>Ga0247734_1001884_pt1 | contig 14973 bp, 14 predicted proteins | sample UWRJL103311B2_FD_180933 | JGI IMG/M metagenome (GOLD analysis project Ga0247734, IMG submission 180933) | Plant litter microbial communities from Arlington Agricultural Research Station in Wisconsin, United States - UWRJ-L103-311B-2 | ecosystem: Environmental > Terrestrial > Plant litter >... | reverse complement strand
GAGCGGGTATCACAATACGACTCTGGACCTCCAAGCGTGCCAACACTCGAAACTCTTCCACCTCGACCGTCCACGCCCATTTTGCCAACACTTCCTACCCATGTTCAAGCGGCTGAGATGCCTTTTCCATCAAGCTCACCATTCATCAATGAACCTGTACCAAAGTCAGACACCAATACTCCAGCAGATATCTTTGTTCCATACCAACCAGAAGGACCTCCAGCAAGCACAATAGCACAACAGGAATCTCTCAAGTGGCTGCCGCCAAACACAGCAACACCAGCAAACATGAAAGCTGAGCTCCCAGTCTTTACCTCAACCTCTGCAATTCCATTCGGTCTTAATCCAAACATTCAAAGTGGTACCAAGCAGAATATGGAAGTAAAGCCCGAAGAAAGGGGAAATGTAAGTAAATCTGTATGGGATGTACCAGAAACACCGCGCAAGCGATAGTGTAATTTTATGGGTTGGGCTGGTTTTGGTTTTCTTTATCTAGATACCCCGGATTTCGGAGGTGCTTATTGTTTATGATACCCTTTGGGATTTTACTGGTGTAATTTCTTCATGTAATCCTAGATTCTACTCTCTATGGTAAACCTATCGTTTAGACCTTGCTGTCGGAGTTTTACTTTCAAGCATACAGCTTTGTAATGTTATGTAATCCAATTCTATCTAGAATTGATACTATACAAGTCTACGGCTAGGTGCAGCTGTGTTGAGTACATGCTCGGTTTTGCGGAAACTCAAATGGCTTTCTTTTCCAGATACGTAATCTTTTGCCTCTAGGATCTTCTCCATGCATAATATTGGGGTTGTTTGCATATGCTCATGATAAAGAGTATCATGATTATGATGACCTCAGCTGACACTTGCTGAGCAGCTGGTTTAATTATGATTTCAATGCCGTAACCCCCAATTCTTCCAGAATCTCAAGCTGATCAACAGGAATAAATTTTCAGATAGGCTTACTGGTCCAAAGGATTTGTTATATTTTAGTTCAGCACAGGATGTCAAGCGTGATTCGCCATTGTTGGACATGACTAGGATATAATCTAAGTACATCGGGAGGAACTAATATAATAACATTTGGTTAGTTGACCATCTAACTTGCGATTGCGGATTTAACCTGCCTCCAAATACTTAGAGTGATCGTAGAATAACTCGTTGAGTAGATTCATCGGGGGAGGGGGTAATAAGCTACAATTTATTTTGGGGTTGAAAAAACGTTGCGGATTTCTTTAATTTTGTTGATTTGAAACTAAAAAGCACTCAACTAATATTAGGCCAGTTAGTAGCTGTCGTGAACAGTCCTATTTGGTTTCTAAATTCAAGCGTTAGGAAGAGGTAGACGGCAACAGCTACATTACATGACGAGATTGAGTTTCAGGGGTTCGCTTAAGTTGCCAATCAACAGTCAATCTACTCAATTCAGTTTTAGTGGATGGCAACATGAACAACTGCTTTCAAGGGAGGCAAACTTGAATAGCTAGACTAAAATAGACGCCAAATTTCGAAGTGAAGTAATTGCAGCACATTATTTCTATCTTGAGCTATACATCAATTCATGAGGCATCTTCTCCTTTATCTCACAAGTGTCCACTACACGTACTGTAACATTAACATGCGTAGTTCACTCCATTTCCTGCACTATTTAATGATGAAGCCAACTTGCTCTTTCCACACTTCACTGCGGTTACAAAGGACTGTGCATTGACTACCAATATTAGCATAGACCTACTTTTATTCGGGAGACTTACCTTGCGCCCCTGCAGGACTCGTATGCGTATTATCATTCGGAAAATACGTCTTCGCAGTGACTGATCCCATAGCTTGCCACCTTTTGACCGAATACTTTGTATGGTCAACATATTCTACCCCCGTTTGATCTGCCACCTAAATTCGTCAGTGTCTGTTTCCCAGCAAGACCCGACATCCCAAATGGTTACATACCTGTTTAGCGTAATCCGCAAATGGCCACGAACTCTGTAATATCTCTCCGCTCCAATAATTCCGATTGACCATCCCGCTCAGAATCGGCACTCCACCTTTCGCCTTCGCTTCCACAATCATCTGCCGCAAATACCAGCCGAAGCTGTGGACCGTTTCTGTCGCTCCAGTGCTAGTGGTAACAACAACGCTGTCGTTAGCGATTCCTGGGAGGGTGGCACGATCACCGGTCGCAGTTTTTGGGTCACCGTCGTCATTGTGTCCCATTTCAATCAGGACGAAATCACCTGTCTTTACGCTGGACAAGAGTGTTGCCCATAGACCTTCGTTGACTAGAGAAATCGGTAAGTCAGCTCTTGCTAAAGGTGAAATACGTGTGATTAAATAGTGAGGAAAAGGGCCGAAGACTCAAGATTGTGAATTGATAGTGAATCATCATGGTAGATTCTCAATCTGAGAAGACAAAGCGAAGGAAGACGTACTGAAAGAGCGTGTACTACGTCCATTCCGAGCCTGGTTGGAGACCGTGATAGAAAGGTAGGTTGAAATATAATAACCCCACCTAGTATAGTGAGACAATTTTCACACGAGATGAATTGCATGATACTTACCCTTGCAGAGCTCCACCAGTTACGTAATTGGCAGTGGTACTATCTGAGCAAATGTAGAGTGTTGGAGCTGCATCTACTGCTGGTAAGATAGACAAGGCGCACGCTGCTAGATTGAGTAAAGAATGCATTGTAACGGCTATTTAAATTGAGAAGCAAAGGAATATCCACACGAAAGATAACTCTAGCTACATATAATTCTTGCACCTTAGTAAGATAAAATTAAAATTATACCCCGGAGACGGCAGGAGAATAAGATTTTCAAGAAGAGACTTGTAGGCGGTATTGCGAGAGAATATTTGCCTGTGCTAGAACTTATTTTCTCCGACAAATTTCTTTCCACTGAGCACGTCCGATCGGAAAACAAACTTACCCACAGTCCATAAGAGTAGTCAAATATATTATTAGTAGTACCTCTCAGATATACACAAATGGGGGTTGAACATTGCAAGTCAAACGATTGGCGGGAACAACATTAAGCTTATTAGCCGCTGCAATGAAATGATTAATTGCAGGTATTTCCCACCTTTTCTGAGTCCCGGAACATAACACGGATAATTTAGAACAATTTCCCCTCTTTCTTTACAGATACTGTAATATCCCATCACCTACCGAGCAGTGATTTTAAAACCTGGCAGTCACATGACTTACATAGGGGAACCAGCTATCTTTGAAAACTGGCGCAACCGGTCCCATTAATAACCCAAAAATATCGGGCAAATAGGTGGTAACAGGTAGTATATGAGAGTCTCTGAGCAGAAGCGTTCTGAACAAAAATTAGCTGGGGACGTAATATTACTCATCACCTAAGCAGCTGTCACTTAACACCTCGTGCAACATGCCCCTTCTCTAACATCAGGTAGCTTGTTTATAATATTTATATCCTTACATTTAAAATATGAGATTATAATCATAGTCTGGTAGCTTTCCGCCAACTCTGGCCTCTAGAATGGATAGAGTATTCCTTACGTTTTGTTGACTTGTACCAACTCAGGGGCTCGCTTAGGATAGCTAGGAGCTACCTATGTTGCTGATATTTCCCCCGTCCTCAAAGACAACACCGAAAACATCAACATGCAGAGTATGCGATTGTAAAACATCAGCGATTTCCTAAGTGTTCTCAACACTGAATGTCTCCCTGTGTTGGGTGGTCCCTGATTATAAAAATATAAAATTGCTGAGGGACCGCGGATCAGGAACTATTGAAAAACTTGGCTTGGGCAGGACTCTGATATAAGACTGACAAATTAACATGTTGATCGGTACTAGAATTAATATTATAGAATTCAGCGTGGTGCTAAACTTGACCGGCGCCATCCGATTCTTGGGATCTCAGAAACCTTCTCTCTTCACTCCGCTTCAAGACACTCCGCTCCAAAATTATTCTAGCTAAACACAATATGGAAGCATCGATAGGAGAGTAAAGACTGATACTGTAACTTGGAAATGATAATAAAGTGTATCTTTCACCAATATGAAGCCAATGTGAAGAAAGTTTTAATGTCACCAGATTAGTTGTGAGGTATAGTCATGAATCTCCTGTAGTCAAGTTTACTGCATTGCATATTGAAGAAAGATTCATATCTGAATCATAGAACTTCCCAAAGCATGTAGTCTTACTAGGATAGCAAGGAATCAATGGATACTCAGGCTCCCAAAGAGACGCCCTGGACCCATAATGAAACGCCCGCAAAACCCAGCAATATGCGAATGAAGAAGCCCTGAAATTCAGCGCATACCATCACCAAGTAACCCCCAAGTTTCAAGGTTCTTAATGTTTAAAACCAGAGATATGCCTAGCATTTACCAGCCTTCGCCCGAACGACAACATTCCAACCAGCAGTGTCAAAAATCTGGCCTTGAGTGACTCGATAAGTAGGCGCCCAGATGGTCTGCTGTCTGGTGCAGTATTTATCGATAGTATCAACAGCAGTAGCGACGTCCGCACAGCTAAAAGTTGCATCATGGTCTAGTTCAGAGCAAAGCAGAACCTGAGAAGTTGAAGAGCAGGCACTGTGTATAATATTAGACTCAATCAATGAAGGTAGGTATAGAGAAACTATAAGCAGCCACAAGTACAGAAACTTACACTTGACCGCAATTCCTCTTTTCAACATAGCAACCGGTACCATGGTTATGGGCATTGCGGAGTTCATCGGCGGTGTTTTGAACATCCACAAAATATGCCTCACCACCTAGACCTGCAACTCGACAGAGAGGAGGAATCTTCTATCAAAACAGTTAGTGTAACCTGAAGCAAGAGAGGAGATGGGTGGGTATATACAAGGCTACGCTTGTTAAGCTCACGCTTGACAAGCTCCTGCTTATTGATTGAGATAGAGGTATCCATGTTGATGGGGGTAGCAGCGACCATAATGATCATAACGCCGAAGAAGGCAGCGAATATACTGAAGAGGGCACGCATGTTTGGGGAGAAGATGTTCTGGTCAGGTATGTTTTGGTGTGTTGGTGTATTGGTATCGATGTTTTATGAAAGTTGTTTTGAGTAAAGTAGTTTTGGGCTGACGAAGCTTAGGATTGAGAATTGGATTTTGTTGAAAGAATAAGACTAAGAAGGGAGAGAAATGTGGTGGTTATATAGTAAATGGCAGTAGCTGTGAAGGCTCGGTTGACCCTAGTAGTTTATTCACCCCGTGAGGGTGAAGACACTGATAGATTCGGAGTGAACTGGTCTAGTATGAATTAGGTATTCTTGTGAATCTTTTAATTCAATATAGTATATTCACCAAGGCCAGAGGAAATATTTCAAGCTTGGAGATTGGAGCCTAGTTCAAGATTGTTAACATGGCAATGAGGTTCTAAGGCTGCACTAAAAGCATAACTTTTGCTTATGACAACCCAAGAAGAAGGATCTGGTGCACTTATAAATGCAGTGTCATAGTAACCCAACTCCAATGATACCGATACCAGCAGAGTCAAAAACAATAAACAAATATAACAATATTTAGCAAACTACCAGCAAAGCCACTAAATTATAAAACTTTTGAACATGTGCTGCGTTTTGGAATATCTATCTTACGCAAATAAACTTAGCGATTTTAGACACATAAAAGACAAAAAAAAACAAAAACTGTAAACAAAGTCTCACCCAATCAGAGGTTTAAACTTCCCAACGAAGTGGCCGCACATTTATTGGTACATCTAGGTCGCTCACTTCCACCTGTCTCACTTAATTCCCTAAACTGCGCTCGTCATGAAGGAATCTGACACGTTTTTAAATTGCTTGTGCAACTTCCATGCTGGATTCGAATCGCATTGCTTGGCACATCGGGTGAGAGCCATAAATTGCTGTTAGTCACCTAAAGACGCAATATGACAGGGGCTACGGTAATAAGAAGAAGCCGGGCAACTGAAGCAAAAAAACTGTGATAATGGGCTGGTAAAACATGCAGTAAAAGGTAATAGGTACCAGGAAGCAATCTCAAGGGGGCTGATCTGATCCCACGCCAACTCAAAAATCAGAGCAAATAGTGCCATCAGACGGATATGCGCTTGTATGAAAATCTCGCAGAGTTGGCGGAAGCAAAATTCCGCAAAGGCAGATGACGCACTACGATTGAAAAAAACTTTGCAGAAGCTACTATCGAAGTAGTGCTAACATAGTGAAGTGGCTTCCCCTGGATGAGGTTCACCAATAAGTTTTTGTTATTAAGCATCAAGCCCCGCTGCTACCAAATCATTAAGAAGCTGGAATGGATATACATTTGGATCTAAATCCCTCCAAGTTCAGTTGCTTTTGCTGGAGACCTTGCGGAGGTGTTGAAATAAAGACATTTGAGAGCGTTGTATTTATTTACTGAAGGTCACGCAAATGTCTGTTTTGTAGCCATTGAATTCAAAGACTTTACAGTTCATTGTTGAGAGATCGGACTTTTGTGACGTATCATCACAGTTCGGTTTTTTCCGGCGCAGTTTCTTTGTCCACATGTGGAATGATTCAGGGGCTCGCTTAGATGTTCAGCCCACTCCATTACGCAGATATTGACAGTCGAGAGTCAAATATAAATTGTTTTCAATAGCTCCAGGTAGAATGGGGGCATTAAATTCCATTCCATAGAGCGGGATGCGTGGCATGAGTTTAGACTATACTTGACAATTGCTGATGTGAGTTACCTGCAAGTCAATTCGCACTAAGCAAATAGAAAATGGATTCAGGTGTATGACGATCAATCATGATTCTAGAATCTAGATCCCTATCCTAGCGGTCTATCCTCTTCTACAATATAATTTACAATCCGCAAATGTATCATGTCAACAAAACCGTACAAAATCAAACATATTAGCAACATGGCACTGATAGCCAGCCTCTGCACAAACCCCAAAAGGTCTCAGGAAGCTTGGAAACTAAGCTCAAATCATACCCCAGAGCGGACGAGGAAGTTCACTCTGGATATCAGAGATGCGTCGTCCAGTTTTCATCTGTTTGATGCCGACGTATGCTTCTCGTCTAGCCGGATCACCGACCGTTATGGAGCGAGAACTTAGGCCGTAGTAAGCAGCGATAGAATGGACGAGCCATCGGCTAAACCGCCCATTAGCAAAGTCCCAAGAAAGGTCCAGGAAAGAGATATGGAGCAATGGAAACCATACCCAAAGCTAGCACCATGATCATCAGCCAACGAATCAAATACCAACTTCTCCCTCTCCAGTCCCTTCTCTACTGTCTTCCTCTGTTCATCACTCATCGTCCCATTGCGTCCTACAAACACAATAGCTTCATCCTCGCTATCTACCATGTCTCTCATCTTCTCTCCACCGGGACTACCTCTACCAACAAACACAATGGCCTCATCTTCACTATCAACATCTGTCTCATCCCCACCCTTCAACTCCTCTTCCCAATCCCTCACAAACCGCCTTACCTCCTCCTCCAACTCTTGTAATAGTGTTTTAGCACCCTTGGCTTTCTTGAGTTTCTGGCGCAATTCTTGCGGTACGCGACCTTTTTGCTCTACAACACCCTTCTTCTCTCGGGAGGACTTGATCTGGGCGGCAGCCTCTTCGGCACGATGGCGAACGCCTGATTCCCAGAGGGGAGCGAGGTAGTACGGGACCGAGTGGACCGGATAGGTTGGCTGGACAGTCCAATCACTTGGAAGCGGCGGTTGCACGTTTGGGACGTGCAGCAGACGGTCTATACTTATTAGGTATACTCATATCGGCAGCTATTATAGGCACAGGCCGGCCGTGAGTGGATGAGCTTACCGTTCTCCCAGCGCTGTCGGCGACGACTGCCTTCCTTGCCCTTTAATAGCGCATCGCGCCTCTTCATGCTGTCACGGCGCAGCGGCTCTTTGGCACCTCTAGAACCATCGGCGCGTTTTTCAGCTTTGTCAAGAGGAATTGAGAGGGTGACGCCGGGGCTGGAGATGCTGAGGCCTTGGAGCGCCGAGATGGGTACGACAGCCGCTTGCTCCGGGGGAGGGACGGCGGAGAAGATGGCCATTTTTGCGTTCTGAGTAGAGAGTTTAGAAAAAGAGGACACGCGTAAGGAGTGAGAGAAAAGAAATCTCTGGCGTGAATAGATAGGAAGCTAAAGATGAGAGGGAGGAGAAAGGGGGTAGATGGAGGATGGATAGATGGAGTTGATGATGGGATGGGGACCTGGACCTGGTCCGTGACTCTCGCGATAAGCCGGGGGAGCTGTGTGAGTCTATCCGTCATCCAATTTGGGACCAATCATCGTTCAGTACTCCAAACCGTGAGGTGGATATAGGGTTTGATGAGTCGAACGTCGGAATAGTGTAGCGTGTCCTTAAAATATGATTTATATCTGGCTGTATTTATTGGTCATCGGATTTATAAGAGATACAAGGAAAGATTTTGCTTGAGGGTTCTTGATTTTTGTGAGCCGAATTAATGTTGAAGCTGGGATACACCTATACACCCCTATAGATCACATTACATTACGGTGAATATGCCACGACTGTACGAAACAAGTAAGCAGTTTCATTTGCTGAAATACGTAATACAAAGCTGTGTCCTGAAAATCGAAGTTGTAACCCCAACTCCATGCCTTGCATTTTGGTGCGTGCGCCACTAAATAAAAATACAAACAGTATAGCATGTTATTTGTGACTCAGGCCGGAAAGGGCAAAGACATGTATCAGCAAGTCACGGATGGAGAGGGATCCTAGAACATAATTCGTCTATTAATAATTGAACCTAGCCGATATCCACAATTGCCTCTTTAAAGTTATACAAATCGGTAATAGTTCTATCAATAATTCCATATCTAACTCTCAACTCATAACTTGGCAAACGCCAATTCATAGACAAACGCAAGCGTCATACGGGCATGTTGAAGCATATGATCAAAGTCCAGGTACTTGATCAGATCATCCGAGGTGTGGATATGTTGGTCCGAATCTGCAAATTCAGACTCAATGACAAAAGCGGAAGGATAGCCTGCCTTCGATGCTGAAGCGTGATCGGAGCAGGCATATCCGCACTTGGTCTCTACGTATGGGATTTTGCAGTACTTCCGAAGTTAGCCATGGTCAAAGAAGTACGGAAACAATGACTTTACCTTAGTGATGACTTTCTTGATAAAGTCTGTCAACTTGGAATCGACAAAGTCGGTGATGACACCAACTGATACAGGTTTGCCCTTGTCGATGGTGCCTTGAGTATAACCAGTCACTAGAAATATGTTAGCGCAATCTCTGATAACAGCCTTGAATACTTACTGTCTTGTTGTAACATAGCCTTGATATCTCGCCCGTTCTTCTCATACTCTTGGAAGATAGCTTGACTGCCTAAAAGCCCGCCCTCTTCAGCAGAATACCAATGAAATTCGATGGTATTGGTGGCATTCCCGTGGATAACAGCTTTCGACCTGAGAAGTACACGTAGAGATTCAAGAATAGTAACAGTTCCACTTCCATCATCATCTGCACCCGGCGCAGATAGAACAGACGGAAACCAAAGATTGATGCTATCCTGATGAGCTCCAACCACAATTGTAGAGTTGCTTTTGCCAGGAATGGTAGCAATAATGCTATTCTGGCCCCAAGGATGTTTAAAATGCTCGGCATGAACCCCAAGCTTATCGGCGCCAGCCTCTTTGATAACATCCCGTACATTCTCAAGTAACCACTGTGATGACTTGGCGCCATATTCTGACTTGTAGTATCTTGTGTGAAAGCCGCTGAAGGTAACAAGATTGGCCTCCATATTCGACTTGTTTAGGTTATCGAGTAACGGGCTCAGCTCCTTCTCAAAGGCAGTTTTCGAAGGGAAAGATGGCTGTTTCTTTGAGGATGTAAAGAGTTTGTTGTAGGCACCGAGGTCTTTGGTTTCGGTGATGTCCATAAAGTTCTTGCCATTCTTGAAATTGTTAGCGGACATGAAAGCTTACTCAAAGCTCGAGACTCACTCGACGAAGCTCCCACTTCTCCTCCTCAGTTACCCATTGTGTTTTCCCAGGGGCGAGCTCGATGAGGTATTGCTCTGCGGCCTCAGCCTCGGCATTTAGGATAACTTGATTTGACTCATGCTGTTCCACAAATCTAGCATTTACGGCAGAAGCGGAGAGTGCCAATACCGAGAGGCTGGAGAACTTCATGATGTGATTTAGCACAAATATTGAGGATATGTGTGATATGAGGAAAGATGTATGATGGTTGTTGATGGACGGTTGATGAGCAAGCTTCGATAAGGGTGCTGTTATCGGCAGATTAGGCCTAGTGGCAGTATCATCGGCTGCGCACGCGTTAGCAGCAGGGGCGAGCTACATGACATGTGCTTGGCTAGCTAGCCCGACGAGCCTGGAACGAATTGCAACGTCGATCAGAGCTTTAGCAGGAACCAAACCAAACTATGATTTAAAGTCACCGTGCTATCAAATCAAAATTAAAGACAGATGAGTAAATCAGAAGAGCATTTGCAATACGGTTTGTTTACTCACTGACATCTTCAATTTCAGTCGAGAAACCCCGATTCGTGTATCAGCAATCTCTACTATACTGCCAACCCCTGAAGTAGTACATCACCCTCATACGCTTTTAGGCACCAGCTCTTATTTTTCATTTGCAGGTGTCGGCCTTCTTTCTTGTTCACGTCTCATTCACATCTCGGTCACATCTCGTTCTTGCGTTTAAGGTCTAATTATTTTCTCCTTATCATCCTCTAGTTGTTTACGAGCAATCCTTGGCCGATAAAGCAGTTTTAATACATTCTGGGTTATAACTTTATCTTTACTTTAAAATACTTAACAAAAATTCCTTTAAACTTTTAAAGGATGAATGTTGGTGATCGTTCATGGATGGAATTTCTTCCGCAACCAGAGATCCTTTTGTATTTCCAAAAGCCCCTCCAATTGTTGCTTTGAAAGGATAGTCCTCCGGATGAAGAACAAGTAAGCCTCTCTACGTTATTGAGGTGGCTCCCAAAGCTCCCACGCTACAAGCCTAAGGGATAAAGTGATTTGGTGAGTGGTATATCGCCGAATGAAGAGGGACGCGGTTTTCCATTGTTGCGGAACATAAATGGCTCGATGAAATCTTCCAGGCTGGCTGGTATAAGTTAAATGTTTATTCCATTATTGGTGATTGCGGTCTCAAAACGCAATTGCGACTGGGATCCTAGTAGGGCAATGGTGCGTATGATGAATTGGTTCAGACGTGAAGCGTAAGGATGGGTGATAATAGCCTCAATAACCGACGTGGTAAATCATGAATCCTGGTGCAAGACCAGTGATATAAAAGGAGAAATATTGTGTAGACGATGAAGAGTTGGGATATATGGGAGCTGCTTGAGAACAAGCTCAATAATATGAGCTGGGAGAGCTTGAAGGATTCTTCTTCTTGTGATTGTGAGATAACACGATAACTCTGTTGTATCTATCTAGTTATGTTGTTTAGGACCTATAGCTTGAGGATGCTTGTGAAGATTCAGGGGTAATTCTTCTTCTGAGTGTGAGATAACACATAACACGATTATACTATTATATTTCGTTGCGTTACTAGGCGATCCATTTATGGAAGCCACGTGATATCAAATGAATATCAACATCTACCTACAATCACCTATCACTTATCAAGGATCAAAAAATCACACCGCATTACCATGAAAGTATAAGGGAGGTATGCCTTTGAAAGACGTCACTGTGAGCACCACATTCCCAGGAGAATCAAAGTATATAGTAGGGTGGGTTAGCCAGAGCTCGAGCCTAACGCCAATGCGATACCGGATTTCCGGGCAGGATACCCTTTTAATAGTATATCTATCGCCAGTTTCTATAACCTCCTCGTCCAGTGGAATGCCCAGTGGAATTTACTATACCACCTCGCCGGCCAAGGAAAGTGGTGAAGATTATCGCTTCTGTGATTTTGCCATCCCTTGGAGGCTACGACAGACTGAGTGTCTTACGTCTACTTCTCGCCTCCCGCTGTAACCTTGGCCTTGCTTGCTGCGGTAACCAGGTTTCCCCGCACTACATGAGCAAAGCTGCAGATCCCCCCGTCAGCTACAGTAATTGTACTTGTACTGTACTGTACTGTACATAACTTAGTTACGGGACGGACCATACGCTATAGCATATATCGACCTTGCCTTGCCTTAACGTAATGGAATGGAATGTTATTTTCAACACGAACACGCCACTGCCGCCGCATATAAGAGGATGATGAAAAAGATGATATTTGCAATTGATATTGATACCGATATTGATATTGATACTAATATTAATATTAATTGGCCGCGGGATGAAAACCACGCCAGAAGCAGGTATTTATTGTATATAGTAATACTTCTAGACGGACGAGACCACATGCAATACTATTTAAGTATTACTACTCCTACTTCCCTACTCCTATATACAGTACTATTACTACTGTACTATATATAAGTTCGAGATACGTTCGAGCAATACAACAGGAGTGAGTGGTGATCCCCCCCTCCCCTTCCCCTGCACCGCACCACACCAGACCACACCATATCGATAGAGTTGTGGTGGCTTAACCCTCGTTCCGACGTCACAATAATTGTGGACTTCAACCTTCCTTCCAGCAACCGCTGAGCTGACTTTTTGCACCTCCACCTACTCATGACCTCCCGACAGCTTGTCCTTCCTCAACGCCCCAACTCATACAAGGCTGGATTTGGACAAACATACGAGAAAAGATATTCCCATCACCAGACCTCCCCCTCCTAGAGTACGAGTCTCTCTACATTACTTATTATTATTACGATACCTACGTGTATCCAGGCACCCAAGCAAAAGAACAAAAGGGTATGACGTATTAGTTTTCCCCAAACCTCCTTCCCTCGCTCGTCCTCACTTGTCTCGTCTCGTCTCGCCTCGCCTCAATTGGACTCCACTCGATTCCACCACTCCAATCCACCTGCCCCAACCTGAACATCCTCCTTAGCTTGACCTTCTTCCTCCTTCTCCTCCTCCTCTTCTTCTTCTTCATTATCCAACTTGCCTCCCCCTCCCAGACCAGGGTCTATGCTCTTCAACCTTCTTCATTCCTCACATCCGCTATTGATCAGATCCCGACCTAGGACCAGAATACCATCTACTCCTTCCCCTACGTCTCCAACTAAAATGCCTGGTAGCAACTGTATGTATCTTCCCACCTGCGCTACTAAATTCAACATCAAACTCAAATTCAAAATCAAAAGGCTAACCTGAGCAGTAAACCCGTTTGCGAGACGGGAATCGCACTCCCCGCAAAGCCTCTGGGTATACAAGACCTTGACTATCCTCTCATGGCTCCTCGTCCTCGTCACCAGCATCTACTATACTTTCCATGTTCCCCAAGATGATAACAAGCATTGGCGTCACACAATCTGGGGGGTTAACAGATACCGGGTCACTCCATTTTCTCTCAACTCTCTCATCGCATCCCTATATTGGTATGCCCTTACATCCTTTCCCCACAAGCTCTTGCTGATTATTCTAGGCTCGCTCTCTTTATCTCCCAAATCGGCTATGTCTGGAGCTTGTTCTCCTCAAACAGCGAATATGTCACTGCAGCAGCTGGTGTCGGCAGCCACTTCATCTTCAACAACCTACTTCAATTTGCATTCGTAATGCTCTTTGTTCGAGGCCATTATATCTGGGCTGAGATTATCACGATCATCAACTTCTTCAACCTCTCTACTTTATACTTCCGCCACAACACCAACCCGCGATTCATCCACATTCCAGTGACCACCGGCCCATTGGCATGGACATTCGTTGCTCTGTACTGGAATGGTGCCATCGCAGTCGGCTCCAACACATTGGCAGCTCGTATTCTGGCTAATATTGCAATTTGGGGTATTTTGGTTTATGGCGGATTTTTCCTCATCACCTACAAGGTAAGCTGACATCTCCATACTGTTGTGAGCCTCTAACACATTTTAGGATTACACTATGGGTTTCGCCCTCAGCATCTTATCTGCATCCCTCGGAGTCGGGCAATTTTTGACCAAGGCATTTGCTCTCCAATGGATTTTTGCCTTTACCATCATGGCTACGCTGTTCATTGCCACACTGCTCATCGCAGTTCCTGGCATCTTTGGCAAAGAGATTGGTGTCCGACGTGAAGGTGCTATTGTACCAGCCGACCAGGAGAGAGCTCCACTGTTGGATGATGCTTAGATCGTTATTACTGATGGTTTGAGTTCGAGTAGAACTCTAAATTCAAAGAAAATGGCAATTTCAGGAGTATGGGTGTTTAACTCAGTGGGGTGATACTCGATTTGGGGCGATTTTGCTTTGCCCGGATTTCCTAGCATTGGCGAACGAAAAATGATTGCAGTGTGTTGCTTGTGTGTGGGTTGGGAAACCTAGCTACCTCTCGCTATGAATAAATAAATAAAATTGATGATATTGACAAGAATTCACCGTAAGAAGAAGTGATGAAGCTTGTGATAACTTGACAACTCAGAGCCCGAGCCAAGATGTAGCTACCCCTGCAATACTAGTCTCGTTAGTGTACCTTCCCGCTCATCCTTGCAAGAAATCATGAACATCAGAGATCGCAAACTTAAATTGGCCATCCCCATTCCAAGTTTGATAAAATGCGGATATGCCGCCTATGCCCTCCTCTTTACGGAACCTGAAAATCGGCACGGACATCTGTAGCATCCAACGCATATTCGATGTCTTGACCGGCCGACTCGGCAAACAATTCGCCAACAAGATCTTGGTGGAGGAAGAGAGGCGCAATGGTAGCTCGAAACTAGAAGCGCTTACGAGATGGAAAGAATATCAGGACAGAGTGAAGGAGACGGAGAGGTGGAAACAGTCATGGCAGACGGGACCGACGGGCGAGAAGAGACCAGTTGGGGGCGAGGTTGTTATTGAGGGCATGAGGACCGCAAAGGATCTCGAGAGATTGGAGAAGGGACTCCAGGAAGAGGAAAAGGGCTTGAGGTCGGAGCTGATGCGGACGGCAGAGTT
>Ga0247734_1001883_pt1 | contig 14977 bp, 15 predicted proteins | sample UWRJL103311B2_FD_180933 | JGI IMG/M metagenome (GOLD analysis project Ga0247734, IMG submission 180933) | Plant litter microbial communities from Arlington Agricultural Research Station in Wisconsin, United States - UWRJ-L103-311B-2 | ecosystem: Environmental > Terrestrial > Plant litter >... | reverse complement strand
CAGATATGGATAGGATTATCACTTACCGCGAGAATGCCGAATGGTGATGAGGATAGGATAGGATAGGGTTCAAAAGTTTTTTTTTTTTTTTTTCGATTTGGGAGGACATGTTTTTGTAATTTAGACTATATGTCCGAAAAAGGCACAGGCTAGAAAATATCATTTAACGTTTGTCGCGTCTTATCTTATTGCGAATAAGTTAGTTTTTCAAGTAAGCGTTGCGATCCTTTTAATGAATAATATCTTTCGGCTGAAAGATAAAGCGGACTCTTTTTATAACGAGCGGTGTAAAGCTACACAGGGCTTGGCGAGATATTTATTTGCCTTATCAGCAGGGACGGGATTTGCGACTTCGCGTCGCTATAGAACGTTGGATAACAATAACAATAACTTGCGCTACCTATCTATTGCACTCGAAATATATATTTAGATATATTTATTTCTCCTTATCCTTATCCTTATTGGCAGGATCACTGTCTATGCATTTCCTGGGCCGACTACTATTTATATGCCACAATTATTATAAAAAGGCGATCCACGGAGACGGCCCTCTAAACATTTCACCCCCGTGCAGCTGAACACTTGACCGTGTGTTTTGACGAGGCTCTAACTCTCATAAGTTCTATTTTCCCTATCTGAATCTTTTGAATTCTCGAATCTGTCAATCAAGTCACATCTCTACTTCTCCTGCACACACTGCAAGACGTTGGTATTGTTCAACGTCATTAAAATGTGAGCAAAAAATCCTCGCATTCATTGCTTATTGTTTTGCTGACAATTTGTCAAGGAGAAATTTGTCCTCCGCGCACAGAACCGAGAGCGCCCGCCATGCCATAAAAAGAAAATACAGGGGTATTGAAGGCCATTTTGAAGTTAGCAGAAAGAAAGAAACATCCGAGAAGTGTAATTAATACATTTTGTTCCGAAATTTCCAAGGGCCGTACTTATTATGCCAGCCTTGAAAAGTGTGGATATATGTAAACATTGCCAAGACTTTCCAGCTTCATCTTTTCGTATATATATATATCACGTAGATTCCCTCTCAGTTAGAAATCAAGCAACCTAACCAGTATTATTGCGTATACTTTTTAACATAACGTGTAGATGGTCCCCTCCCAGGTAACAAGCACTTCTGCCATGGTTTGGAGTAGTGTAGCTAACTACGGCACGCATTTTATGTAGTTACGAATGACGCCAGGCGAACCTGTGGAATGACGTGTGTGCTGAACTTTGAATGTGGATATAGCTGTGTTGATGTTGTAAAGACTGTGACTATGCTGGGCGTAGTTTATTGGAAAACTTGTTTTCCTTTTACATCAACTTCTCTAGGGGGCGGTCACGTGCTACCTAGGGCTTTAGAATTACCTAGGGCTCGAGAATCCCTAAATGTGGATGTGGATACAGTCCGTAAAAAAGTGTCATCATATTTCTTCTTTTCCAATTCCCCTATAAGAGCTTGCCCCCTATAGCCCATGTTTAAATGGGTCCGCGTCATACTGTAGCACGCTTAACGTGGAAGCACGTGGTGCCCGTCCTTTACCCCTCCATCAGTAGGTAGTACCACAGCATCTTCTTCGTTATTATATGCATTATCGACATGGCTCGAACCAAGCAAACCACGAGAAAGAGCTCTGTGGGCCATTTTACGACATACACGACATTCAATCTGCCGTTAGATGACCCAAGCCCCGGCATCAGTAAATCAAGCGATGAATGGATAGTTGGCGATGAGGATGATAAGAGCTACAAGCGATGGAATGAATACCTTTTGCCACTTTTAAGAGCAAAAGGTCACCGTTCTTCTGTATGTGGAAGGGTGATCGAATCGCCGGAGAAAGTTTTATTACTCACCGGTAAGCCACGAGGCCAGATACTACCACCAGAAGTCCTTCCGGCTAACATCCAGAAAGTATGGAATGAGTACGAACACTCTGCAGCTTTCAGAAAGTCTGACGAATACGAGATTTATTACCGCGGAATCTCGGTCAACGGACCCCCGATCATTCGACAAGGTATCCACATGAGATATCGAAGGGAGATTAGTTGGGCTGTGATAGGATATGTGTGCATGAGCGTGTTTTCTTTCAACCAGCATCTAAGTGCAACGCAAAAGAAAATTCTCAATAATATCGGCCAACGACCCTTGCCTCCATCGAGTGGGTATCCCTTTACGCCAATATTCTGGCTTACGCCCCCGGAAGACGATACTTCGACGAACTCTGGACTTACAGCATTTGCTGAGGATCCCAGCTCGGAGCAGCCACTCACTGCAGTCGCCGACACCTTGGTGGTTCTTGATGTCTGGCAAAAGGCCGAACACGAGATTGCGTGGCGTGAAAGAACTGACTTCTGGCAAGTGCATTGGATGGAAATGTGGGAGAAAATCAAAAGCGACTTTCCGCTGGCCAGCTACCGGGAGGATCATTATATTCTCAAACAGATACCTGGATGGATGCCCTTTGAACCTAAGCCAGATCATCCAGATGGCAACAGTGGTATGGTGTCGCTTCCATCTTACCCCCCGAAGAACTGGCACGTGGTATAGCTACATGTTAGAGAATTTGAAATTATAGACCGTCTGTATTTTGCTATTGTTTTGTAGGAAGACAAAACTTGCTGGGTAAATAACAAAAGTTTTATTAGGCAATATTAAATTATAAGAGTTGTGTAGGGGTTATGTTATAATACTCTACAACAACGATTGCCCTTCCCATCAACTCAAGACGCAGCTACTGCTTCCGCTGCGTGAAACGACCAGTGAAGCCGATTTTCTTCATTGTTCAGGTTCAGGTACCACATCGATAATGCAAAGTACGCAAAATTCTCTGGATTTTTGATTGCCCATATCTAGCCTGTAAAAAGCAAGTGTTCGCCCACTATATGGTAAGTCTTCAATGCTGGCTTGTTCAGATCCGCTCTAAATCTCTAGGTTGGAACCGTTATCACTGAACACGCAAACAAAGATGTTGACGATGCTGTTGCGATGGGTTTTGATGCCTTTGCCCTAAACATGTAAGTTAAAAAGTTCTGGTTGTCAAATGCTTTTTCTCTATTAGTTGTTTTTGTTATCCGTCGGATCCAGCATAGCAAGAATAATTCCTGACTTTTATGCAGAGGCGATCCCACACAGCCCTTCGTCAGGGATCTCTTGAATGCGATGTTTGATTATACCGGTGATAATCACCCAAACTTCAAGCTGTTTTTTAGTCTTGATATTTGGGCGTAATGCCTTCAACGGTATCCAGATGGAACAGTATCACTCCACCATCGCCGATTTCAAAGGCCATCCCGCTTATTATTCTGGGCCTAATGGCAAAGCATTCTTTAGCACTTTCAGCTCAGGAGGAATGGACTCTCCCGAGTGGTCAGATTGGCTCAACACTTGGGGACGAGACATGTATTTTGTTCCCGACTTCGATGATACAGCGGGCTTCAATACATCTGTCCCTGCGTGGTGGTACCATTGGAACAGTGTTATAGATGGTGTTATGTCCTGGTAAGTGAATTTCTCACTATTGTCTGGATCGAAATCTTTTTGTCGAAAGACTTCCAACTTAATTATGCAAATGAAATTACAAATCAGAATTATATAACCCTAAAGGTTGAAACGAAAGTTAGATAATATCTGCTTGTATACATACTGATCAAACGGTTGTAAATCATAGGGAGACTGCATGGCCACGTCCTGGAACCAAGAGTCAATACGGAGATACAAGTATCGACAAACTTGTCATTTCAGGCTCGATTCAGAATGGAAAATCATACATGATGCGTAAGGAGAGTCTCCATCGAAACGATAATTGACTGACGCGACCAGCATTGAGTGCTCTGCAGTACAAGACCTCGGTATGGAACTCAATTATATTCTCTCCGTAGATATTAGCCCTAACAGACATCCCAGTACAATATTAATTACTACCGAAATGGAGGCACGTCCTTACCTGCACGAATGTTCAACATCTTGGGTCTAAAGGACAAGCCTGATTTCATTGAGGTTTTGACTTGGGTAATTGCTGCTACAAACCAATACTTAGTTGCAATGAAGCTGATACTATTTAGAACGATGGTCCAGAATCGCATTACATTGGAAATTTGTGGCCCGAGCAAAATACAGATGAACAGACTGGGCTTTACGCCTCTCAAGGAGACGCACCGCATACTGCCTGGCAAGCTCTCTTTTCATCTTTCTTTAAAGCTTTCAAAGCACGACTTCCAGCAACAGGTATGTTGCCAGTATCAGGGAATTGGGATGGTGCGTTTTGGTATAAAACCATTTTGCAAAGCGCAGTATGCCCAGGTGATGGAACTTCTTATTATACTACTAAACCTGAAGGATGGGATGTCGGCGAGGATGCTTTGTACTGGGCAATTGTGTTGCCTCCGTCAAGCCGAGCCGCATACGTTCAATTTACAAGCGGTGGTGTTGTTATCGCTACTTTCTACCTATATCGAGGTTTGAATTACGGATCTATATTCGGGGTCAACGAAGGCCACCAAAGCATGCAACTCTACGATATTAACCGTGGTCGATGCGTTTCTGCAGAGTGCCCCGATTGTATATACAATATGAACCCGCAGGTTGTAGGGTTAGGATCCAATCCCGGAGATACTGGCCAATGTCCTGGTAATTGTGTCTATTCGCCATCCAGCTCCGGTGGAGGAATTCAAGGCGACTCAGGTGGCAACGGAGCCATTGCTTACATCGATCCGATCATTTGGACCGAGGAAAATCCAACTGTAGCCTGCGTTGCTCCATGCATTTTGATTCTTCCGCCTCTTCAACTTGCGTCCCCTACCACAATTACGTTTCCCCACTGGGTAACTTCTCTCGAGATATTCTGGGTGGAAGGCTCAACAGTTATCACAGGAGGTGATGGTAGTGTCGAGACAAGTCTTTTATACGACAGTGTCATCGAGACGACTACACTTAGCATCCCAGACGGTACGTGATCCTAGTTAACTAAGAATTTCCAAAATTTCGATATGCGCTGCCGTGGTTCAATAACCCAGACCCTATCACGCAATAGTTATGTCGAGAAACCCCCAAGAAATCCACGTCGCTTTCATTTCTCGGTCTTTGCCATCACGTCAGGCAGTGGCTTGAGGGATTGACCTCATCCCGAGAAGTACTACTAGCGATGCTGACATTTAAATAGTGGTATTAACTTCCATTGACTTTTGGAACGTGTACATCCCCAGCTCTCCCTCTGTCACTAGTGCCACTACCACGGGAGGCGTCGTTGTCATCACGTCAATTATATATGTCACCAGTAGCATCCAACCGCCAAATTTTACCATAATCGATAACCCAAATCCAAGGTCACAAATTGGGGTCAGCCATCCCCCCGTTACCAGAACCATCCATCCACCACCATGGCCGTACTCCTCTACCTCAGACCCGGGCCACAAAGGGCCAACAAAGATCACATATACCCCTGAAGGAGCATTCCCAACTTGTCATACTAAATGCGGTAATCCTTGCCGTGGATTATTCTGTGCATTCCCATGCCTTTTTAGTATGTGTAGACTTTCATTTTGCTCCAGATCTTGATGCACCGGAACATAAAAGCTCTGTCCTTTCGAATGTAGTTTGTTCTACTAAAGGAAACACAACTTCCTTTGTTTCAGTCTTTTAGTTTGGGTTTATCTAAACCGAGACACTTTCCATCTAGAGATATGTATTCATGCTGATCAACCCTTAGACTGTCCGGGCATTGATATCGATTGGTTGGATCCAATCAATCCCTTCAATCCATACCCTCCCGGCAGCCCGTTCATAGACGGAAGCGACGAAAAATGTACAACTCGTACAGTCAGTTCATGTACTACAAGTTGTCATGTCTTCAAACACGCAACAACTTCAGACTGTGATTCTTCGTGCTCGAAAGTTGTCGCCTGTCGCGCCACCGGAACCTCAACTACCGGCACCGTAACGTTTACACCCGCGCCCGTTCTTACTCTAATACCAGAGGATTGGTCATATGTGCCAGATGATGCATTTGATGCTTCAATAATAGCTCTTGTGAAAGCTGACTTGCTGTCCAAATTCCCTGAGTATAATTCACCGACAACCTCAGCAGCTCCTGTTCCTGAACCAACCGCCACCGTTCCTGACCTGACCAAACTTCAAATGCTGTATTGTTATGATCAAAATCATGCTCAAGGTTGGTCTGGCATGTCATTTCCTAACTCGTTAGCCCAGGATATCGTGGACTCAATTTGCGACGAACAGTGCGCTGTGGGCGGTAATTGTGCAAGCCAAAAGGTTCTCAGCGGTCAGAACTATTTCATCCACAAAGAAATACCGTCCTGTGGCGTAAGAGACTGTCCTATGTTTGGACACAACTATCTAAATGCGGCGTTAGGGTCACAAGGGGGAAACTGCGTATTTATAATGGGGACCAATCATTGCAAAGCTGTCCTGCAATATATTCTAGGCAGCTGTCCTGATGTTGGTGGCTACGCGGTTGACAATTGTGGTTTCTATCTTTTTGGTGCAGGTGCTCTTCCTCTGAACAAATACAATTAGACACAGCCGAGCTCTTTAGAGAGTTAGAATAGACTGGGCGCGAAATGCATTCACAGAATCATATATAACTTCACACACGCTCTGCACTTTGATCCGCTCCTCGAGATGCTCTGGCGCTTCCAATTTTCTCTAGAAACAGGGATATAGAAGTAGAATAAAACCCAATATACAATCAACACAAGCGATGTTATCGAAAATCCAAGATCTGCATAGACCAGAATATATTTCAACCCTAAAATACGCAAAATAATCTGGATGATATTAACCGAGGCTCGCCAAGCCTGAGTGGTGAAAGCCATACAACCAGACGATAGCTCAAAACCCATGCATTATAAAGTTTCGTGCGTATTTATAAGTAGCCCAAAACACACTTGAGAAATACTAACAGTGGAGAGCTGAGAACTGTGATCACTTACTTGTTCACGTCTGAAGCGCAGTCGACGGACCAAAAGGACGTTTTCGACTTTTAAAGTTAAAGTGCCTGCCATGGCCATACTATCACAAAAGAGGGGATGTGCTCAAAGATAAAAGGCACAGGTCTTAAATTCTGTGTAGTCTAGATAGGAGAAGAGGTTTCTCGTGGTGGAAAGTTATCTATGGTAGTACCAGGAGCCAAGGAGTAGATGTTGAGGCCAGCTACAACAACTTGGTTAGTCAGGAGGGGTGAGAAAGAGATGTATTAGAGGAGAGTGGCTACTGTTTGCAGATATTGTTCCTTGTTAGCTCGAAAATGGATTGCTTTTGATATGCAGATATTGCGCCTTATGGAACTTAAAACAGGATTGACGTGCCTCCTTCAGCTGAATTCTGAACCATCTTTTTGTTGCACGACAGTTGCGTCGAAGGTGAAGCGCAACCAACCATTTATTGAACTACATCTTTCTTTGCCCGAGCAGGTGATCCCTAGTCATGTGATCATCCTCGAGGCTTGATATCGGACCCTAACATTATAATTCTGTCAGGACTAATAGTTAGAGAATTTTACCACTAGACTAAGCTAACCAAATTCTTAATTTCGGGAAGCACGATAGAATCTTCTTTTCACCCTCAGTAAGGCTTTCAAAACAATTGTCCGCTGCTCTAAAACCTGACCGTAACCAGCGACATTTCATTCTCCTTTTCTTCCGTCAAGTACATAACTATAATTTGAACTAAGATAGAAGGAAATTATACATATTTTCGCTATTCTTCAAGCGCGCGGATCAAGTTCAACTAGAAGTAGTGGAACGCTTTTGAGTAAGGCGAGATTATTCATCACCTGATTCATGGCAGATCGTGGTCCACCGCTACCTAGAACCCAAGACTTAAGAATACTACGTCATCCTTTACAAGATAACTCTTTCAACCATCTGACTTATTAGAGAGAGTCCCTAAGTATAAAGATCATCCGTCAGCGGGTAGGCACGCTCTAAATTGGCGTCGATCGAGAGTGGAAGATTAACAGAATATAATTAAAGTGTACTTTGATAATTTAGTCGCGACACTTCCAAAATAATTCACGATGTAATCGTCCCAGAATTCCCACATTAGGCTTGGTGTAGTTTGTGCCTCTACCACCTGTGCGACCTTTCCAAAGCTAATCCCATTTGGGGAATTCTGGAAAGGAATTTGAAACTCTGGAAATATGTGAAAAGAACAATAATTGGTTATTGTAGGGTTAAGCTCTAGCCAGTGAACTTAGATCCTGCGTGGGGTTGTCCTACCACAATCATTTGCCATTAATAGGCCCCGACAGGGTAGGGTTGGTAGCTATACCGAATGCGGAAAATCTGGGAGCTTCATGGTGAACATGCAGAGTGACACAGCTTGGCAGGCAACCCCCTAAACCTCAAGGTAAGGCTGCCCAAGGATACATAACCTGGGAGTTCGAACCATCTTGTTGCCCACACAAAAGTATTCATCCTTTCTTAAATCACAGATCTCTTACTCCCGGAAAATTCTCTGGAACTTTTGAGTCTTTATCGCTACTGTTAAGTCGACTCAGCTGTAAGATCCTTGCAGCGCATATCTCCATTGAAAATGAATGGATTTGATAGCTCCGGCGCACCAGAGCTAAGTGACAGCTACGATCTCCTTGGAAGTATATCTCCTTACCAGATGAATGTCCTGTTGTAACCCTAGCTGACCAAAAGTGACTGTAAGGTCTTTTCCCCAGACAGAATGTGTCTAGTACCGAAGGTCAAACTGGCCATGCATCTCCATTTTATTATGCAAATACGCTCCTACCGACCGAAGAGCAACTGAGTAGTTGGGAGGAAAATCTTGGAGCCATGAACTCGAATTTTGCAACACTCCCCATTTTGAACGATGAGCTGTATCTGGGTCCTCCACAAGACAACTTTTATGATTCGTTCAATCCAATTCTTCAACAACAGAACACCTACACGAACTCTCTTCCTGTTGGTGATCATGGTATCTATGCAGGCTCTCACTTCAATCTTGGTCTAGATGGAGGGCTGAATCATGACTTCAATCCCGCATCAGTCGATTTGTCAATGCCTACGGCAGAACAAAATTTGCAACTGGATTTTTACAATCCGGAGCAGGAATTTTCAATTGCTGGATCTTCGTTTCATCCCTCTGCAAATCAGGTACCCATTCCCAACCATAACATACCTGGTTTGATACCATTGCTCGGTCCTCATGAGTATACGCCGGTAGCTGATCCCCTTCTGTCTCAACCATCCCAGCCGACCTTCGATGGATTTGATCCAATAAATGAAAATCTGTTCAGCGTCAACACTGATTTTTCTATGCAAATGGGAGTCCCATTGATGTTAGATACGACATTGGACTTCAACATTAACCAGTCCAGTGGCGAAGACACCCAATTGTATAATAACCTCTTAGGGCCTAAACCTATGAATACTGGTATAAATCCTGGAATGGGCGATGTTTCGGTGACTACCCTCTCCTTCTATTCTCATGTAACTCAGATGCTCACAGCTAAAACAGGTCGTCCGCCCCCCAGATTCGCATTCTGCGGGAACCTTAAGCACGACTCCCTCGTCTAAGAAGCTTCACAATAAATTCGACGTAAAGAAAGTTGCTTCCCGGGTAACCAAAAGAGCGAATGACCAGTTTGTACTTAAAACACAAATAAAAAGGGCTGGTACGCTGCAAACGAGACACGCCATCTCTAGCATGCGACCATCTAGACGTCTACTTTCCTTATCAGAAAAGAAGCACAAGAAAGCAATTCGCGACATGAAAGCGTGCCTTCCTTGCGCTTGTTCTGGCAAATGTGTATGTGAATCTTTACTTCCTCTTTGATTCAATAATATATTAACGTGTCAGAACAGTGTCAGAAAATCCGCCCCTGTGAGCGTTGTTCCCACAAATATAGTAATTGGGGTTGGGTACCGTGCGATGCTGAAAATATCATGAGCATGCCCGTTGGTTTTGGTAAGAGAACGAGAATTAGGAGTGCATACCCTGCATGAAGGTCTTGTTAACCCAGGGATAGTGACCCGCGATACAAACGCGTTCCAGTATCTTTTTTATTCGGATCCAAATGGTTCCATGGTAGAAGAGGACGTGGACGGTTACTCACGTTTATTAAAGCATAACCGTTCCATCTTTCAACTCGTTTTGGCAAATCCAAGAAGCCCATCCTTAGCAATTAGACTACTTGAGTTAGAAGGAGAAGTGCTCAAACCACACATTTCGACCTTTCTAGAAGTGTCAGAAGACGTGAATTTTATTAATTTTGAGATGAAGGCTTTGCTGATGTACAAAACTTGGAACATTCATATCCCATCGAACGAAAACGAAAACGAATGGCTACTAGTTTGCAAGAAACTATTAAGATGCTGCTATGTGTTCACCACTCAAAGGGAGTTGGAAGGGGTAATTAGGGTTTTCTTTCCCTTATCCTCCTGCATGATTTAGGACTCGGCTAACTATTGTTATGTCTAGGCAGCCTTAGTAAAGCTCGCAGGTGGCTACCTGGCCTGCTGCTGGAATCTACTTATTCACTTGTTGAAGATCAACATACTTCAAAAATCTCACGATCTAGAAAGTCTCCATAAGATCTTAATAGCCCAGGAATTGCGGATCAGTTTAGTGCGCATGACTTCCCTAGTAGCCATACTTGGTAATTTCACTGCCAATTACATGAAATCTGTGCTGTCAAGCCCGGCTAGAAAGACTGAACACCTACCTAGTATTGCTATATCTTTTATACTATTGGCTTTTGGGTGGGACGTCCTATCAAGTTTTAGTGAATTCACTTTAGTATGGCCTTGATAATAATATTCCTCTGTATATTCTGCTTACTTTTGGAGATATCCCCAGACACAGATCTGCTTTACCAGACAGCCAGGAAGCATTTGGCAGTATATGTTATCTCCTGTTCAGGCCTCAAATCACTATTTACTGCTAAACCTCAGGATGATAAAACCAGGGAGAGTTTTGATCTAGCAAGAGATTGTTATGTACTGGCGATGGAATTTTGCTTACAGGGTGATTCAAGATCATTCTAAATACGATGCTTGTATATATGCTGACAATTGTATAGATCCGCTCGATGATGGTGCAATTCTTTTCTTAAAATCTCTCCTGATGACTTCGAACCCAGACTTCCATGGGACCAACCCACTGTTGACATCTAAAAGTCGAACCGACAAAATACCAGAGGCTTCATAAGGCATAAACTAAAATACTAAGTTATTGATTAGTAGGCATAGGTTTAAAGTAAGTTTGCAGATTTAACCGGAATTAGTAAAACCGGTATTTTATACTAACAAAATACATAGTTCAATAAATTTGGAACTTTAGGGTTCCCTGGGAATTTACGAGTTCTTTTTATCATTTTGACTAGTATAGCCTACTGAAGAAGATACGACAACATGAAGTATAAAGCACGTTAATTAGCATGGTAATGTTTGTCCTGGGAGTGGTTTTGCAGGCAGGGTTATAGGAGGAGTAAATAGGTGGACATACTGTGCAGGTACCTTGTGAGAGTATCGTTAATTGGTTTCAGTGTTCTTGATCTTGAGATGTTACAGAACTTTGCGAAACTCTAGGGTCTAGTATCTATTATAGGTGCGATTGATTAGTTCTTTTATTACATTGAAGTGGGAGGCCTTTTGCAAGTTCTCGCCCGTGCCTACATTTTCATTCACAAACCAGAGGTATCTTGAGAAGTATCAACAATTCTACATGGTTTGTACCAATAGTAACTGCGGCTTTTCTGTGGACATATTATATTCAAGTTTATGTTTCTTTCGCTATATTATATATAATCTAGGAGAGAAAACATCGCAAAGAAAAGTGCTTTACATTGCTATAGCTCCCTGGAGACTAGCCTTAATTTCAGAAATATGTACAGGAATTGGAACCAATTTAGAACCCGGGGTTGATACCGACCCTTCATCTTGTCTATCCAATACATATACCTCCTTCAACCCAAGCGTCTCCAAGAACTCCATGGCCAGCTTATAGTTAGTGCCAACATGAGCTATACAATGACTGTCATCTGACAGCGTGAATTTGCCATCTAGCCTCATCACTTCCTATCGAAACCGATTAGAACAAAATAATACACAAGTTACAAGTACTGAATCCGAATGTACACTCACTTCGCAAATACTTCTCCCTGGGTACGGCTCTCCCAGTCCTTTCCGCAAGCCACTCGTATTAACCTCAATCAACCCCCCATATCCAACAACAAACTCCAAATTCCTCAAAATCTTCTCCCATACCTTTTCCCATTTCCTTGGGTCCTTCAATGGCTTTGCGCTCAAAAGCTTAATCAGGTCAAAATGCCCCACAACTTTCGGCCGCAACGCAACCAGCATCTCGTACTGCAGATCATAATAGTCGGCAAAGAGACCAGCCTCAGTACCACCCGATAGCTGCATGGCTTTGCTGTAAAGCATCGGGTTGTGGTCTATGGGAACAGTGTGAACGTGATGCACGGATCCAATGAAGAAGTCCACGGCCGGATTGCACGCGAGAGATTTTATTGTGACTCCGTAGTCGCTACGAATCCATTCGCCTTCAAAGCATATGAAGATCTTGATCTGGTCCGCATATTTTGCTTGTAAATGGGCAGCTTCTTGAAGGTATGCGTCGTAAAGCGGAATAAATTCTCGGATCGAGACGCCTTCTTCAATCTGTACTTCTCGTCAGAAAACAAACTCTAGGGAAAAGAGTTTCGAAGTGTTGACCTCTTCGGGATATAAATCTGTGATATCTGTCCGAGGCATGTGCTCTGTGAGTGCGAAATGGGTCATTTTTAGTGCAATTGCTCGTTCGACCATCTCCTCCAGTGTGTTTTGAGCATGGCTCGGGCAGAACTGCCCGGAATGACTGTGCATCGAGAACGCCATCTTGAAAGCTCAAATCTAGTTTTAGTTTGCCTTGGGAGACAGGCTAATAGAATTGAAGTAGTAACTAACAATATAACAACAAAAAATGCAGGACATTATTTTTGCGACCTGGTGTCTTTTAACACCCATTCCTCGTGGTGGTGTACCATGGTTTCATTGGTGCGAGGAACATGGGGAGCGGAAGGGGACGCTTGCGGGAAACAAGCGGAGGCCCGAGCCAAGTCTCCCTGAATAAGTACAACAACAACATTTTCACATGCTAAAAAGGACAATCAAAATTATGAGACATAGAGCATGCTGAATGGAAGCCTGAGTTACAAAAATGACATCTCACAATATTCTGTAGAAACAACAGTAGGATTTCACTTTAGAAAGCCTAGCTTCATGAGGAGGGACTAATAGAAAATAACTGATATTAGACAAATGTCCCATCGACTATATTTGAACTCTTACGATGGGTATTAAGCAGCTAAATCTCTGGATGCCTAGGGACATAACTGTGCGATATTCTTCCGTCCATAAGCACGTGTTTTCCTGTCAAAATCGCGCCGTACAAAAGGCCAAACAAGAAATGCAATAAGCGCGAGAACGAGATCCAATACTACATTGTCCCTTGGACTCGGCCCACGCATGTTGTTCAAAATCAATGCAGTTTCCCAGTCTGATGTGATTGAGAAATATCCTTTATCGAGGCCTCCGAGGATTCTTTTAGCTATTACTAGTGCCGATGGGGTTTTCTCTTGTATCTTTTCAATACTCATATTACTTCCTTCCATGATCTTCGTGATCTCTGGCTTGGAGGCTTGCTCCCCTAGAAAGGAGTCCGTGATGAAAGTTCCGGGGAAAGCACTATGAACTTGATACATATCTTTCCCGCCATACAATAGCAGCTCTTGACGAAGAGTATCGGCAAATGCTCGGATTGCTGCCTTTGGAGGGGTGTAGGCAATGTAGCCGGGAAGGCCAACAAAGGCAGCAGCAGAGGAGACAAAAACAACATGTCTTGTGCGACTGGGTTCTGGGTTCTGAATCCACATTTGAAGACACGCCTGGGTGATAAATATCGCGGAATAGTAATTGGACTCCAAGCAAGAAGTTAAACCCTCAGGGCTGAGATCGGCCAGAAACCCAATCTGAGATGGATTGGAGCCACCCGCAACACAGAGAACAATATCTGGTACTGCACCATACTGCTTCAATGTTTCCTTGACCTGGAAATCCATTAATACAGGCAAACAGCATTCTCAAAAATATAGAGACCCATACAGCCAAAGGATCACTTAAATCTGTGGCTATCGACTCGATCACCTGCGTGTTTGATTTCCGACATGCCGACACCTCTACTTTGGCGATTTCTAAGGCATCCTTACCTCGGGCAAGCAAGAGAAGATGCGCCCCTATGTCCTTAGCATCACCATTCACGCTTTCCTTGGGGTTTGCACGAACCTCGTTTTGCGAGCTCTAGGGCTAAGCTTTTCCCTAAGCCACGAGAAGCACCCGCGATCACAATCCGCTGAAAAGTATTAACTCTAGTGCGCCTTCGTTCAGCGTGGCTCGGATGAAAAATAAATAACAAACAAATCGATTATACTTACTAGGCCTTCTGTCATGAATTTAGTCATCTTTCGAACAGTGGATGAAGGGTGGATCGGGCGAGCTCAGGCTTGTTGGCTCAGGGTCCTTTTTTTTTCCTTCTTTTTTTTAATCAGTAAATTCAATCAGTCGCTGGGGATATTATTATGTCAGGATGTTTTATCGTGGGCAGCATAAGCCTTGATGACGACGGTTCATGCGGATATGCAAGGCACCAGCATACCATTAAAGAGTGATTCCTGGCTAATGGTTGTCAACATCAACTAGTCTACTCGCAACCCTCATGGCCCAGATCACGTACGTACCACTGTACAGCATATGCCTTGTTTTAGCTTAGCGGACGGAGACGGAAGCGGAGTTCAGGGTTGATGGGAAGGGGATGGGTGGGATAGGATGAGAGGATCAGAATATCTGAGGATAATCCACCTTTCCCCCCCACTTTGACGAATCCTCCCCAGTTTATTTCGGCAGCGCGGAGACTTGGGGAACTTGGCATCCGTCTCCGTCTCCAACCAACGTT
>Ga0247734_1001882_pt1 | contig 14982 bp, 18 predicted proteins | sample UWRJL103311B2_FD_180933 | JGI IMG/M metagenome (GOLD analysis project Ga0247734, IMG submission 180933) | Plant litter microbial communities from Arlington Agricultural Research Station in Wisconsin, United States - UWRJ-L103-311B-2 | ecosystem: Environmental > Terrestrial > Plant litter >... | reverse complement strand
CTGCCCTGCCAATTTGCTTTGCTGTTCCTTGGTTTCTTCTTCGCTCATCTGTTCATTTTGCATGATGTTGACATATAGCCACCAGAATATAGATCCTACTAGAATTAGTATGTCAACCAAAATAATAAATATACCGCGTCATTCGCCTTGGATTGCAATGTTGTAACACGCTATAACGCTTTTTCCTTGACGGATGAGGCCCTGCTCTTGCTATCTAGCATGGATGTCGGGGAAAAGAAATGCAATAGCCTTGCAATAGTAGTTTGGCATTATTATCACAACAATAAACAAACGCCTCTCATACTAAAGCACGGTGCATACTGCCTTCGAATCGAATGTCAACCTATCGCTGTTTTCGAAAGCCGAGGATCTCTTCGACACTTCAAGATATACCAGAGCATCCATTCGGCTGGCCAGCTATCTGAGTATGCTTCCAGATTGGTCTTAAACTGTCCTTTGAGCTGGGATGATAGTCAGTAAATAAAGCGTCAATCAAACTACAAGATGGGAAGGCAGACCTTCTTCAGAATCGCACCCGTCACCCTTTTATTCTGTCGGTTCAAAAGTTGCAGAGGAAGAGACTTGCATTGTTGTTGACACATCTTGCGCATCTGAATGTAAATTCCGAGTGTCAATCCTGCCTTCACATCCGCTACTCGTAGAGTAGCAAAATTCCCCGGTTTTTTGAAGGGTAGAAGTGGGGCTAGTACTTCCAGGAAATTCTGCTTCATCCAAAGGTCAGCCTGCTGCTTTGAGAGAAAGGCACTCGAAATCCACCTGCATAGAAGATCCTGCTATCTGAGGAGCGTCTGTCTCCTCTTTTATAATCGCTGCATCGTCTTCGGAAACGTTGCCTTCGTTATCGGCGTTCCTTGTGGTCGGCGTGGCTGGTTCATCTTCGGTGTACTGACCCAATTGAGCTTCCAGTTCGTTTATTCGAGCGAGATATGACTTCTCAAGCTTTCTAGACTTGTGAGCTGATATAAGATGGACAAATTTCTGAACATACCATATCCCTGAATTCTCTTGCCTTTCCTTCCAGAACTTCCCGGTATTCCGCTTTGTATCGATTGAACTCCGCTTCAAAGTACGCTTCCTACATTTCCAGATCATTAGCATCCGGAGTCTAAAACCGAAATAATACATATTACATCAGCTTTCTGAGCCTCTTCCATGAGCGCTTCGTGCTCCTTTTGAAGCCTGTCGCATTGCTTTAATGTCACATCAAGGCTCCTGCGGTAATCCAAGGTCTTCTCTTTCCATTTCGTATCTTCATGGTCGGAAGAAGCTGACCCTTTCTGCTTGAAAAATTGAGCGTGTCTACGCAGCGTGGTTATGGGCCAAATCATTACTCACTGTTCGATCGTGGGCATGTAAAAGGAAGCTCATGGCTCAGTAGCTCAGCCAGCAGCACATTAAATCGCACGCCGCGGCTGGCCAGATTATTTAGAAGAGAAATTGATTTACACTAGACTCCAAACCGTTAGCTGCGAGAGACGAACGAAAAGTAACGCTGATCGTGGTTCGAGTTCAAGTTGCAGCACCCGGGCCGGAGAACCCACTTGACACCATGCTGGTTCCAGCTTCCCCAGGCCTCAAATCGTCGAGAGGCCTAACAACCACGAACTATGAAGCACCGCAGACTATACGCTTAACGTTTATTCATGGAGTACAAGCAAGAAAAACATCCATTGATTCATTCTATCGAGGAGAGAAAGCTGGAAAACGAGAGGTGGGAAAGGGCTACAAGGGTTCCGTACATAGAATACAATAAGACGAAAGGCGAAAACATAGACAGAGAAACGCCAGATGATATAAGATGAGGAACCTGTGAACATTCTTATAAGCATCTAGCCAACAGAACAACACGAGCAAGCGGAGACGTACAATGTGGTATCACGAAGGTCGAAGGTCGAAGAAGGGGTTATCGTGTAATAATGAAGAGCATCGAATCTTTTAAGCGCGGTTTAGCTATAGGACTCTAGAGAAGAAAAGTGAAGAAAGAGCGCACCACATGCAATTGGGGTCGCATATCCTCGGCTCTACGACTACAGGCTCCCTTAGCTGCAGCTCGATTGGCGAGCCAGATACTACAGTGAGCAATACGCTGGCGTAGACTGCACGGGCCACAGTCAGTCTGAGCACTCTGTGGTCATTTGTGAAATTACGCACCTAGAGCGACTTTGAAGAACTGCATCTTTCTAACTTTGATGGTAGTGAATGGAATGGATGTGGGGAGATTTGCTTGAGAACCTCTTCATGTTAAAATTTCCATCGTTTATAACCATCTAACGCGTTTTTGAAAGGGATGGCCCAATGAGGATGCGAGCACAAACGAAGTAACAAATGGGGTAAGCGTAGAAGAGACTTTGATGGGCGCCCCATCCTTATCGTCACTTTTCATGTGTCTCTACAGTACTGAGTCTAAAATCTTCTGAAATACACACACTCTTCCACAAAGGCAAGGATATTCAAGGAGCTAATACACCAGTGCAACGGTACCAGCGCCCCCACTTACTGTTGATAGCAACAATCAACAGACTTGTGGTGGAGCGCTCAGCCAGATCTCAACGACAAAGGCAAGCGCCGTATGGTGCTAAGTTACCACTACAGCTTCATTCTTCCCAGTTCTTTCTCCTTTGGCACGGCTAGATATGGGAATGGCGAAGTATTGAGGGGGAGATGTTACAGCGATGACAGAAGATAGCGTTGTCATGCAAAACCCTTGATCACCGAGCTCTCCTATCGACAAGTTGAAGTTAGAGAGCTATCGAAAATACAAAGGGATGCGACATTCATGGCCTAGCGTCTACATACTAATTGATAGGAGGCCTTATCGTGAGAGACGGCGACACGTTCACAAGTGTTGGTGGACTACACTATAGTATTCGAACCGTGCAGTTGTAGAAGATGTATAGGCGAAGAGCTGCGAAGAGACAATGGGCGATGGCGAGAGCCATATATTGATATGTTCCAGATACAAAGGAAAAGTCAAGCCAAATTGCCTACCAAAAGCTCATTGTGCTGAGAGCAACGTCGGAGGGCTCAAGGTCCAGTTCCTACACGTCGCTCACCAACCGTAGTATGCCTATCCGTACTTGTCTGCTCCGAGTCTCCCAAGGCCGTGAGTCTATAGCCCGCTCCATCTCCATCGTTCATCGACTCTCTGTCCTTGAGTATAGCAGCAGTAGCTCGTGTTTCGTAATAGAAGATGTCCAAGCAAACGACCAGAAAGACATTGAGCCATGAGAGCCAACCGACTGAGACCTGAGCTTTGATGATTCGACAATTCTCGTACTGACTGCATTCAGAGATCAGATAAAGCTGCCACTAATGATAGACGCATCAGCCAGTTTACACCGGAACCGAAAACGGAAAGGGTGCTGCGTACAGAGCTGAGTATGTTGGGGAAGAGAAGTGGAACGACGAGCCTGTAAAGACCTAGAAAGGAAACGTCTTCTTTTGCTCGTGCACTGTTACGATAGAGTGTATCCCTATATAGGACGCGCTTCAGACTCTCGTTAGGTTCCATGGGGATGGGGGGACAGCGTACCAAGCGAAGATGACACAAAGGATTGTCATGAGAGCGAACATAAACGAGAGAATCGTTGCGAAACTACCCCAATCAGAGCCTGTAGGTAACAATCCAAAGTTCAAATAGGTCAGTAAAAACCTTCCTTATCCATTCTCTAGAAAGAATTGCGAGGATTCTCACTAGGCGGGACTCGACTTAGAAGAACAAGACCCAATGCAGCGTGGGTGAGGGCGATCACAGCCTGATATCCAGGGAAGCTTAGGATTTGAAGAGTGAGGATCAAAAACTAAGAGCAGTACCAGAGACCATAAGAGTATGAGCGCAGCCGGCATTTCGTTCGTCGCAAGAGGTACTGGGAGAGAGTGTTCTGCAACTCAGACACTAGGAGTGCGGCGCCGCCTTCGGCATATCGGTGAGATTCCCACGCCACATGCGAGAAACCTGGACCTGATGCTTGTAGAACTCCATCACGCATACGACTACGACCCACACGACTCTTCACGCCACACGCCCTAAACATCTCCTTGATTTACGATGAACACCACACCTCTACGGATTACTCTACTGTCGTTTCTGGCGAGTTTTGCAGGATGTCATGCAGTGCGGTCTCAATGCTCACCTCGCCATAGATTCTCTTCTCGTTCATCCTCTTTATCGTATCTTGCATAAGAGCCGCACATACCAACGTGAAATCTCATGATTACGGTGCGCTTATGTGCTGCTTGGCGTTTTCCCCAAGATAACTTACAACGCCATTTCGCCTGAATCGCAGAGGACATCGTCGCAGAACTCATCTTCACCACTATCGTTACTATCGCTTGGTCCATATACTCGTACGCCTTATTTGGTTCGCCTTACTGTCTGGAAACAAACAATTGATTCCCTCTCATATATAGGATATATCTATTGGCGAGGCGTGCTGAGCATGGAAGGCTCTCAACTTATCTGGCTGAAGTCTCGGTTCTAGGTGGGCTTTGGTTGTTCTGGCTCATTGGAGCTGCCATCTCTAGCGTACGTTTCCGCTTTCTTCCTTCCTTCCTTGCCATGTCACTGAACCCGAGCATGCAGCGCGACTTCACGCCTTATTCGGTCTGCGAGCGATCGGAGTCCTGTCAGGTCCTAGAAGCTCTATTGGCATATGCTACTGCACGTCCCTAGCGCATTCGCCCACATTCATCCGCTGACTTGATCTTCACAGGGTGAACTTAAGCCTCTGTCTGTGTGCGAGAAAATGGAGACTTGTCGCCTTCTGCAAGCACTGTTAGCTCTCTCTTGGACTGGCTGGCTCGTTGTGACGACTTTGTTCGTGCTCAGCTTGATATCTGTCTTTGTTCACGGCGCTGGGAACGAACATACACACATGAATGCTGCAGCGCGGGTTTCGGGAGGATTCAGCACGCATTCACCTTCTGGGCTTCCGGCGGCGAAGACGGAAAATTCTATGGTGGACAGTAGTGCGAGCTCCCTATTTACAGGTCATACTTGTCGTACTGCGTTCTCCGGGCGTACCTAGACTGTTGTCCCTGTTTGTTGTGCCTTCTCATGCAATTTTACTAGATGTTTTATCTTTTTCTTACATACTGAGAATAACGTTGAGTCAATAGTAGGCTAAGGGTTCAATTGCTGCTATCTTTCCGGCTTTATGTGAGGCGCGGAGCTCATGGCTTCGACCTGATCCATCGCTACTCCTGAAGCATGAGGGCGAGGCTGCCAACGGAAGCTTAGAGTCCATCGCTAAGGTCTCGCCTTGGGCGCTCGAGCTAAATTGCACTTAGCCCTAATCTCTTCAGGCAGTTCTCCTTCGTTCACCCTTCAATATCTATGCCATTTACATGATGCAGCTTGAAACTCGTCTGAAGGGCTGGTGTGTTCCTGCAGGTCAATGCTCTCCTATCGTAAATCTGAAGATTCTCTGGTCTTCTTTGGAACCTAGTCTGACTCCGCCGCTCTCTTCGACCTTCATCCAAATGTCCCTTTCAACGAACAATACTTTTCCTGTATCACGCTCAATCAGGAGTACTGTAGACAGGCGAGTGCCGTAGTAATTCCCTTCGGCGATAGGCAAGGGTCGGACGCGGATGGTTTTCCGGAGATCTGAGCGCTGTTGGATTGGTTCTGGAGACTCCCAGCTGCTCCACCTCTCAGCACCACATATATTCCACGATTTCACGGTGGCACTTACGATAGAACGTCAATCAGGAGCTCCACCAATTCGTCTTCGCTACTGTGTTGCTCAAGAGCAGATCTGAAATCAGTGGAACCCTTCGTCACCTTCTCCCATTGATTCTCCACGAGCACATTTACGATTCCATTGGATAGGCAACCTATAGTGGGTTCGGCTTGAGCAATTCTTCCGCCCGCACCATTGTTAGTGAACACATATGGTTTTAGTTGCTCATCCAACAAGAGGATGTTAAATCCGGCATATGAGGTATCCGGATTTGGTGTAGATCCGTTTAGCAAGTACTCAGATACAAGATGGCCACGCGAGGATGCTTGCTTGTTGTATGGTTCTGTTATATTCGTTCTAGCCGATATCTCAGCAAGTGTAGTGTCGAGGAGAAGGATGGACAGGACTAACAAAAAAGCAATACGTCCATTTTCTTTGTTTATTCCGAACCATGATCCGCCACCTTGGGCATCAATTCCACTGAGGATTGGGGCAGAGAAGGAGGGAGAAGAGAAAGAGTGGAAGTGCGCCGGAGTTGTGGGACGGGCAAGGTATTCATCACGATTTGAACATAGTACTCTATCACAAAGCGTCAGAATATACATACGATAGAATTATTGTACGTATAATGCCTACAGGGAGTACTTGGGATGAGAGAGTGTCCAGAATCCGATACACATCGTTGTGCCAGGAAGAGGTTGATGGTTCGCTTTCCTGATCTGATTGGAAGAGTTCCCACGCCACAGGTTCTGCTAAACGTCGCAAGAGGAGTTGGTTGGTATTTACAGGAGATACTGTACATGTGCTGGTCTGTAGGAATATGGAATTACGGCGCTCGGCATATTACACGGTTGGGGGCAGAGGTTCTGGATGTTATGATCTCGCCGAGACAAGGGATCAAGCCCAGTGAAAAACGGAAACCCTACCTTGAAACCGGCACCCCCGGTCCGAATACAACAGACACGCATGCAAAGACGTCAGTGCTGCATTCCATTAAGCTCGACGTTATACTTGCAAGGCGGCCCAAGCAATCGCAAGATAAGAGTTATTTGTCTGACAAATGCTCGCAGAACGCACTAATTTAATCTGGATCTGTTTGCAATGTTTCATGGGATATATTGGGATCTTGCGTGAGTCTTCGTATGTTCGGTCAAAGAGAAAGCCAGTTTCGAGTATAAATCTTTAGAGTCAAATACTACTGCTGGCGTGGTTCAGCATTTTCATCGCCAGTCGCACCCTAGTAGATGGATGGTAAGAATGTGAAGTAAAATGAATGTAAGACCACATACCCAATCTATCCCGAAGATAGATGAAATCCTATCGAATCTCGAAGGTATAGCACGAGCAATGCTTGGATTCCAGATAGGTAAAGGTCCGTTCAAATCAGCGAGATTGAAACGGCGCCCGATCTTGACATTGCGCCAGGTCATGGCATTGGACCGCAATTCTTTCCAGAGTTCCAAGGCCTTTTCCGTACGCCCTTCAACGCCTTCCTGCACGGACCAAAGCTCATATATGCATTTGTCGATAGAAATGAATGGTCTTTCTCTAAGACTGAAGTGAGACCAGCCAGAGCACTCTAGCGCAGCTTGTGCAATAGCTAAGGCGAGAGTTATCGACTTTGTCTTCCGAAGCACTGGGGGAATCCCTTGGAGAACTACATCTCGTGCTAATCTGCGGGATAGTGGAGCCGTGGAGTCTCTGGATGCTTTACAAAGCAGTAGAACAATGTAATAGAAATCTGGCGGGGATTGTGAATGAGACGGGAAGTTTTCCAAGGCAGCAAACGCCCGTTGCAACATCAGAGATATCTGATCGTGAATATCATGTTGATCTGTGTGGGAAACCAGTCAGTCATTGACGGTACAGAAATTGTGACCTGAACAGACTCACATCGTACATTCTCACCGGAGACGGAGCGAAAGACATGATGATAAAGATTTAGATAACGACAGCAATCGCTAATCTTGTCCATGGCTTTTCCCCAATCACTAGATATGTGCTCAATAGCCTGATTGCAAGTCCGGAGCAGAGTTTCGATTTGGTATCGTCCAGCAGAGCTTTCGGTATTCTGCCATCCAAGTTCACCACAACTAATGTCATGCCACGTGTGATCAGGCCAATAGCTGGGACCAGTGGATTCTTCTTGAGGGAAAACATAGCTAACAAGCGGGTGGTCATACTTAACCAGTCGTTCTGGAATGGCTTCTGGCGACTGCAGGCACCAGAACACACACTGTTTCATGGTTTCTGATGTTGAAAGTGTGTGGTATACCCATCTCAATACCCGATGAATAGAGCTAATGTCATGGTCAAACCAACCACTCCTTTCAATCTCGAGGAAGTGGAGATCAAAGGCATTCCAGTTGGATAGGACTGGTGGAACCTCGCCGATAAACGTGTCAAATAGAAGATCCCACCAACGTTGAGCTTGCCGATATGCAACAAAAAATACCCATGCTTGAGGTGATCGGAAAGGAACAAACGAGGTTTGATTATACCAGCTCCCGCAATACGCAGGAGCAAGAGTAGTGACAATGACCAACAGAGCAGTCACAGCAACAATGGCAGACACTGCGGCCGCGGTTGTATGCTCACTGACATGCCAGAGCTGGACCAAAAGGCCAGTGAAGAACAGCAGCAAGGCCACAATGAGAACAACTGGAAGGGAGGCGATGATTTGAGGCACTTTCCACGCCTGCAGCGAGTCGTAGCGCATTTGACGCACTCGAACGGCATCACATGGCGTCCCAATGACATCTTTCTCGTACTCGCGAATCCACTGTTTGCCCAGGATACACACGGAGGAGACGGAGAGAGCGAAAGCAAGGCTGATGAAATACAAAACATTGATCTGGACATCGTGTTTGGCCGGGTTGAATGCATTGGCGATAGTCGCGTCCGCTACTGGGGAGCTGGAGTTGGCGAGTTGGAGGGAGAGAGCCAAGAGGAATGCGTTCGTCGTGTCGGAAGGGTTCTGTGGCAGGCTCTGGAAAGACTCTACGCAAAATGCGGTCACGGCGGCGGAGAATAGACCAGCCTGAATAAAATCTCAGTATCGCTTACAATAACAGGCCGCGAAAGCTTACATACGAAGACAAGAATGGTGTCTAATTCACCATTCCATGCTTTACACATCTCATTGTCATGTTTTTCCATCTCCGCTCGGATCTTCTCCCAGACATCTCCGTCTACAGGTTTCACTGGAGGACGAAAGACATACGGGTGCCCTGTCTTCCATATCTAAATGCCGGACGTCAGAACTGAATGACTGAGAAGCTAACTAGTTTAGAACCATATACCTTGGGTATGCTTTCTGCTCTTTCAACAGGTGGGCTTGCAGATTCGGTCATTGGCTCTCCAGTTGTCCGACGAGACATGTCTGCATTGTCCATGTGAGAAGTGATAAGCGTGGTAGGAATGAAGGTTAGTATGGCTGGAATGGTTCTTAACGCTTGAAGATGAGTGCTGCCAGTATGAGATGCTTCGTCGGGCAGTCCTCCATCTGCATCAATGCCTACAGGCTCTGGCGATTCTTGCTGCCCCTGTTCACGGATGTACGCGGAAATATCCTCCAGCTAAGGTAACTCTATGCTCGATTAATCTCTCGAACATCGACAATAAGGTCCTTACTTCGTGAAAAGACCCTTGCTCCTCATCCTGCGTGAAGCTGGGCACAGCACTATTGACTTGCAGAGGAACCCTTGCTTCCACCGGAGCTGCTGGCCTCCATTCGAATTCGATGATTTGATGTCCTTCAGGAGAAGGAGGGAGTTGAGGAAATGGGTCATCAGGTGCTAGAGGAGAGAATCGATTGCGAGTGGACATGTTGTGGTGTTGGAAGGAAGGAACAAAAGTATAGGGCGTCTACCTTAGCACAGCAATATGGTTCGTGTACATTCAATAATCAATCAGCCCTGTCACTGCTTTGATATCAAACTTGGTTTGGCAGATGTTGCAGGATGTCGCTCAGAGCCATTACCTATACTTGCAGTGGGCCATCGGTCAAGGAATACCTTGCTTGGTGAATGTTCAAGTGTTGTCTGCGATTGTTCATGAAGTACATAGGAGAGCTAATTATGGCAGGTGGAGGGTCAAGGAATAATAACAATGGTATCATAGTGTCTTGGTTATTTGGTCAAACAGTCGCTTTGGATACCATAGTAAACAAGTCCATCAAAGCGGGGAAAATGAATGGGTCGGTCCTCTCCATCTGGAGGTCAACAACTACCGCTTCTGCCTGTTTCCTCAGCTGTCTTTCGCGCTTTAACTCCTTCTCTAGCTCATCTATGTGGTTATCTGAGAAAGAAGATCAGAGAAGCCGATAGTATGATAAAGAATCATACTTTGTAGCTCCAAGAAGATATCTAAGATCCCTTGAGGTAGAGAGAGTCCGCTGTTCCCCTCTGCCTTGAGCTCTTTCATTAAACTAGCCGATTTTGATAGCATGGCTTCGAGTTCCACTTTTTTAGATGGAGATATGTAAGGGATATCCTAGAATCGGGTGAGCGTGAGACTAGAATAACCTGGATGCGGCTTCACTTACCGGGGAACTTGGTCCAGATGGCGCTGGAGAGGGGTAAGAATACTCTCTTCGTTCGTGCGATTCGCCCCTTAAATACTTCTTCGTTGGGGGAAGGTTATCTTCTATCCTAGACCTAAATTTGAGTCGCATTAGAGCGGCTATCAGGAGTTCTGGTGGAGAATTTTAACCTTTTTCTGCTTGAAGACATCGCCACTGGATCGACGTTGTCTTCGGAAACATATCGTTGGAACCGGATTTTCCGTCTGACAGGATAGACTCAGCGAGATGAACCGTAGTTGTGAAGAGACATATACCGAGAGCTCTTCTAGGATTGTCGACATGACTTTGCCAGCAGAGGACCCTGAACAAAGCTTACTCTCTAGGTCTACCAGAGCATTCTGCGGGCTCAACTGAGTATAATGTGCATCAGAAACCGTGAATTGAACTGACCATACTATTTTGATCCTCGGTCCAGTAGCAACAGACTTCTCCCAAGCGTGCATCCTCTGCAAAGCGCATACACCCCGCTTCTGAAGGAAGCGGAATGTCTAACGCCCTGAAGTCTTCGCACAAGATATCAAAAGCGATGGCGGCATTTCTTCGATTGAAGGTGATGGCCTTCTTACCGCCATATTGAAGGGCAATAGCAGCAGTGACATTTCCCGGAAATTTGATCTAATCAGGATGTCAGAATGCGATGGAGTGCACTAAAAAGAGCTTACCGTATTCAGACGTAAAGCGAGATCGTTCTCGTTCACATTACTTGGTTCAGCGCTAGGAGTATCATAGGCAGTAGGCCGTGGCCGGGACTCAGTCCAACTCTGCGGGAGCGGGGACGCCTCACGAGACAAAGGTCGCCTCGTACTATGCAATTGAACGTGTTCACTGAGCTGGCTACTATACGATGCCCTGCGACCATTGATATCTCTTCCGCTGCTGGGGTCTCTGGTATGAGCGAGCGGAACCCTGAGTACGGATATGTTAGCATCCGTAACATTCAGGTCCATGAGATCTCACAGCCTGTAATCGAGACTTCGACTAAACAAATGCAGGGTCAATGAACCAGGGACCAAGAACGCTCAAGCTCGCTCACATTGACAAAGATTTGAGTATTGCTGAGGAAGGTATTCTGCGAGATGCATCTATATATCTTCCCATGTCTTTGTGGGCATGCTGGGTGAGATGAGATATTGGATTTTGATTTCTGCATACAAGCGAGAGGCACGCACACTGCCTTCAAATGTTTCCCAGAAGAATGTAACCACAGTAGTGGGAGTATCGCCACTTCTAGAGGTAAAGCTAGAAGAAACGCTTGATTTTGGAGGATGAGGAATACGGATTCGCGTGCAGTCCAGTTGCAGTGTGGCGTAAGCTCGCGCATTGTTCTCGTCTGCCATATCTAAGGCTTTCTGGCCTTCATATTGGATTGAAACGACAAGGTTTCCGTAGACACGCGGAGAATACATGATAGAACGATGCTAGACGATAGATGATGGTGGTCAAGGAGAAGAAACAAAGAAAGCTAATTGAGCCACTCGACCGCGTTGACGCGACTGTCACTATTATGTCACGATAGACTCTGGCCTGTGGCGCATCGAAGCTCCCCGCGTGACCCATGCCACTCATCCTGCTCAAACACAAGCTCGCTCTCTAACTGGACAGAGCACAGTAAGAGCCATGAGGCGATGGCCAATAGAACAGTTCAGAGCTTGTTCCGCAGACCTCTGAACACTCGAGGCAGGAGCGTGGTTGCGATCATGGCCCATGCAACAGCTTGAATATGCATGAATGAAACAACAAAGCATTAGCCAACGAAAATACAGTTATTTACATACACAGCTCATCCCAGGCTATCCAAGTCCAAATCGTATCTATGAAATCTCCCTCTCCGTCCGCCTTCGCTTCCTCTCCTGCTCTTCTAGGATCAATTGCTCGGCCGCGGACATATTCTTCGATGGTGCAGCCCCTTCTGGTGACTTCCGCTTTAGAGGGTTGGCTTTCAAGGGGTTGGCCTTCAGCGGGTTAGCCTTGACAGCCTTGAAAGCGTTCATCTTGAGAGGTGCGGACTGGGGAGTGATGCTGACTGCGGACGTGGAAGGCTTAGCAGAAAATGCTAATACAACCTTTTCTGAGCCTTCGTCTCGCTTCAACCCTTCCTCCTTCGACACTACTGCCTCTTCATTTGAGCTTGAGGGTGTTGCTTCGGCAGCTGCTCGCTCGATCTGCTCAGCAATGAGAAGCCGCTCTCGTTGCTCATCTGAGGTGGTCAAACGGTCTTTCTTCATCGAAGCTTCCTATACATTTCGTCAGACAATTGACATGGAAGGGGTTCAAGTCATGGCACACCTGCTTCGCAAGCGCTTTGGGGCTATTGTCAATCCAGGCAATAAACCAGCCCTTCTCTGTTTCATCCACCCTAGCAATACCACTCCGACCAAGATGCTTGATGAATTCAGTGAGAGTTACCCAGCGAGTGGAGTTCATGTGCAGATGGCTCTTGTCGCTAATGTATTCTTGGTAGACCTGATTGGCTCGGACTCGCTTGGTCCCGAATCTATTAGATGGTGTCAGAAAAGGAGAAGGAAAGTAAGAAATATATCGGTGGACGCACCTTCGGGACAATAGCTTGACAAACTCGGACTGAAATTCACCAGAGAAATTCTGAATGTGTTTACCAGCATGCTCTCCAACGACTAACATCTGCCTCAGGTGAGACTCAGATGCTGCATGGCACTTGAATCCGTTCTCGTCTCTACATTGCTTCTCGCAGACTTGACAGAACCACCGGAGGCGCTGCAGGCCTTTCGACTTCATCTGGTTTGCAACATGCTTGGGAGTGCCAACTGTAACATCATCAGCTACAGATCTAAGTGGACATGGTCTATCCTCTCACCTTCGGCGCGAGGCATTATAGAGTAGTATGGGGTAGGTAGTAGGTGATGACTGTTGCTGAGAAAGCCGGGTGGAGTGACGTTACGTCACATTGACCGTATTTGGAGTGGTGATGGTCACGAATCACGATTGCCTTGGTCAAACCTTCCCTTTTGACTACCACCACCTCTGCATGTACACCACGACTTTACGATCCATGACCCTGTCTCCTTCATACTCAGATTGCTTCCTAGCGCTCATTCTAACACAAACCGCTTTGCAGCTGGCGGAGCCTATGGTTGTGAACTACTCTCTTGCTATCTTTACGCACTTTTGGTAGCTGGCAGAAATCTCTTTGAGTTTCAATGCTGTAGCTTCATATCTATCTTACGCCCCGATGGCTGCCAGAAGTAACAGTTCTGACAAGTGCCTTGCATCTACAATGGACTCGGACACCACCAGACGCTGCCGCTCCTCGTCGGCTTCCACATTCTCCTTCTTGATTGTGTGCATTATTTTAGCTCTTCTTCCGGTACAATCTCTGACCTCTTTGGAAAGCTTTAAAGATGATCTGTTTGACTTGTCATCTTGCACTCGCTTTGAAGGCTGTCGGATTCTCACAGCGTATTCTGGCTGTTGGTCTGGCGGCTTCAGACAACACGCCTGAGGACGATAGGAAACACTCTTGCGATCCAATGTGGACTTCAAGCAACGGTGGACTCGTGCATCAAAGTTGCTGATGGAGACCGATCAGAGATGAGCCTGCGTAGACGATTAGACACTGTCAGGATACGACGTACTACGACATTCTCTTGTCTGTTTGGCTCGGTGCTATCGTTCTATTCGCTATATTTCTGTCGATATGTCGAAACAATATACTTGCCGAGACGAAGTGATTGTAGGACTGAGTCTGCAGCTCACGATGTCATCCGAGCTCCCGACCGAATAGCTCGCCTTCAGCAGCCACGAGAGACTCTACTCTAGCTTGAGATTTAGTTAGCTATCTGATGTCTATCTGGGAAGCCCATGTTAAGGCGGCGTTCACAAAGCAATCAAAGTGGACTGATCGCCCCTTGGCTCGAACTACCATCATCCAACACCTCTATTTCTCTGCCTGAGATGGTTAACACGGAAACTAAGCGCCCGCCCTCCCCTGTTGTTCTTGTACAATCTTTGGTTAGATACCCACTTTCTTGGCTTGTCGCAAATCTCTAAGCGTGTGCATGACAGAACATACTCGTTTCTCTTCAGTTGGGGCTCTTTCTCCGTGTACTATACATCCTTTTGCAAGGTGAGCGCTAGATATTCTAGCAATCTACTCTTCAAGCCAGATCTAACTCTTCATGCTGTCTTGTGTCGAGAAGAGTACAAATGGATGGAGTCGCTCGTCGTGGTTGTCAGTCTGGGATTCGGCCTGTTGCACGCTCTAATGACAGTCTTGGACTTGTATGGTCCAATACGCGTTGTACATTTCCTGGCTGCTTACTGACTTAACTCTATAATGGCCTTAGACAAGCGGCTCGATTTGGTGCGCGTAATTTAAGAGCAGTTAGTGCCAGTGTGGGCCAGCCAGATCCATATCCTACCATGATAAAAATGACAACCTATTTTCATGTTCTTGCATTGGTGCGTCTTCATGCGCTATGCATGAAGATTGGATTATATCTCATCTATTTCATAGCTTTCTTTATTAGGCGATGACCCTTTGGCTATGTTGATGAGACCACTTATTGTTGTAGGTTGGACTTTGTTGGGAATGATGTATGGAATCTATCGCATGGGATACCTCCCTCAGGGTGCTCAATAGTGTACCTAAGAAGAGACAAACAGCGTATATAGTTCTATAAACTGTCTCAGACATTGAACAAGTCGGACCCAAAT
>Ga0247734_1001880_pt1 | contig 15005 bp, 11 predicted proteins | sample UWRJL103311B2_FD_180933 | JGI IMG/M metagenome (GOLD analysis project Ga0247734, IMG submission 180933) | Plant litter microbial communities from Arlington Agricultural Research Station in Wisconsin, United States - UWRJ-L103-311B-2 | ecosystem: Environmental > Terrestrial > Plant litter >... | reverse complement strand
TGTTAGCCTTGGCAAGCATATTTATTTGGATTCATGGATAGTAAACTTTTCAGCGTTAAATGTGCAAAGGACTAAGTTTCGCAAGGCGACCTTGGACTAGTAGTTGATGGGTTCTCAGATTTGGAATATGAAGGTCAGAAGTAAAAAAGACAGGTTGCTCCCAAGGCCTGTCAATGGCCGTCCAATAACCAATACGGTTGTTTCGCCTACTTAGGGATGTTGGACATCTTGGATGCAAAAGGGGACTCGGTTTATTATGGTCGACTCCTGAGAGCGAAAATCATGGGGAAAATTCCACAAACGTTTGGTCGTATAACGCCTCTATTGTTGATTGCCTGCCGTTTCGAGAACACTGTTCCCGTTTCCGACTTGGCACTATATTGGACATCATCTCGTCAATATAAGGAACACAGTAGAACCTCAATTTCTAGCCAAGACGGGCTAGTTCTCCAAGAAGATTTATGTTTTGTTTGTGAGCCGTATTAAAATAAACACATGTGAAAGTGAACATGTGATGGGATCTACCGAATCGCTGTATGGGTCAACTAACTAAACAATATGATTATATGAATACTTGGACTAATCTAGTTGAAGGATGCTTAGCTTTGGTTGGTAATGTCATCTAAGGAATAGGTATCATCCAACAAAGTATTTCACCATCTACCTGGAAGATAATGTAGGCGTCATGGAAGTATTCGATGCTCATGTTATGAGTTACGGATTGACTTGATGGAATGCTCTAAATCGGCAATTCTCCTAGATCATTGAGACCTTTGACTATGTCAGATTTATTGAACCATTAAAAGCGATGACTACATAGCCCACTATAGCCAGCCATACAGACAGAGACTGTATCTAATTAAGTTTTTTTTATAATACCGCGACCGAATACCCTTGGCAATGTACTCGTTTGCGCATAGATATCAACAATACAAAATCCCACTTTGTATAGTCAAAGTCGATCTGCGCTCAGTACATCATGTTATACTTTGAATTATTTGAGCACAAATTCAGCGTTATAAGCAAGTTCTAGACTGAAAATAGTTCACACTTGACATGCTGTCACATAAACATGGACACTCGGAAACGTCTAGATAGAGGTTAAATCTTGGCTCTTGTTAATAGGGCGCTAGCTCTAGTCTAGTGCAAAGCATATCATTAGTCCTCATCTTCTGTGCCGGTTGTTTCAGCCTCACTTCGCTCAACATCTAAGCTTTCCCTGCCCTTCTTTCCCTTGATACTGAATCGGCTCCAGTTGATGCGACCTTCCTTAGGTGTACCACTGTCCTTATCTTTGTCCTTACCCTTCCACTCTCCGGAACCTAGCATAGGGCTACTAGTTACACTATTCACAAGCCTTCGAGGGTCATCTTCACCAAACTCGTCGAAACTTCCCTCGCGCGGTGCCGAATCTGAGGTTGCAACACTGCTGCCACCCTTTTTGCTGCCAAAAAAACTGGAGTCCTTGTTGCGGATAGACGACAAGCTGAATTTGCTGGAACTGCCTTTTCGTAGCAGTTTACTAGCAAAGGATGTCTCTTTGAGGCTGGTAGAAAGATTTGGTTCGGAGGGAGCGTTACTTGATGTGATTCTCTCTAAACTTTCTTGTGACTCGGCCATGCTATGTTGTGTATGGATAGAATGCGAATCGTGCCTCGACTCAGTCGGGGAATACGTATTAACTCCATGTAAGGAAGATTCCGAGCCAACTACCTCTCCCATCTTGTCCTTGGACTTGCCTTTACCCTTTTCTGCCTTCGACGCGAATGGATTAACTGTGCTAAGAATCGTTTTGAAGTCAGGCGCTGCTGGGTTAAGTTTTGGGGTGATAGGCTTATGAGATGAGGTTGGCCGAGTACCGATCACACCAACGGGGGTTGGGCTCGACTGTCCAGCAAGATCCGATGGCAGAAGAATATCATCATCGTCACTCACAAGACCACTTGCTAAAGCAGTGCTTGAGCCATGTTGAATACTTGGCCGGCGTGAAGGATTTCTAGACCATGTTTGAGGGGCATTTATGGACCAATTCGTGGCAAGGGGGCTAGCTCTATTCATCAGGTTCCCATCCGGAGCTGGTCCCCATCCAAATGGGGCACTATCGGTTGATGGTCGAGGTAGATCCGAGGAAGCAATAGAGACTGGGCGTGGACTGCTAGGATCGCGTTCGGAGTAGCCCGCAGAAGGATCATCAATGCTTGAGCCAAACATATTAAAGCCTCGTCGACGTCTAGCTTCGATATTCCGAGCTGGAGCGGGTGCATTCCCATCCCTAACTTCTCCGGCTGAGCTTCGAGATAGGAAGCTTGGCATGTTCCAACTTGTCGAGAAGCTAATTCGTCGAGGTCGATTATTTATCACTTCTGGCTCTTCTGTAGAACGTGGAAATGATTGGCTCTGCCCATGCTTCAAGCTTCCTAACGCAGGGCCATCACCTTGCATGGTCTTCCCTCTTGCTCTTGTAAACATGTCTTTCACGTTCCCAAAGCCTCGGTGTAGGGGAGCTTGATCCGAGCCATTTGAGGACCCAATCACGCCAAAGTTCCCTCTAGGCGAAGTCAACGACCGGCGATCGAGCTCGTACTCGCGATCTGAGACCCCATACATGGCCAGATTATGGGAAGAGTTGCGGGGGCTTGACAGAAGACTCGGGGACCGACTTGAAGACGCCGGTGATTGCGGGTCATGGTCGTAAGTAGCAGGAGGTAAAGGTGGTCCAAAAGACCCAGAGTCCGATCCCGGACTTGAAGGGTCATCATCTGCAAATATGTTCGATGGTAACAATGAAGTTGCGGTAGGGCTTAGCGGTGCTCCAGCAGTGAGTGATCGAATATCAGCATCGGTCATACCACTCATATGCTCCGAAAGGGGTACCATTGCGGTATCATTGGTACTCAGGTCAAAATATGGGCCTGGGGCAAAGGAAGGAGATATAGTACTGTTGTAAGCACCAGGACCTGGAAATTGGGATTCGGCGATGGAGTAACCAGGAGATGACATTGTGTTTGTGCGGCTTTTTCGGTGACGACTACGGCGAGATTTGGCTTTGCCTTGACCACCAGAAGGATCGAAATCAACTCCAGAAGAATTCCCGTGATACATCATTGGATTGTGTTGTGTGCGTGCCTGAATGATCGTGAATTGATTTTGGAGTTCCTGCATCTGCGCTTGCAGAGTGCGTAGTTGATTCGACTTTTCCACTAGGATCTTGCGTCGTTCTTCGTACATAAATTCATATTCACGATCGCTTTGCGCCGAGGCAATGTCGTAAGGGCTGATATCTTCACCATCTTGTGCACCCGGAAGATTTTTTCGTTCCTCTTCTAATTCCTTAAGCCGGAGACCTTTCACTCGGATTTCGTCCTCTAATTTCTCGAGTGCAGATTGTTGTTGACCAATTGCGGTACGGAGTTCATCCACTTTGACTTCTTTCTCTTCGGCCATCTTAATCCTCCCACTCTCCCAGTTTTCTCGCTGTGTCTTCATCTCCTCTATCTCTTTACTCCACCTAGCCATATCATCTTGCATTTTTGACCGCTCTGCTTGTTTCTCTCGAAGGGACTTTTCTGCCTGACTCTTGCGATTCTGGGCCTGCCGGTTCGACCTTTCAGAGTAATTGACTTCTTTCCTCAACTTTTCACTAGTCTCCTCCCTTTCTTTTAATGACTGCTTTTTCTGCTCTTTCTCTTTCGTTAACTCGTTTATCTGTCGCTTATTCTCTTCCATATCTTTAACACCCTGCTCGTTTAATTCTTCAGTCTCCCTCCTGATTGACTCGAACCTCTCCGTCAACTTTTGCATGGACTCTTCTGGTTGTTTTGCTATGAGCGCAGCTAACGCTGCCTGGTCGGCGGCGGCACTTGAAGGGGAATGTTTTCTTCCTCCCGTATTCCGTCGCTGTCCAGAATTAGTTGTGCTAACCTCCCGACTCATGGCGGTAGTACCCTCGGGGACAACGGCGGTTTCTATTCCTGCAGGCTGCGTGCGTACAGGTGCTGATTCATCACTGCTATCTGCCAGAGCGCCGTTCTGCTGATCCTCGATGGAGAGATTTGTAGGTACCCGACCGTTCGCAAGCTGCGGGCGACCATCTCTACCGTATGTTCTTAACCTGATGACTCCGCTTCCAGCCTGAAAATTGTTTGTTCCCACTGCGATAACTCTCACATTATAAAAGTGACCTGGCTTCAATCCCGTAACCGTAATGGCAGTTTCCTGCCGAGACGAGTCCCCAACTTCAAGTAATTAGCTTCTACTTCACAGTATATCTGTTCAAGCTTACTGTTGACCCCATTGACCTGTATCAAGTACCTTACTACAGGCTTATTTGGACCTGGGCGTGTCCAGTGCAGCGTAACAGCATCTGCTTTAATGCCAGCTAGGAACACCGAAGGGGCTTCCGGAACGTCGTAGCCTAGTATACTGATGAGCTCGGGAACGGGTTTCCAGAGCGTGAGCCATGCCCTGTGTAAAATCCTGCCAGGCCATATCAATATTAGCACGCGTTGGTTGCACAGCTTTCTAGCAGAAAAATCGAGAGTACACACCAAAGCAAGGCGCCGTAGGTCACGACCGACTGAACAAAAACCATATCAGCGTCTGTGACATGGCCCAGAACCCAAGTCACCAGCTCGCCGTACTGCCGGATCGCGTTCATGCAGATGTGTGCGTTGTCCAAGAAAGATCTTCCAACTGGGAGTAAAGTGGTGATTTCGGGGTTCTGTGGCGACCATTCAAAGCGGTTTGGGGTTGAGGTACTGCTATCAATACAGCCGACTGGGTGGTGTTGTCTTCTGCTAGACGTGGATGCAGTGTGGTTGAAGATGTGCTGGATAGCTGGTACAGCACTGGCATATCCTTCGTTTCGAAGAATCAATCACCTCAGGTCTTTATGCTTGTCTTGTGCCATGCGGCGGACGAGTGGAGTCGGTTCATTGGGCCACAGCCAATCGAGCACTGCCGGAGTGGCTGGCTACGGCAGGGGCTTACATCCCCTCGCCTTTCATTGAACAACAGTTACTGGGCTTGGCGGCAGAACTGTATGTGTTGTGTATACATACAAAATATATATGAACATGTGAGTGAGTAAGCGAGTAAGTGAGAACTTCATCCCTCATTATCCAACACCTCCACCCCTATCTAGACACACAATCCTAACTTGGTACGGGCTAATTGTTAAGCTAAGACCAACTAAGCAATTTAAGCTGATTGTTTTTCATGACAGATACATGAGAAATCCAATCTCCAAGCGATTCGACGCTCAGTAGATGATCTAGCCTCCGTCTGCTGCCAGACCGGTTGGATGAATTTCACTATGAATTAAATAAGAAAACATCCTCAGTATAGGCAATCAGAAATCCAATATAACCAGCAGGTAAGTGTTCTTCTGGCCAAATTTCCAGGAAAACACTACTAGCTTTACTTAGAAGCCCGCTTAATGATACAGTAGACTTACAGATGTATTCTGTGAAACACTTCTCGTTGTGGATGCTCGCTCTGTATTACCTACCAGCAGGTAAAGGCTGGAAGTTGGCAAGTTAAAATCTACCATTGCTTTGTGTTTCACATTCTCGCGGTCTAGAAGTTGAGAAAACGAGCGATACATATAAACTATTGGCACGAAACAAAGTACCATTAATTCCAATCACCTTATCTAACACTGCTGTAGTGTAAGGTAGACTTTCGGAGCAGAAATGATGTAAAGAGCTCGTCTCAGTGCAATACTTCCTGAAGAAGCTAGGTTCACAGTTACTTGGAGCTATGTCCTGCTCCTTACTCACATTTATATTTCCTATGCTTTCACTTCAACTGCAAGCTTTTCATAATGTGTATACATCATCTATCACCTATTGCTGCTTCAAACCACCATCGTGTTGTTTGACTATTTTGTAAAAGCTTATCGTTCTAGCACTGAAATTATCGCTAAATATAAGTGATTTTATGAAGCTGGATGGTTTGCAGACAGTCGTCTTGACATTACTGTGGAGGCGGCTCGGTTGCTGTTGTTGCAGCCACTGTCATACAGAAGAAGGGGAATCTTGGGAGAAAGAATAGGATACAGCCCAAAAGTTTGAGTCGCTTCTGGCAAAGAAAGTACTCTGAGAATTCTGAAATAGAAAGAATGAAGGGTGGAGGTGGAGGCACCATTAATAAGCTATAGTGCTAGTATATTTATTAGTAATTGTTAGCTCAATTAACTCTTGAGTGTATATTAGGTTCGAGCCCATAATGCTTGAGGCTGTTATTCTATCCATGTCACATTTATATCCTCGGCAACTCTATATCTGGAAGAGAAGGTCAAGGTGGAAAGAGTCTATCTAAGACGGGAAAATGAGGGTCCCTTATCTTGGACAGAGAGAAATTGGGGTATTATGATACCAGTGACTGTCATCGTGCCTCATATTAGACGGGCAAGGAAATAGAGAGTTACTCTTAGAAACCATAGTATAGTGAATAACTTGTATTTCCAGCGCAGAGGGCATTTGTTTTTTTGTAAGTTTATTCTCTTTCGGAGAGAAGAATTTACAAGTATACCAAGGAACGCTCACCTACCTTAGGTAAACCAAGAATGATTCTTGTTTACTGCATTACGAAACACACCGTGCCAAAGAGTCTAGCTATAATTCTTTTAAGCTGAAGGAGAGAAACTAGAGAAGGTGAGGAAGGCTTTGCATTAGTCAACATTCACCTCAGCGTAGATGACACTGTCGCCTCTCCTAAATTCCGGGCCAAAATTCCTGGGCCAAAATAATTGCAACTTGGAGCCTCTTCATACTCCTAAGCTGTCTCCTGTGTCTCTCTGTGCGTTCTATCTCAGAGTTAGTCATTGAATTGATATCCATCAAAGAGTTCAAACACCGACTACGAACTTTCGGTAGAACTGAGACTTAGATTGTTAAATGTAAATATCCTTAATTCATCGCACGCATAGTTTGCTACAAATTGAAGGAAATAGACTTTCCGGCCAGTCATAAAATATGTCGCGGAAGCAATATGTGTGGGCACCCATACGTATTTGATATAGCTATGGCTCGAAGGTGAAATTGGTCATGAACTGGATGTGGTATTCAAACGAGGAGTGAGGCATGGGACCAATTCACAATTTAAAGCCGGGATATTTTGACATAGGCATTTATAACGAGTTAACAACAAGGGATCTAGAAAGTATTAGGATGGAAATAGTCGGCTATGGCTATGGCTGGGGGTGTACTGTTGTTTGTCATTATTATTTTAATTATTATTATTATTGTTGAACAATCCCTGCAGATCGAACGACTGCATAGCTGACATAACTTTGCATTAGGATATCCATACTAGGAATTTGCAATCTGCTCAATGAAGGCACCAAGTTTGATGAATAGCGTACACTTACGAGCATACGTATGGTTTGGTGAGAATTCAACATATGCGGACGGAATAGCGACGAGTCTCGCCAGTCTCCAACAAAGACCACCCTGGTGCGTCCAAGTGGGGAATCGAGTTGGGATCTATTCTTCATATCTTCACATGCTAATCGTTTCCTCGTACTGCTCCACATATACAGGTACATACCTAGGGTATGTATAAATAAAACGGCCACCCCGTAACTGCCGAATAGTAGAGGAGGGTCTCAATTTGCAGTTATTACTAGTCATGTGGGAATAAAATATATATGGGGAACCAAGAGAAGACTAAAGATAAAATAAAATACGTCGGAAAATGAAGAGTTTCCCACGGCAGTTTGTCAAGCTATGGTAGGTGTGCTAATTGATGGCCAATTGATGCCATGATAATGGAAATGGAAATGGATCGCTATGATAGCTATGATATTATCGTAGTGTGAGAATTGGTTTTCTCAAATTGGCTAAGGTGGTTGTGATATGGGAGAGACATAGATTGATTGAACTTAAATATTATATACGGTAAATTGGTACTACTAGTACTACTATTATTAGAGCGAAATATCACCTGCTAACTAAGTAATTCTTTTTCCTCCTGAGCTCCCCTGCCTATTGTAACCCCCAAAAAGTGACTGGCAGGGATTACAGTATTTTCTCATGAATGCTTTTGTGGTTGTCGTCAGTGATCGGTCAGTCGTCACGACCGTGGTCGGTCGATCTCACTCACTCAACTTGTCATGCGGGCCGACGCCATCAGCCTCGCCCTCCCAACCTTAACATTCCCCATCAACCTTACATACTATTCTCGTATTCAAACCCCAACCCATCTTGTTATCCTACCACAACCTTCCCTTATTTCTCGAATGTACATTTAATACCAGAAACCTGCAATATCGACTATGCAGTACGTGAGAAGCATCAGCGGGTCGGTTTCGAAGACATGGAACTCCATCAATCCTGCCACCCTCAGCGGGGCCATCGATGTTATAGTAGTTGAGCAGGAAGACGGCTCGTTGGCATGCTCACCTTTTCATGTGCGCTTCGGGAAGTTCTCCCTACTACGACCGTGAGTTATTCCCCAATGCCTCAATTCCTCGCAAAGTGCAACACATCCGAACACAAATATAGCAACACGAACTTGTTCTCGGCATACAGTGTATTTCTGACTCGTGGACTACAGATATGAAAAGAAAGTCGAGTTCCGAGTCAACGATGCCAAACAAGACTATGCGATGAAGCTCGGGGAGGGGGGAGAAGCGTTCTTCGTGTTCGAAACTACTGATGATATCCCAGAAGCCATGCAAACATCCCCCTTGGTTTCGCCAGCATCAAGTCCGCCTTTAGAAGCAGAGGGTCAGGATCCCGAGGTATCGCAATTGACAGAGCCAGATTTCCTGGACCTGGATACTGTGCAGGGGAAGCAGAGGTCTGCCAGTGTTGCAAGGCCCGGGACAGATTTTAATGGGAGTACCAATAGGCAGCCGGGTCAGTTAGGTAAGTTCATCACATTTCTTCGTTGCTTACGACCGTCATTGGCGTAAGAATCTGAATTAAGCTCATGTTCATAGGTGCTCTGACACCACTTTCAGCGTCGCCGGACCTAGGGAGACCAGTATCTGGAGACTGGGCTGGTGTGACATCACGGCCCGAAGGAATTCCTAGACCTCACACAGACGAGATACTACCAGCTTCTGCTCGGACACATATAAGTGAAGGGACGGAAAGAGAACGTATGGCCCGCTCTATGACGCCGGGATTTCAATGGCATGAGGGGACATCAGATAATTTCACTGAAAGGTCTATGAGTCCACCGCCTCTCCCAACGAAAGAAGCAATCGAGCGTGCTCTAGCTTTATCTGAAAGACTCTCTGCTTCAAACATCCCCAGTCAGGTAACGGATACAGGCGATCTGATGCTGGATATGACTGGTTATAAAAGTAGTGATGATGATGCCCTACGTGCAGAGGTTATCGCCAGAAAGATTTTATCGGAAGAGCTTGAAGGCAACTACGATATCGGAGCTTTAATTGGTGCAGATGAGCACGGGAACCTATGGATTTATAGCAGCGAAGAAGCAAAGGATGCAGCCAGCCAACGGGCAGCCATGGCTGGGGTTGGAAATCCCAACATTTTGACTAGCGAGTAAGTTCTGTTCCTGATATTTAAGCTCGGGCCTAACGGGCCCGAATATATATATTTTAAAGTGGTAACTAGAGAAATACTGACACTATACGCAGTGCTGCATCAGATCCTGGATATCATAGCGATGCCGACAGCGATATTTTACCCTCTAGGCCGCCAATTGTCCCAACTCACAGGCGAGCTGATTCTAGTGGAGTATTAGGCATAGAGACACCTCCAAATACTCCGCCCGGAACTGCTGGAGACCCCAATCGTAATTACGCGAAGACTCTTCGTCTAACGAGTGATCAGTTGAAGGCGCTATGTCTAAAAGCAGGCCCTAATCCTATGAGCTTCACGGTAAACCGAGCTACTTGTCAAGCATACATGTATTTGTGGCGCTATGACGTTCCTGTTGTCATATCAGACATTGATGGCACTATCACTAAATCTGATGCACTTGGTCATATTCTCAACAAGATAGGTCGTGATTGGACACATATTGGTGTTGCAAAGCTTTATACCGAAATCGTCAACAACGGATTTAACATCATGTATTTGACATCTCGATCCATTGGTCTAGCGGACACAACGAGAGCATATCTCGCAGGCGTTGCTCAGGAAGGTTATCGGCTACCAAAAGGACCAACCATCATGAGTCCTGATAGGACAGTAGCTGCTTTGCGGCGAGAACTGTACATTCGGAAACCTGAGGTCTTCAAAATGGCATGTCTTCGTGACATCAAGGGCTTATTCGGACCCAATCGCAAACCATTTTATGCCGGATTTGGAAACAGGCTCACTGATGCGCTTTCTTACCGATCTGTCAGCATACCCAGAAAAAGGATTTTTACCATCAATAGTAACGCCGAGGTACTTAAATTTCCAATATCAGAAGCAATCATAACATATGGTTGTTCTTTCAGGTATACTGAGCTAACATTATTTAGGTATCACTGGATCTTCTAAGCTTGAACAAGCTAAAGTACAGTTATGTAAACATGCGTGAGGTCGTCGACCACTATTTTCCACCTACCAACACTCTATTAAGTGGTGGTGGAGAAGAGGTACGAGCCACCCCTGACGTGTCACACGGCAGCAAATCTTAATATAGTGTGGGCACTTGCTAACCTCAATCTACAGTATACCGATTTCAGCTACTGGCGTGAACCTGTGCTTGAAATTGAGGATTTCAGTGATTCAGAAAGCGACGAAAAAGAAGATGAAGATGAAGCAGAGGAAAACTACGGGAGTGAGGATGACGGTGACGACGGTGATGAAGATGCCAACGAGGAACTTGGAGACAGTTACATCTCACGGGACTCAATAGATGACTACGAGGATGAGAACGGACTGGAACAGAGCATACTTTCCGAATCGATAGAAGGGGACGAGATGACGAACAGCATGCTTGAGGCAGAAGAAGTAAGTTTAATCTCCATATTTATCTCAAAACCAAAATTTCGAGAACGTTGAGCTATTGTTCATGAGGAGAGGCTAATTCTAGCATAGGACGAGTATGATGAAGAGCCTACCCCAGGACTGGAAGGGACCTCTTCTCAAGATAATGAGGCTACCCAGGTCATCCATCTCGCAAAACAGGAAATGGAAAAAGACCTGGACGCAGAAATAATATCAGGCGTCAAAGGACTGGGTCTAGAGCGGGAAGGCTCAGGCGACAAAAAGATTTGACACGTTGATGAGGCTCACTGTATACGAAAAGATCGTCACTAAAACAGGTTATTGGGTGGTGGGTTGGAAAGGAACATTGGAAGGCATGTCATTCAGCATCATTTGTACGATGGTTTGTAGGGGGCTTTTTTAAGGAGTTCAGCTGTAAACATAGCATAGGCATAGGCATAGGCATAGCATAGCGAGGCGCAACATATCAATAACTTCATGGCTCTTTCAGTCGCAGCCACAATGACCCAGCCACGATCTACAATGTAAAGTGAGCAAATACTGATCCAAGTATGTCGTGCTTCGCCTGTTTTGGACCATGAGACCGAGGCAGGCGGGGTTTTTGGCACCTCGATATCATATACCAGGCCACCAAAACCACCCTAAGAAAAGCTTGATATGAAGCTCGAAAGCCACTTGCCTGCCTGTCTTTAATATTGGGCACCCTCGCACCGGGAGTGTGGGTGGGGGGATTCAGCCTCGGCAACGGTCGAGAGTGAAAAGAAAGGGGCTTAAGCGAGGCGCATAGTACGAAAGTACAAAGAAGTTTGGAATGGGCTGTGAAGGAAGTTTCGCTAATCCCGAACCGTGGTCCCTATTGTATCGAGAAAGAGAAAGAAAAAAAGAGAGAAAACACTGATCAATAAAAGTTTGTAGATTACCGCCAACCCACCCCTCCCTCCTCTTGCTTCTTGGTTCCTGTTTCGCAGTTCGTCTACGTCCGACTGGATGGGGGCGAGCACTCCAGATACAGTAGTAGATGTTAAGTTCTCGCAGCGCTAGTCTTTCGATGAAAAACACGTTTCATCTGTCAAGACTCTTGATGGCTGCGAGTTGTAGACACCAAAGTTCCACGCGGTTTATCCTCTCGCAGAGAGCTGTGCTGTGTTCTGTTGCTTTACTTCCGTTGTTGAAAGGCAGTTTTTCTCGTATTAGCACTAGTGATATTATGTCACCTTCATTCAACGAGTGACCGAAGCTGTTGAAGACATGAAGGATTGAGTAGACCAGTAGACCAGTGGACCAGATCCCATTCAAGCTTTATGCATGTTCTTCAGCACCTATCTGGTTCCCTGATAAACTCTGGTAGGTATCGGATTGAATTCAGATTGAATTAAGACAAGCATATGTTTTTCTATATGTTTAATATATCTAATTAAGAGGGCTACCTTGGCGGCAAGCTATAAAGAACGGTATCTAGGTAATGTACAAAGCTGATGGATAACTCGGAATCATGGTAAGTCACTCATAGGCGACCGAGTTGTGTAGATAAATTTGCATAGGAGAGGGTCACTATTCATTGTCAATTCCCTTCTCTAATCCCCGCTAATAATAATTACACACACAGTTATGTCTCCTTTCTCAGCAGCCTCTGGTAATATCAACGCGAAGGATCCCATCCACCTATCCGCCTCGCACTTACAAACAAAGAACTGATAGTATAAAAACGGCTGAAATATAAAAAGTGTGAGGGATTATTACAAAACTACGGTGGTGGGCGGAAGTGTCTTCATCTCTCTCCCTCTTTCTCTCTCTGCCTTCATTTCCATTGCAAAAATAAATAAAACACAAGCAACAACTTTCAACTCCTTAAAACAACCCCTGCGCCATGATTTGATGTAAGCAATTAGCCATCTAGCCAGTGCGATATGAAGTAAACCATCCTGTCAATCCAATCCCAATTTGATAATATATAGATGTTTGTGAACTGAGTTCTGCATCTTCGATGAATTGCTTCACCTCTCCGTGCGGTCCTTTCCTCTCCGTCTGAAGAAATCCATCACTTTCCTAGCGGCACCACTAGACCCAGCATGATCAGAGTGTGTTGGTCCGTATCCATTGCCTTGGTCTTGTTCATATGCATCCGCAAATCTGCGATTATTCTTCGTTAAAACACCTCTGCCAGAACTGTTTGTTCTCGTTGGCCCGTTTCTCCGATCGTCGTTGGCGTTAAAACCAACTGGGTATCCGCTGCGAGGACCACTGGTCATTTCGCTAAGATCGGTTTCAGACTCTGTGGTAAGAGCAGACTGGTCTTGACGAAAGCTCATGGGAGGGAATAGTTGTGGTGGTGCGCCAGATCGAGGGTCAGTGATCTGCTGGGAAGTATAACGTTGGTGTGCTTGGGGCGGGCTTGCGGTCGATGTACCACGGCGATCAAGCAGAGGACTATCACGCTGACGATCATATACCCCATCAGAAGAATACGTATGTGGAACAGTGGTGTTGTTGCTGACATTTCTAGGTTGTGCTGTGGATTGGGTGTATTGCGGGCTGGGATTCTCAAGATAATTTCCACGACTGTCTGGTCGATTATCATAATCTAATTCCGGTTGGGGGGCACTGGTCATTCCTTGTTCTTTGCCAATCCCAATAGACTTCAGCGAAAATCCAGAGGGCAAAAGGGAGAATCTTCGTGTCTGCTTGTCTTGGAGCGTCGTTTGTGAACCAGCAATGCTTCCACTTCTCTTCTTACTAAACCCAAATGATAGCGACCGCCTCGAATCGATAGACTGTCGAGAATCATTTCCTGCGCCAATACCTCCAGACATGCTCACAGGCGGGTACGATTTCTTTGGCTTCTCTTGAGTCTGCTCAGTTTTATCCTTCTTACCACCGAATATGGAGTTAGTCCTGCTAAAGAGACTCCCGATCGTGTTCGAACGCTTGTGGCCCTTCGGTTCTGGTGCAGCCGTTGATTCTGGAAGACCAGCAATTCTTGCAAACTTAGCTGGCACCTGGTTGGCGCTGATATGGCCATACTCAGGCTCGTCTTGACTCAAGGGAGCCGAGATGTTATAAGATTTGGAGCTTTTAGGCTGAGCTATACGACCATGAACATTTGTACCAGCAACAGTGGGCGCTGCTGGCTGGCTGTAGGATCCACGATTGGGAAGAGCCCCTGAGCGGCTGGACGACATAGAGCCACCGGTATTCGGTCTGTTCATTCCAGCAGCTATGGAGACAGGAGGGCCACCTGGTATGTAATTTGCATCAGAAGCTGCACGTGCGGCCTCACGTCCTGGCCTTGTTGGTGGAGGCATACCTGCTCGCTGTGAGCTTGAAGGGCGTCGGTCCTGGATATAAGATACTGGTGGATCTCGGGGTAGTGGCTTCTCCTTTGATACAACTCGCCTAGCTTGGGCCGATTGATGTGCTTGAACTTCCACTGGGCCTTGACTTCCCGAACGAGCTCGAGTTTTCTGAGCAGGTGCAGAAGGTTCACCACGTACGGTTTGGGACTTAGGCGCCACATATTCAACCTGTACGGTTCTCCGCTTGTTATCCTTTGAAGATTTCGGGTGTGAATCTCCCGCCTCAGGATCCACGTTTCCGTGTTTCCGGCCGATCTCTCCCAGACCAGTTGGTGATTTCGCAGTCTTTGAGGGCTCTCTAACCGACGCACTACGAGCGAGCAATGGCCCTTCTTGCTCCTCATTATTAAGTGAAGTATTGCCAATTTCACCTGATGTAGTGGTGGTGCTAGTAATGAAGCCCACAACATGATGGTATTCACTCAACCAGCTATGTCTTGCTACTTCAAACAGGTCCGCTCGCTTTCGAGGATCCGGAACAAGTATTCGTCGGAGAAGGTCTCGCGCATGTGGCGTTACGTATTCGGGGAATGTTAAAGGAGTGGAAACAATATATTTGTAAAGAAGGTTGATGTTGTCTCCTTCAGGATTGGCTGGATCGTCATCAAATGGAAGGTATCCTGCTAGCATTGCGTACTAATGAAATCAGCCAAAAGTTAGTATTAACCGGACCGCATAAACTCACCAGTATTACACCGCAACTCCAGACATCGACTTTACGCCCAGTGTA
>Ga0247734_1001878_pt1 | contig 15011 bp, 10 predicted proteins | sample UWRJL103311B2_FD_180933 | JGI IMG/M metagenome (GOLD analysis project Ga0247734, IMG submission 180933) | Plant litter microbial communities from Arlington Agricultural Research Station in Wisconsin, United States - UWRJ-L103-311B-2 | ecosystem: Environmental > Terrestrial > Plant litter >... | reverse complement strand
TTCAGGCTCATCCGTATTGCTTCTCTGCCTTTCAATATTCCAGATACTCTCATTTCATGCGTGGCCAGTAGCCCACCCAGTTTCGATTTTATTGCATTGTCAATATTTTGATCTTTCAGAAGCTCCATTACTTGATCTGAGATGCCATAACTCTGTGGGGTACTTGCTTGAGCCGAATCCTCCCGGAAGCGGCGTGGAGTTGGTGTTGGGAACGGGGTGCGCTCGTTGCCGTCCCACATACCTCCATTTAGCCTTGCTTTTCTCGGTGTAGGAGAAATAGGATCCGAAGTCTGAGGTGTTGGTAAATACTGTTCGTCGCGCTTCCTTTTGCTACCAGGAGTCGCAAACTGGTCAGACTTGATGGTCTTCCGAGGAGTTTCCGGAGTCGTTGTTCTTGGAAAGGTTGAAGGTTGTGTGGGAGCAACGCTACATTTCGAGACGGTGATCAAATCCTGTTCATCTTCTTGCGATACTCCAAACTCGTCACTATCATCCTCTTCCTCGGGCCTTTGGTCTTTCTTGCCAAGATTATGGATCCAATTCTTAGTTCCGACACTTGTCGCTGTAATGTGAGAGACATCGACAGCCCCCGCGGGCCGTCTGAATGGTTCGGCCTCAGATCGTTGATTACTTAATACCACTTTGGATTCTCTCCCGATAGCCTTTTCTTTCCACAGAAACATCTTGCATTGCTTACTTTGGCATGTATAGAACCACTTGCCCTTGGTCGGACCTTCTTTTTTGACCTCGAAGAAGGCAGCTGGCTGCCGGGGGTCACAATTACCTTCAAGGCAGGGTATCAGTAAACATTGTACGAATATTTCATTATACTTACAGTGCCAAACATCATCTTGAAATAAGCCCATTAAAGGCATCCTAGACACTATCTTAGTGGGGCTAGTGAAAAGGGTACCGGTGCCAGTAGTGGTTGGTGAGTTAAAAATGGATGGAGCATTGAACGACGACATGCCTGTGGAAGCGTTTGCAGTTGTTACATGAAAATAGGCACTGAAGGGCTCTCTGTATTGATTTCTCTTTTGTCGTCTCAACAATGTTGCCCCTCACATTTACACGTGACAAAGGGCCGCCAACTCCACCAACGGTAGCTTAGCTCGCTTAACCCCTTAAAGTTACTTTTCGCTAGACTGGCTGAGACTGGCAAACTGACGAGACATTTGTTACAAACCTCAATATGCTGCCATGACGGAGGCAGTTTGATAAAAATGATCATGAAATGAATTATGGCATCATAAGCAACTTTTGCACACTATACATATTGGTATGGGTCAATGATTCTATTCTGAGCGCAATTTTCGCATGTACCTCTAATCAAGTACTGAAAGATATCGTTTCTCACATGATGCTATTTTAACATGTATTCCGAGAGCAAGCCGATTGTAATGGATAACATAGTCGTCCAAAACCCCATCGAAAACCAAAGCCAGCAGCTGGCTCGATCATTAAGATCCACCTTGTACAACATGATCCCCACAGACATGAGAGATCCCCCAACGGTAATCATCAAATAACAGAATCCCATTCCACCAAGAACTCCACAGAAAATAAGGGCGACAGTCATGCATATCGTGAGCGAGAACAAAGCCCTTTTTGTGTGATTCCTGAATAGGACTGCAGTACTTCCCAAGCCAAGCTCCAAGTCGTCGTTGATATCCTGGTGTGCGTATATAGTGTCATATATCACTATTGCGAACATATATGCGAGCATGAGGCTGATAACCGAGCCATTGTCCGACTTCCACTCATAACCCGTCAAACTTACCTTGCCAACCATGACGCCCCATGCGAGACAGAACCCAAGGATGAGTTGTGGAAACGGCGTGTGTTTCTTAGCCCATGGGTAATAGATTGCGGACAAAACTGAGGGAATCACAGTCCAAGCAGTCATCACAGGCAAGAAAAATAGGAACACAGAGGCGCAGATAATAGACATCACCGAGAAAGTGAGTGCTGCGTAGGGAGAGATTGCACCTCGGGGAATAGGCCGATGTTTGGTACGCTCCATCTGCGCGTCGAGATGGGCATCGATGAGATCATCCCAAGCATGGCCGGCATTAGAGCAAAAGAGGGTCCAACCAAATAGGAGGGCACTGATGTGTAGGATTTCCATAGGATTATGATACTGTTGTTTGTCTGTTGCGGCAGCGTGAATGACACCGAAAAGATGTGGGAAGCAGGAGAGTGCGATAGGTGCAGAGATATTGAGGCGCGTGAGTTGGATGTATGGAACCCAAGATGATGGTAAGAGTGTCACCCATCCTCCATATGAGCCTCCAACAAATTCGGGGCTTGCTATCAACGGCGTCTTAACATGGCTGCCTTGGTTGCTCATCTTCGAATATATCCCCGTGTTTAGATTTGGCCGATTCAATGAGTAGAAAACAGGACGTGTGGGTTGATGAACGTTTTAGAGTTTTATAGCGTAGCAGAAATGGCATAATAGCCTAGCACTTTCTTCTAAACAATTGTGAATACGCATGTCCACCTCTGCATGGCACTCTGCATGTGCAGCGATATGTCAACCCCCGCTGTTGGAAATAGAAGATAATATTCACTCAAATGACAGGTACATCCACGCACAAGGTTCATATTAGCGCTGTACTATTACATTGCTACTACCAGGAGCATTAGGTGATTTGAAACTCCTACCTCTTGCATGATGCAGTCTCACACTCTACCAGCTATATCCCTCTTGAATCTGTATATTCAGTGTTGAAGGTTGAAAGTTTTACCTGGGTTTATATTTTACGGACCAAACTATGGTGTTGGTACACGTGACTTTATACCCACTTTTCGCTTTTTCATAATGCGACTATACCCCGAACTTGTACTGCAGCGGCCCGTTTGTATGTACAGTACAGTACTAGCGCATTAACGTCTCATAGTTGCATCAAAAGCTAACCGGAATCAATGAGATCGGCCATTACCCACTCCGCAATCGTAAGGTGGTATCTAGTATATATTATAATAAGGCTAATATGACTGACGTTGGCCAAACATAGACGCCTACAGTAGTTGCAATTCGTTTGCTTTCTATCTTCGACTGACAAGCTCGTTGGAAATCTCGGCTTCGCATGTTGATTCGGCCCAAAGCCTCATTTATAATTACACAGTTGTGCGTTTTATGGTATATAATGGTAGTGGCGATTCGGTTCTCTTGTGTAGTATCCGTACTCGAACCCTAGATGGCTCTGTGCTTGTTCCCAAATTTGGAGGGGCAGACTAGACCAACCGCTCACCGCCGCCCGTCGTTTTCTTTGTGTCCATCACCGATGCGTCGGTATTCCTTACCCAGAAGAATGGGATACCAAGTCCCAGGTCGGCTAATCCTGGAGCTGAGTGGTCATGGTTAAATTATATCCAACACTAAGCAGCGAGGAGTTACTTCAGCATCCCTGTTGGACCATGCTGTCGCACATTCCCGGCTCCGCTATGGATATTTGACGCCGAACAGGATGCTGCACTCAAAGAGATGTTAAACTCGTCTACCATTATGGCCGGAGAAATCCGAAGGACCTTTCTAGCTCGACCTCTTGTTTTTGAACAACTGGCACAAATATGGGGAAGGTGCAGTGATTGACGGGAAACGCGTTGACTCTGCAGACGCCTTCTGTGCAATACCACGTTCCATTTATAAGACGCCCGGTATTTGCGGATGCTCGATGCTAGTGAGTTCTATTTTTCACTCTTCGCCTGTGTTCCTTTTGCGCAACATATTAGGAGTTTTATTGGGCGTGTTGACTGAAGATTCTGGTTTAAGAGGTTGCCTTGAGTTGGGACTTTGGATGAAGGAAGTTCTAGGGGAACCCTTCTTCTCTATTATTAGTATGGCGAAAACCTTCTCACAAATATAGATATTACGGGAGCCATTGGTGGTCAACTACCTAGTTATCAAATCTATCATCGTCTTCGTGGTTTAAAGTCACGTCCATTTTATTTTAACATGAGTTACTGCGCACTTGCTGGAGACGCTGCTCCAGGTACATGGTGAGAGGTTTGTTAATCTGTCCGTTCTTATCTATAGCTGTCCAGGGTTTGGGAACCAACTTGTAGGAATATGAAAAATTCTGTAATACAAAGAATATTTGCAACCTATTCGGAGATTGATTGGGATATCATGAGGAGTATTTCTTGGTTCTAAACAGTTGCCAAATCTCTCACAATTTGGTAGCTACTTGAGTACAAATTCCATGTTAGGTTCAATGACTGATTTCAACTAGGTTCTATTCAAGAACAGAAAAAAGACAGTGCTGCTGCACTCTTCTTGTACATAACCTCTTCGACATCCCCTTTCGGTTTCGAGGTGTCGATAGGTAGTATATGTCAATGCATCAATACTGCTTAGATCACCAAATATGGGAAGCAAAGGATTCAAACATAATTTGCGAAAGGCGTTCAAGGTGCGGAATAAGTTGTAGCCCTGACTAGTTTGCTTAATCGGATCTAAGTTAGAGCCTTTTACTTCAGCGGCCCAGAAGAAAGAAATCGCTTATATAAAGAAACTGCAGAGACTTAACTGGTCTGGAGTTTCTCTCAAGATCTATGGCTGTATGAAGTTCAAATTAGTGCCTGGAGATACCAGCTTCCAGAACAAAAATAACTAGTTCACCAAGACTCATCAGTCGATACAGAGAGGCAACTCTGAAGCAGGACCTTCACCCTGAAATCCATTGCAAAAGGACAAATTCACACGCATGCGCATCGGAATATTCCACCATCTAGATGGGCCCTTGTATAGTTTACCAGCATTGTTCGGATCAAGTCCACAAGTCAGTGTTTACGAAGCTGGCATGTGGTCACCTCTGCATACACGTCTTGATTCGTAAAGCGTGGAATTCGTTCTGTTCCTGGTGTAGCGCAATAGACTTTGACTTATGGAAATAACTACTTGTGGCACGGTCTATATCTTGGGGTGCATGTAGACTGTAGCAAAATTCGTCTAAGAGGAGACAGAATATACTAGCTCAAACCCCATTGGATAGTCTTTTATCATTTTCTGTGGAACCCAAGCTGCTAACTTCTTGACGAAAGGGTGGTCCTCAACATTTCCAGAACTTCTATTAATTTTCATCGGGATTTACGTGAGAAACTTCTTTGCTAGTAGTAGTATATTTTACATCCCAAAGTTACACAATTTGTTGTGGTTGAAGGTTGAATTTTGTTTGTTACTAGATAAAATTACTAGTAGGCAGCGTAAATTTGATCATCTTTTTTCTTTGGGTGATGCGTCCCTCTCTCTCTATATCTACTGTCTTTACATATATGCATTTCTTAGGATAACCTGGCAAGACAAGCCTTCTTCTTGCTCTGACATTTGGACATGATACTGGGCCATTAAAGCGCCAGACCATTAAAGTAAGTCTTGCGAATCTATATATTTTGTCTCATGGACTTGATAAATTTCTGTTGTATGTCAGCAAACCTGGTAGTCAAACCGACTAAGCAGGTGTGTTTACAAAGCAGGACCATTCCAGCTATCCATCCTCTTGATACCTGATGGTTGTGCCAGCCACCACGGCAAGAATAACCGAGGCGCTTCGCCCATGCCCCACCTAATTTCTTATAGTATAACAATGCAAACATGGATATCCGCATCAAAAAATGGCCATTTGGCTCATTCCACCCTCGGTCGTCTAGTTGGTTTATGGCGTCCGGCTGTAATTGTTATAGTCACCGGAATGTCGCGCGTTCGACTGTAAGCGCACACTCAAAACCAAATTCTCTCAGATTGAAGCTAACTTCAATTGCAGCGCGCCTGAGGGATCAAAAACATTTTTTTGTCAATTTTTTCTAATTTCTTTTTTGCTTGCTAATATTTTACGAAGTAGATGGTGTGTGTGGGTAGGAAGGTGGATCTGGATTAGGATTGGATGGGATGGTTGAAAGAGGGGCCAACTGAGTCGTTTTGGCCATCGCAGGTCGGAATGGGGTTTCTCCGGCGGCTCACTTGTATTAGGCAGGACTCGAGACGAGCGAGAAATAGAGACACTTTTTACTATACCAAGCTTCACTTACATGACTCTTGATATCAATCACTCCTGATTCTCCCCCATATCCACACAATAAGTAGGTAGCATTCAACCAGGTAAAGAAAGTGGCAGTGATAGCTCCAAGATGCCGGCAAATTTGGCGGGCGGCGTGCACCATGTACCAAGTCGCATGTGCGAAAACTGCACATTGTCCCGATTTGACATTATAAGCTGCACGTAACACAAGATGAGACTCATGGAAGATAACGAGCCACTAACCCGATATTTTCGAGCTTGGAACCGAGTAATTGACGCCCTTGTTCACGAAGACGAAGCCAGTGGATAGCTTATACTAACAGCGAAATTCTGCGCGATCTACTCAACGCTTGCAGAATATTGATCCCAAAGCCCTGTTCGCTTGAGGTTCAACTAAACAGTATTAACAGTCTGGTAAAGGAATGGAAAGAAAGTATCCATAAGTACCATCAGAGTATCGTGGAATTCAAGCACATCATTCCTAGGAACACTTGAGTTCTGAAAGGCTGCGAAGATGATCTTCTCCGGAAGGAAGCCGAAGTCAAGGCTTTGGAAGATAGATGTGACGAGTTGATTCAAATGGCACCATACGCGCAAAGATTACAACTTCAGTACACGAAGGATGAAGATATGCTCGTAGTGCGGCAAGATTTCGAAGATCTAAGGCTGAAAGAGATAACGCTTTGAGTAAGGTGAAGGAAAAGAATGAAAGTATTTGAAGGCTACAAAAGGACTTTGTGAAGGCTAAGTTAGAAGCGCCCGAGCTCATTGAAGGCTTGAAAGAATTGGGGCTTAAGATTGCATGATGTATGATTTCAGAGATCTAGAGCCAATGTCTGATAAGCGATGGTTCTATATGAGGCAGCAGAGCAAAATTATCACGGTAGTGAGGACTTATGTTGTAGGTACTAGCAGATTTGACTTAGAGGACTAGGAAATACACGATCATTATCTAGTACTTTCCTTTGAAGCTGTTCGTTTATTAGCAGTGAATGTCCCAATGACCGTAACACACCGCCATGCTCCAACACACTAGATAAGCAGCCACAGTTCTGACAGCATGAAATATCAAAAACACATATGTAAAAAGGGGAAAAGGCTCTATTGTTATATTATGTAAGATCAATGACGCTAACATCGGGCAACTCCTTGTCGCCATCGATATCATGAACACGGGAAGGACGATCCTCGATGCTCACGTTCCACACTCCAGTCTGGGGATCATATTCAAGAAGATACACAGTTTTCCCATCACGATCCTCATGATATTCATACACAATTTCCACGTTTGGCTCTCCGTAGTTGCCCATGAACTCAAGCTCAAGCTTCAGTTGCGTTCCAGGATCTAAATCGCGCCGGAAGTTGATATCAAATGGTTCCGAGGTAGCCGCGCGTCGAGTGTCTTCAAGCTTGACGGATCGTAGAAACGTGGCCGGAGTGTCGTCTACGTCGACACCGTAAACCTTAAATTGGTGTCTTGATTTGTCCTTGGTGCTGAGTTCCACGATCAACCGGCGATGCAGGATGAATTTTGGGATCGGAAGATCGAGTTTTTCCATCACACGGATCAACAGATCATCTACATTGGAATAAACCCGCAGGGAAGCAAGCGAGTCGAGCTCTGTCGATTGAAGATTACATATAACGAGCTTAGCGCCCTTTTTCTTGCCAACTGATTTTGGGATTTTATTGGCGGGAGGTATCGTAAGGGAAGATCCTAGGGCAAGACAAAGATCGGCCTTTTTGGCGTTTGCATACGCTCTCTCAAGGGGCTCCTCAAAGAGGTTTTCGCCAAAGTTAATGATGGTATCGTGTAAGACCCCCCCACAAGCGGCACACTTCCTGCCCGTTCGATGGTCAAATATGGAATTCTCAAAAGTCGCAACAGCACGAAAATCTATTCACCAAAGGGTTCAGTAACATTTCTAACTTAGTAAGTGAAGTTGTTGTAAATACCACGAATGTATTCCTTCCCACAATCTTTGCAATACTCGCGGTTACTATTACCATGTAACTCAGAAATGTTATCCTTTTCCCCAAGAAATTAGTCATAGTTGCGCATTTCTCCAGGCTAATATATTCTTACAGGTAAAATTCCACTTCTCCTATGCAAACCATCACAATTTTGGCTGACCAAGTATTTCAGGAAACCCCGATTTTGTAACTCTACCAGGGCCATATGCGTAGGCGTTGGAATAGCTTGTAGCGTACTTGTTGTTTTCTCAGTACGCTCCCTTCCCTGTGCTCTCAACGTCCATGCACCATTGGGACCTCGAAAATCAGGGATACCTGGAATGAACATTATCAGCTAATCAAACTTCCTCTATCTGAGTGTTGATGCTAGTCTGACCCGCGGATGTAGAAACCCCCGCTCCTGTAAATGCAATGAAGTGTTTGCTTTTCCTTATTTGATCTGCAAGCTTTTGCGCTTTTTGGTCAACGATATCAGGTGATTCATGCTTTTCCTCTTCAGCGATCTTGGGAGCCGAGTCGGCCATAGTAATAGTAATGGTAAGATGGGCGATTTGATTAATAAATAATAGATAGGGGCTGATAGTGGCTGTTGAAAGTATTTAGGAATCTTTTTAAATCTATATTTGCTGTTGCTGTTGATGATTTTCTCAAGTGGGCTGAATGTAAACAACGGTAAATCACATGATCACTGCTGCCTAAAGGTCTTGCTAAAAGGCCCTAATCATTAGCTAGAACGCAAAAAGCGTTCTGTTCCACTTCAAATGATTGGGTTGCGTTTTGATTCTGAATTGGGATTCCGAATATGTACTTCAAGTTAACGTTCTGACTAGGGGTTCAAATAACCTCTGTTATATCATACAAATTGAAGTCCTACACCAGATTAATGTCTGGAGGTTATAAATGATTTCTGGCAGAAGAAACTAGTCTGCGGAAGCTAATAAAAGAGAAAGCGAAGGAGGATATGAAGTCGAGGAATGTGAAGGAGTAAGAAAAGGACAAACTAGACGAGGAGTTGGCCCGCCCAACATATGCTCAGCCCAAACCAAATCTAGTGGACCGGTTTGCCTTGAGATGTCTCTCTCAATCGGAGGAGAGACTCCTGTGTAATTGATGTTCTAATAGGAGAGCCCATTATCAATAACGACGCTGGAACAGGCTGGTTAGATTCCTCTAAACCCCGTGTCCGCAAAGCTGTCAAATCACAATACCCAGAAATATCAGCATCGCTAATACGACGGCAAGCACCACTTCCCGAAAGAATCAGAATACACTGTGCTGCCCTTCATAAAATATTGTCTAAAATCTTTGAAGAAGTTGTAATGGGAATAGCTCACTCGAAGGCTGGAACAGGTCTCAGCGAGGTTCACCTGGTTGTTGTATATATCATATCTAATACCAGGGTTGATATGCCCTATAAGAAGCACGAGATTCCCTGGATCACTTCCCTTTTAAGTCTACCTTCATTTGACTTGTGATGACGACAATTTATAGAACCATATAGTTTTCTGGGACTTTAAGCAGTATTGTTTCGCTAGTCACGATTTGTTCTATCCTACAAAAAAATGGTTGTTTAAAGTATGGGTAGACTCGGCTGGGGGCAGGCTCGGGTCAGAGCTGAAAGTACTGACTTGTGGTCGTGAAGGTCTCACTCTAAATACAATCTTCGGGTAGATCAGGACTTGGAAAGAAAACAGTTCTTTTAGAAGGTGCGGGTTTTTCAGAATTCATTTTCACACGTACATATACCAACACCTATCCCAAATATATGCTACAACGGGACAAGTGGATATCCGCATGCCAATGCCACTCAACGACTGGAAAGGAAACATTATCTAATAAACACGCTTGAAAGGAGGAACAGCTTTGCACTCTGCCTCATCTAAGGTCGTGCCCACCACAGCTCTGTATTTAAGATCAACCTTGCCGTGTGGCTTCTTCTGGAAGGTTAAGCTGTGCTTCATCCACTCCTTGTCATCTCTATCTGGGTAATCTTCACGGGCATGTGCTCCTCGGGACTCCTTTCTTGCTGCTGCCGCTGTGGCGGTTTGGGTCCTATAGATGTGAGCGATAACTCCTTGAGTTGGGATTTTAGTACTTACGCGCAAGTTAACAAGTTTCTTAACTCAAGAGTCTCGACGAGATCAGAGTTCCAGATCATGCTGCGATCTTTGATACCAACGTCACCGAATGTGTTGTCCACTTTGTTGATTTTCTCGACACCTTCATCCAAACTCTCTTGAGTACGGAAAACGCTGACATCAGTTTGCATAGTCTTTTGCATTGCCAATCGTACTTCGTGTGTGCTCTTTGAACCAGTAGAAGTACGCACTTGGTCAAGCATGCTAATCGACTCGGCACCAGCGTCGGCGCTGATCTCCTTGTGAGGCATACCTGGCTCAAAGTTGTCACGAACGGTATGTGAAACGGCACGGCCGAAGACGATCAGATCAAGAAGAGAGTTGGCTCCTAGACGATTGGCACCATGGACGGATACACAAGCTGCTTCACCACAAGCGAAGAGACCTGGAACGACCTGATCCTTGCCCTCCGCATCGACAGTGAGGACTTCACCAGTGTATTTAGTAGGAATACCACCCATGTTATAATGGACAGTTGGAAGAACTGGAATAGGTTGCTTTCGGACATCCACCCCGGAGAAAATAGATGCAGTCTCGGAGATACCTGGTAAACGTTCGTGAAGAATCTCAGCTGGCAAATGGCTGAGTTGAAGATACAGATGATCTTTGTCTGGGCCAACACCACGTCCCTCACGAATTTCCATGGTCATCGATCGCGACACCACATCACGACTCGCCAAATCCTTGGCAGTTGGTGCATACCTCTCCATAAACCGTTCTCCCTCGGAGTTCAGGAGATATCCACCCTCACCACGAGCACCCTCTGTGATCAGACATCCAGCGCCGTAAATTCCAGTTGGGTGGAACTGAACGAATTCTAAATCCTGATTAGGTAGACCCGCACGGGCAACCATAGCCATTCCGTCACCTGTGCAAGTATGCGCCGATGTACAACTGAAGTAAGCACGTCCATAACCACCGGTGGCTAGAACTGTGTTGTGTGCACGGAATCTGTGCAGAGTTCCGTCCTCTTGGTTGTAGGCAAGAACACCCTTGCATTCACCATCCTCCATAATTAAATCAAGAGCGAAGTATTCGATGAAGTAATTTGTGTTGTGGCGTAAGGATTGACCGTAAAGCGTGTGAAGGAGAGCGTGTCCGGTTCTGTCGGCTGCAGCACAGCATCTGTAGGCTTGCCCACCCTTTCCAAAATCTTGCGACTGACCACCAAATGCACGTTGGTAACTATATTTGTTAGCCAGGTCAATCAATCTACTGCAAAAACATACATTTTTCCATCGTCTGTTCTTGAGAAGGGACATCCGTAGTTTTCGAGCTCGATAACCGACTGTGGTGCCTCCCTTGTCATGTAATGAATGGCGTCTTGATCTCCAAGCCAATCCGAACCCTTCACAGTATCGTACATATGCCACCGCCAATCATCCTTATGCATGTTTCCTAGAGCAGCATTGATACCACCTTGCGCAGCTACGGTATGACTTCGAGTAGGGAAGAGCTTCGATATACAGGCAGTGTTGAAACCGGCCTCGGCAAGACCAAAAGCTGCTCGTAAACCAGCACCGCCGGCACCGACAACAATCGCATCGTATTCGTGATCCTGTAGTCAAAGTCAATTGACCGCTTAAACAATATCTCCGGAGCTGCCTACAATAACGGGGTATTTGTTGCTGAAAACTGGTGCTGCTTCCTTCGCTCGGAGGGGCGCGTGTGTGATGATTCGTGCTGAAAACGTTAGCCAGAGGGTCCTGAGGCGGTATGAAGCTCGCGTTTACATACCTGCAGGCCGTGTAGAAGAAAAGGCTCTTGTCTGGTTCCTCAATGCCTTCGATAGCTATAGATGTCTGGTTAGCAAGTATCCTTCCCATTCTTCCTCCTCTAGCGCTTCGAAAAGTTCGACCTACCGACGAGCTACCTGTGAGCCGGCGCATTCCTATGGAAGACATCCTGTCGAATATCACGCCAGAAGTTGAGGGGAGAGTTTGGCGAGAAAGAAAGTGTTGTTTGGAGGCAATAATGTTGCTTTCGGAGTCCACTGAATATGATGATGGAAATGCTCTAGTGTCCCGTCCAATCAGACAACATTCATACTCAGCACCGGCAAGGAGTGACGGAACTGCTTTTAATGAACTAACAAAACTACCAATAAATAATTTTTTATTCTTTAAGTTTACACCTTTGCGATATACTCATTTCCATGAGATTTTCCTATTTAATAAGAACCTATTACTATTACTATACAATTGTATCGTCCAAAAGTTCTTTTCCAAGCCTCCCGTTTATTGCCGGAAATTGCCAAGCCCTCGGTTCCTTCTGATGGATAATCACGTGCTGTCGGGTTCGGTTCCGCTAATCCTTTCTTCTGAGTGAAATAGCATATTTACGGGGTTACATCGTATGATTTTGTTCTCGTCATAGACTTTCGGCCAGATCTCAGAAAATCGCTCGCAAGAATAGTATTCAAGGAAGCTTATCATCCGTAACAACATACACATATCCCCCAAAACTACATAAGTATACTTACTATAATTCTCATGAACATAAAAACTATAATTTCCATAAATATTCTATTTCCATTTTGATCAACGAGTATTGACAAGAAAGATCAGGTGAGTCAATAATAAACAGCAACAAATTCCGCTATATATTGAAGCTCTGGAAGAGAGCTAGGGCATTTAAACTAGCTAGTTTGTACATCTAAACCATATACTACTGTGCCACACCGAGGACTGCACTTTAATGCTGTATGTAACATTACTTTTAAAGACATAAAAACACCAAATCATATAAATAGTGTTGATTTGTAGGTGCACGTCAGAATCCACATGAGGTCTGGTACACAGACTAATGGAGCTAGAATATGTTTTGTCTATTATGTTGGAGATGAAGAGAGTTAAAGTTGGACTAAATGCTAGAGATATGTAGTGAAATGGGTTGGGCTTCAAATCGTATGGTCCGAATATTTTTGAGATTTATGTCAGCTGCTTGCCTGTGAATTGGGCAGATGATAATACAAGAAGACTAAGGTACAATACCAGTATACGAATGGCCAAATTGAGTGACTTAATAAGAGCTCCAAATGTTAAATTAAGACCAGAACAGTGTTGACAATTAAAGTGCAACTCTAACCTCGAATTGGTCGATCCGCTCGATTTTACCCAAGAATTTTTATCTCTTAGATGAGACGAGATACATCGTGGTGGAATGTGAACCAACATAGACTCAAGAAGACTCATCCAGTAACAGTAGCCAATTATTTGTCCACCTGCGCAGGGGCTCTAAACCAACAACTACTCTTCTTTCCATCGCCGAGAATCTCCCTTCTTTAGATCACTTTCAGTTGTTCAGCAAAGGCAGCTTGCCCAACAAGTCACTCAAGACCTCAGCACCCTTAGGTGACTTTGTTTGCTCCTCGCATTCTTGTGCTTGCGCTGTAGGCAGAGGCGTAATATCTTCGACATTAAGACCGGTGCGTTCAAGAGATTTATCAACTTTTGCTGTTGGTGGAATAGGAACACAAGGTCTAGGAATTTGTTAGCGCACTTGTCATTAAGTCATGGTATATCGAGCTTATTTGGACAAGCGACGCACTTTTTCAATGAGTCTGCAATGACCGGTGACAAGGCACTGATAAGTTGCCCTGCTCCATCGAGAAGAAGGGTTTGTCGAGAAACCAATCCGGAGACAGGAAGTCCATATTGGACTAGGAATAGCTCTTTAGCGGTGTTACGATAAATACCAACCCCATGTCCAATGAGGTCCAGAGCCCATTCTAATGCGAGTCGTTCTGTGTTGGTCAGTCATTTAGACAACTGACATATGTTTGAGCTGGCTTACGTTCAGGAGATAAACTATCGGAGTCATTCCACTCCTTAGTTTCTGGTACAACTGAAGCGTGTGCTAAGAGGAATAATGCAGAAATTGAAAAGAATTTTTGACGAAGCATGATGTAAAGTTGGTGCACTTTTGGGAGTATGGACTTGCAGGAGATTTGCTAGGATGGATGGGATGGCAAGGGGATTAAATATTGACACAACGAGATGTGAAGATCCATTTCTTGATTCTAAGAACTTAGATATTCTGTTCTGTTGTGACATAGCAACGCATTCTTGAGCCCGGTCGCCACATTCCAACCTGCGTAATTAGAGTATAGAAAGAACAAGATGTTGAGCTTATGGGTGTCATGCCGTTATCTTAGCGACAGTCAATGTAGAGAAATAAACACTTTGATATGTAAATTTGAGTTGATGCAAGCTCACAACAATATACAGAAAGAAAAGAGGACTTGTAACGTATCTGCTTAAAGCAGAATCTATTTAAACACCCTCGCTTGAGAGATAAACTCAGAACTTGCAAATCAAACAACAACAGAAACCAAAAGACTTCTGTACGAAATCAAAGAACAAATATCGGCTAGCTTTAAATATTGTAAAGTTAGAAAGGACCCATAATCAAAAATTAAATTTGACATGAGCATATGTTGTGATTGATATGCTTTGTCTTCTACCCAAACCTTTGGGGTTGAATTCAAAAACACCCTAGATGTTTATATACATCGAAGTTATATTACATTAATTTAGACTCGTATGACTCTGCAAAGTGACTCGAGGAAAGAGCGTGATCGTACTTTCCAACCACGAGATAAACTGGTGCGGGAAGGATCGTATAGTTACCAGTCGCCATAGTGTAACATAATTTCAACGTATACGCAATTTCATTCCAACTAAATTATCAGCATCAAACTAACGTTCCACTATGGACGAAGATAACCCACTAGATTTAGATCGTTGCGAAACTGGAAATCTCTGTGACTTTCATGGACGAGTCATCGAGTACGAGCTAATAACCATTCGATGTTTCGAGTACAAGTATCTTTGCAGACACCACCAATATCTCCATGAATATCAGCAAGCCAAAA
>Ga0247734_1001877_pt1 | contig 15023 bp, 12 predicted proteins | sample UWRJL103311B2_FD_180933 | JGI IMG/M metagenome (GOLD analysis project Ga0247734, IMG submission 180933) | Plant litter microbial communities from Arlington Agricultural Research Station in Wisconsin, United States - UWRJ-L103-311B-2 | ecosystem: Environmental > Terrestrial > Plant litter >... | reverse complement strand
GCCTGTGCAGCAATCACCCGGCGCGGCAGGCGCGCAATCGATGTCGCGGCGCGTTCGCCCGCGGGCAGCAGGTGTAACCGGCCCTCGCGCGTGACCAGCACATGCGGCGCGTCGCTGGCGGAGCCGACCGAGAGGTCGCCCAGCGCGATCGCCCCCTCCGGCGAGTCGAGCCCGCCGCGCGCCAGCAACGCGCGCGCCAGCATCGTCTCGCCGATCGGCAGCGGCACGGCGTGGGACCCGAACAGCGCGAACAGCGCGCCGACTTCGGCGAAACGCAGACCCCCGTCCTCGGGCAGGATGGTCAGCGCATCGGCGAGGCCGAAGGCTTCGACCGCATCGATCAGCGCGGCGGGCTGCTCGTCGCGTTCGACCGCGACCAGCAGGGTGCGGTCGATGAGATCGCCGAACAGGCGGCCGGCCTGTTCGGACAGCATCGTTGCAAGATCGTCGCTCATCGCAGGCCCAGCCCCCTTGCGGTCATGCCGCGCATGATTTCGCGGGTGCCGCCGCGCAGCGAAAATGTCGGCGCGACCTGGGTGAGGAACGCCAGCGCGTCCTCCAGCCCGCCATCGCCCGTCAGCGCCGGCCCGCAATCGAGCAGGTCGCTCAGCAGCGCCGGCGTTTCCTGTTCCAGATCGACGCCCAGGTCCTTGACCAGCGCGGCTTCCTGCAGCGGTGTTAGCCCCTGTTCGAGCATGCCCGCGACGGACAGCGACATGCCGCGCAAGGTCGCATACCGCGCCACCAGCGCGCCGATGGCCCGATCGCTCGATCCGTCCAGCCGCGCGAGCGCAGGCTCGAGCACCGGAAAGGCGCTCAGATAGCGGTCCGGGCCGGAACGCTCGTAAGCGAGTTCGGCATTGGCCTGCGCCCAGCCTTCGCCTTCGTGGCCGACCAGCATGTCGCCCGGCACCAGCACGTCCTCGAAATGCACTTCGTTGAAATGTGCCTCGCCGGTGAGGTCGGCGATCGGCTTGATCGACACGCCGGGCAAGCTGAGGTCGATCAGCAGTTGCGACAGCCCGGCATGGCGCGGCGCGCCTTCCGCCACCGGCGTCGTGCGGACCAGCGCGATGACGTAGTCGCAAAGGTGCGCGTTGGTGGTCCACACTTTGGTGCCGTTGACGCGCCAGTCGCCCCCTTCGGCGACCGCGCGGGTGCGCAGCGAGGCGAGGTCGGAGCCGGAGTCGGGCTCGGACAAGCCGATGCAGAACGCAAGGTCCCCGCTGGCGATGCGCGGCAGGAAACGCGCGCGCTGCGCCTCGGTCCCGGCCTTGAGCAGCAGGGGGCCGCTCTGCCGATCGCCGAACCAGTGCGCGCCCACCGGAGCGCCCGCGGCCAGCATTTCCTCCAGCACGACGTAGCGCTCCAGCGCCGAGCGTTCGTGCCCGCCATAGGCCTTGGGCCAGGTCATCCCGATCCAGCCTTTCGCGCCGACCTGGCGGGAAAAGGCGCGGTCGAACTTGGTCCAGCTATGCGCGCGGTCAAGCAGCGACCAGCCGGCGCCGACCTCCTTCAGGAAAGCGCGAACTTCGGCGCGCAGCGCCTCGGCCTCGGGGGGCAGCGTGGTTGCGGGAAAGCGGAATATCTCGCTCATGCTGCAGCCGTATGGATGCGCAGCATTTCGCGTGCGGTTTCCACGTGGGCGATGTCTATATGCTCGCCGCGATACATGACCGCCGCCTGGCCTTGCGCCTCGGCCGCCGCGAACGTGGTTATCATGCCCTCGTAATAATCGCGGTCCTGCGCGCTCAGCGAGTAGATCTCGTTCATGATCGGCACGTTGGACGGGTGCAGCACGATCTCGCCGGTGAAGCCGAGCGAGCGGTTGAACGCGGAAAACTTGCGCAGGCCCTCCAGGTCATGAACGTCCTGCCACAGCCCGCCGATCGGGAACGGCTTGCCCGCCGCGCGGCAGGCGATGATCGTCTTCGAGCGGAAGTACAGCGTCTCCAGCCCCTCGGGCGACCAGGTGAAGCCCAGCGCGCGGGCGACGTCGGCGTTCCTGGCGGCGGAGGACACCAGCGTCTGCACTCGCGGGTGCGAGGCGATCTCGAAGGCCATTTCCGCCGCGCGCGCCATTTCCAGCGCGACGACCAGTTGCACTTCGCCGATCGGCATGCCCTGCCGGCTCTCGGCCTCGGCGACCATGCGCGATACCATCTCGACGTCCTCGACGCCGGTGGCCTTGGCGACGAAGATGCCGGTCAGCTTGGGATGGACAACCGCCAGGATGTCGTCCCAGTCGGGCATGTGGACGCCGGGGTTGGTGCGCACGTAGAGCAGGCCATCGGCCGGATCGTGCTTCACCACCGCTTCGGCGACGAGCGCGCGGGCGTTCGCCTTCTCCGCTACGGGGACGCTATCTTCCAGGTCGAGCACGATGGCGTCCGGGCCGGCGGCGATCGCCTTGGCGATCCAGCTCGGGCGGTTGCCGGGCACGAACATCATGGTGCGAATGGGGCGTGTCGGACGACTCACCAATTTCTCCCTCACGGGCTCGTGGCCCTTTCGTATCTAGGTTGTTTTCTCGATCATAGATGTATAGACAACTTTATGGAACGAGGCCTCGGCTGTCAATGCATAGAAGGCAAGGCAGCGCAGCGGGGCCGATCGAGAGGAGCAGGATATGACGGATGTCGTTTTGGCCGCGAAGATCGCCAAGCTCGAAGACCGCGAGGCGATACGCAATCTGTGCAGCCGCTATTCGCTGGCGGTCGACGATCACGATTTCAACACGCTGGAAACGCTGTTCGCCCCCGATACGCTCTATGGCTGGGTCGATCAGCCGCCCCAGGCCGTCGGCCGCGCGGCGACGATCGAACTGCTGCGCAGCCGGATCGGGCCTTCGGGGCCGAGCTTCCACGTGAACCACGACATGATCGTCGACTGGGACGAAAACGACGCCGACCGCGCCACCGGGGTCGTGTTCTGCCATGCCGAAGTAATCCCGGCCGGCAAGCAGCTGAAAGGCGCGATCCGGTATCGCGATACCTACGTCAAGATCGACGGCAAATGGATGTTCGGCTCGCGCTTCCTCAGCTTCCTCTACTTCGCGCCGATCGAAGATTATGCCGGCATCCTGGGCGTGCGCGACCGTATCCGCGTGAGCGACACCGCAAAGCCCGCGCACTGGCCGCACTACGCGGTGTAAGCGCCGCACCGGCTGACCTGTTGACGTCCGTTCGCCAGCGCGGGAGCCGATTGCACCAACGCACACGAAAGAGGGTATTAGTCGGTGCCGCGAAACTCGCCGCAGCCCATTCTCGCACTAACCTGAGCGCCTCTGCGCACACGGAACATCTCGACTTGCCCCTGTCATCGCTGTTAGGGCGGCGACATGGGTGGACAAGACGACACTGCAGGACGGGCGGGCTATCGCCAGATCGCGACCCAGCTGATCGACGAGATCCAGCAGGGCGTCTGGGGCATCGGCACGAAACTGCCGACCGAGCAGGCGCTGGTCGAGCGTTTCGGCGTCAGCCGCAACACCGTGCGCGAGGCGCTGCGCGAGCTGCAGAACTTCGGCTATCTCAGCAAGCGCCGCGGGACTCGTTCCGAGGTGGTCCGCACCGCCGCCGACAGCAGCTTCCTCAATTCGATCCGCTCGGTCGACGAACTGCTGGAATATGTCCATGCAACCCATGGCACCGTGCTGTCGATCGACCGGGTCATCCTGATGGAGGGCCAGGCGCGGCAAGTGAACGCGGCGCCCGGCAGCGAGTGGGTGCGGCTGCAATTGGTGCGCCGCCGTGATCCCTCGGCGCCGCCGTTCTGCTATTCCGAGGCTTATGTCGCCCCGCAGTTCGCCGAGGCGCTGGACCATCTCGGCCCCTCGTTCGACATCCACCGCGCAGTCGAACAGCGCTATGGCATCGTCGTCGGCCGGGTGATCCAGGAGATCGAGGCCATCGCCGCGACCGAAGGCGTGAGCCTGAAACTGCAGGTGCCGGTGGGGTCGCCGATCCTGCTGGCGCGCACCACGTTCCATTCGATCCAGGGCGAACTGGTGGAGATCGGCCTCGCCCATTTCGCGCCCGGCCGCTACAAGATGAAGATCGCGCTGGACCGCCGCAAGCCGGCAGACGAATAGCTCAGGCGCCGTCTTTCCGCGCGAACCGGGCCGGCTGGATGAGTTCGATGCTGATCCCTTCGCCGTCGCGCAGGTAGACCGCGCGGGCGCCTTGGTTGGGGCCTCCGGTGCTGGTGGAGATCCCGCCGATCGGAACCATGCCGTAGGCCGCTGCCCCCGCGACGACCGCGTCGAGGTCCTTCACGTCGAACGTCAGGTGCGTATAGCCGGTCGCGCAAGGGCGCGCGTCGACGCGGCCGGTATCGGCGGGCTGGCGATACCGGATCAGTTCGACCCCGACGAGATTCGGATGGCGCATGTGGCAGACGAGAATGTCCGCTCCCTCTACGCCGGTCAGCAGCGCGACGTTGGCGGGGTCGCGGCTCGCCAGCGAAATGACGGTGTAGCCGAACAGTTGCGTGAACATGGCGATACCGCGGTCCATGTCTTCGATGGTGAAACCGACGTGATTGGTGGCAACGATATCCGACACACGGCCTCTCCTATTTTGCGTCCGAGCAGATAGGTTCTCGCCGGGTGAGTCAAGGTGTATGGACTAGTTGATCCATTCGAGCCGGCCATTGTCGACCACGACGACGCCTCGGTCGCGCACTTTCAGGCGGAAGGCGATCTCGCTCGTACCGAGTTGCCAGTGGTCCAGTTCCAGCGCCTCGCCCGGCGATACCGGGCCGCTAAAGCGCACGTCGAACGCTCGCACCCGCGCCGGATCGCGGTCGCCCCCGGCGCAGAGCAGCGCGAGGCAGGCGCTGCCATAGCTTGCGAGGCCGTGGAGGATCGGCCCGGAAAACCCGGCGGCGCGGGCGAAGGCGGGATCGCTGTGCAGGGGGTTCGCGTCGCCCGAAAGCCGATAGATCAACGCTTGCTGCGGGGATGTGGGCACGGTGATGCAGCCGTCGGGCGCCCGATCGGGGATGACCTGGGGCGGCGCGATCCGGTCGTGCGTGCCGCCAAGTCCGCCCTCGTCGCGGCACAGGATCGTGGAGTCCAGCACGGCGAGCAACTTCCCGCTCGCGTCGTCGACGATCGTATCCGCCGTGCAGACGAACGCCCCGCGCCCGGCGCCGCGATCGACGATTCGCGTGACCGTGGTCTTGCGACGGATGACCCCGGCGGGCAGCAGCGGGGTTTCGATGCGCAGGCGTTGTTCTGCATGGAGCGCGCGTGCGGCGTTGATGCCCGTCGGCAACTGTTCGATCCAGAAGCCCTCGTAGCCCAGCACCGCCGCCATGGTCGGCACCACCCGCAAGCGCCTCTCGTCGACGAAGGCGAGTTGCCGCTCGTCCAGCGGGTCCATGCCGGCACCCACGCCCAGCGCATAAAGCACGCAATCGCGCGGTTCGTAGCGTTGCACGACCTCGGGAATATCGAGCGCCATCAGGCGCCGGGGATCGAATTGCATGAAAGACTACTCTTGATAGAGAATTATATTCGCTATAGCGATTGATTAAGTCAATAAAGGACACAGGAGAGATGGCCATGCAAGGCAAGGTTTTGCAGCCGGGGTTGTTTGCGGGGATGTCTGGACTCGTGACCGGAGCAGGGTCCGGCATCGGCCGCGCCATCGCGTTGCGTCTGCTGGAACTTGGGATGGACGTGGCGGGCGTCGGCCGCCGGGTCGAGCTGTTGGAAGACACCGCGGCGCAAGCGGCCTCGCTGGCGGGGGGCTTCAGTTTCGAAAGCTGCGACTTGCGCGATGCCGATGCGGCAGAAGCGGTGGTGGCCCGTATCGGCGAGCGGCAGGGCATCGACCTGCTGGTTAACAACGCCGGCGGTCAGTTCTACGCCCCGGCGACGGAAATCTCGCGCAAGGGCTGGGACGCGGTGATCGCGATCAACTTGTCGGCGATCTTCACGATGACCAAGGCGGCCTACCCGTTCCTCAAGGCGCGGCGCGGCAGCGTCGTCAATATCTCGCTGTCGGGGATCGATCGGGGCTCGAAGGGGCTGGCGCATTCCATCGCGGCGCGCGCGGGCGTGCTCGGCATGGCGCGGTCGATGGCGCTCGAATGGGCGGCCGACGGGATCCGCCTCAACTGCATCGGGCCGGGCCTTGTCACCACCGAAGGGCTGGAGACGCCCACGGCGAAGAAAATGCTGTCCAAGCTGCTCGCGGCGACGCCTGCCGGGCGGGCGACCGATCCGGCGGAAGTGGCGGAATTGACCGCGTTCCTGGCCAGCGAGGCGGGCCGGCTGATGACCGGCCAGCTCATCCAGATCGACGGCGCGGCGCATCTGGGCGCCGGCCTGCACATGATAGATTGAGGAAAAACGCGATGAGCGATCACACAGGCGCGCTAGCGGGCATCCGCATCGTCGAGTTCGCTGGGCTTGGGCCCGTACCCTTCGCCGCGATGATGCTGGCGGACATGGGCGCGGACATCGTCCGGGTCGACCGCCCCGGCGCGGTGGCGCCGATCCCCGATCCGATCACCGGACGCGGGCGGCCGCAGGTCGATGCCGATCTGAAGAATCCAGAGGATCTCGCGGCCGTCCGGTCGTTGATCGATGGCGCCGACGCGTTGCTGGAAGGCTTCCGGCCCGGCGTGATGGAGCGGCTGGCGCTGGGGCCTGAGCCTCTGCTCGCCCGAAATCCCAAGCTGGTCTATGCGCGGATGACGGGCTGGGGGCAAGACGGCCCTTATGCGGCGTTGGCCGGACACGACATCAATTACATCGCCATCACCGGGGTGCTGGCGGCGATCGGGCCGGAGGAGCGTTCGGTCCCGCCGCTCAGCCTCGTCGGCGATTATGGCGGCGGTGCGCTTTACCTCGTCGCGGGGGTGCTGGCGGCGCTGCTGTCGGCGCAGCGGACGGGGGCAGGGCAAGTCGTTGATTGCGCGATGTGCGATGGCGCCTTGTCGCTCACCAGCTTCTTTCACGAAATGGCGGCGGTGGGGCAGTGGTCCGATCGGCGCGAGGCCAACATGTTCGATGGCGGCGCGCCCTATTACGGCGTGTTCCGTTGCGCCGATGGGCTCGACGTCGCGGTCGGGGCGATCGAGCCGCAGTTCCACGCGCTCTTGTGCCAGGGCCTGGGCATCGACGAGGCGGAGATGGCGGCGCGACAGGACCCCGCGCAATGGCCGGCGCTGCGCCGGAAGATGGCGGCGGCGATCGCGACGCAGCCGCGCGCGCACTGGCTGGCGCGGCTCGAATATTCTGACGCCTGCTTCACGCCCGTGGGCACCATGGGGGAAGCGGCGGCCCATCCGCACGTGCAGGCGCGCGGCGGGATGGTCGAAGTGGAGGGCCTGTTGCAACCCGCTCCGGCCCCGCGCTTTTCGGCGACGCCTTCGGCGATCCGTCCCGAAAAGCGCCATTCCCTGAGCCTGGAGGCCGCGGCCGCGCGGTGGAATGGGGTAACGTGAATGGCTACCAGATATTGACCAGAATAAAGTTGTATGTATAACATTGCGGAAAGGCGATGATCGCCGTCATTTTGGGAGGAGATAGCCGTGGCGGGAAAATGGTATGAGGAACTTGAGCCGGGCATGGTGTTCAAGCACCAGGTCACGCGCACCGTCACGGACGTGGACAACCTGTTGTTCACCGTGCTCGGCCACAACGACCAGCCGCTCCATCTCGACGTCGAGTTCGCCAAGAAAAGCATTCACGGCTCGATCGCGGTGAACAGCTTGTGGACGTTGAACTTCATCGGCGGCATTTCGGTGCGCGATACAACCCAGGGCACGACCATGGGCAATCTCGGCTACGAAGAGATTCGCTTTCCCAACCCGGTGCGTATCGGCGATACGATCCACGGTGAGACTCACATCGTCTCGAAGCGCGAAAGCAAGAAGCATCCGAACGCCGGCGTCGTGATCTTCAAGCATTTCGGCTATAATCAGCGGGACGAGATCGTGATGACTGCGGTGCGCGCAGGCATGATGCTGAAGAAGCCGGCAGACGCCTGAGAGGCTGACTGGAAATTCCCGGAACCGGGAATTTCGAGGCGGCGCCGACCCGCTCCCCACCCGGCCGCCCAACGATAGTAGCCGGGTGGGGGAGCGGGCCCGAGCCGCAAAATCCGCTCCGGCGGATTTTCAAGCAGTCTCTGACACCTTATATCAAGCGAGACAGGCACCATGGATTTCGAACTCACGTCCGAACAGATCGCCATCCGCGAGGCGGTGACGGCGCTGATGGAGGATTTTCCCGATGACTATTGGGAGCAGAAGGACGACAAGCATGAATTCCCCTGGGAATTCTACAACGCCTTCGCCGAGGCGGGTTTCCTGGGCGTCACCATCCCCGAAGCCTATGGCGGCGCGGGCCTTGGCCTGATCGAAGCGATGATGGCGCTGGGCCCGGTTTCGGGCAGCGGCGCGGGCCTTTCGGGGTCGACGCCGGTGCACGTCGGCGTGTTCGGCATGACCCCGGTGGTGAAGTTCGGCAGCGAGGCGATGAAGCAAAAGTACTTGCCGGCGCTCGTCAAGGGCGACCTGCACGTCTGCTTCGGCGTCACCGAACCGGATGCGGGCACCGACACCACGTCGATCACCACCAATGCCGTGCGCGATGGCGATTCCTACATCATCAACGGGCGCAAGGTGTGGACCTCGAAAGCAGAGCAGTCCAACAAGTGCATGTTGCTCACCCGTACGACGCCGCTGTCGCAGTGCAAGCGCAAGACGGATGGGATGACGCTATTCCTGGCCGACATGCCGCCCGAACACGTCACCATTCGCCCGATCCCAAAGATGGGCCGCAACGCGGTCTCTTCGTGCGAAGTGTGGTGGGACAACTTGCGCGTGCATGAAAGCGACCGGATCGGCGAAGAAGGACAGGGCTTCCGTTACTTGCTCGACGGACTCAATGCAGAGCGTATTCTGGTGGCATGGCAGGCGATCCAGCTTGGCAAGCGCGCGATCGAGCGGGCGACCCAGTATGCGAAGGACCGCCGGGTCTTCGGCCGCGCGATCGGCCAGAACCAGGGCATCCAGTTCCCGCTCGCGGATTCGGTCGCCAAGCTGGAAGCGGCCGAAATCCTGACGATGAAGGCGGCCTGGCTCTACGATACGGACCAGCCTTGCGGGGACCTGGCCAACATCGCCAAGTATCTCGGCACCGAAGCCGCGTTCGAAGCGGCCGACAGGGCCGTACAGACGCATGGCGGATACGGGTACGCGCGCGAATATCACGTCGAGCGGTATTTCCGTGAAACGCGGGTATGGAAGATCGCGCCGATCTCGCAGAACCTTATCCTCTCGTACATCGCGGAGAAGATGCTGGGCCTACCGCGCTCGTTCTGAGATACGTTCCCGTTACGTCGTGACAAGGCGCCGGTCGACATGATGTCGGCCGGCGTTTTGTTGTTTATGCGGCCCGCATGGAGGCGAGTGCAGTTCTGGCGAAGTCGTGACGGGCATGCACGAGACCTATAGACAGATGATTTTATACTGGCGCATACCTCGTCATTGCGAGCGAAGCGAAGCAACCCAGGGCAGCATCACGCCGCCCTGAGTTGTTTCGCTTCGCTCGCAATGACGATTGTAATGTCCTCCGCGCTACCCAGCTTTCCCGTCCTGGCCGGATCGCTCCGGTCGCAGGCATAAAAAAGGGGCGGCCCTTGCGAGCCGCCCCGATAAGAGGTTGGGTAAATCCGCTGCTTAGAAGCGCACCGTTCCCTGGATGGCGAACGTGCGCGGATCGTAGATCGAGGTACGGGTGTCGGCATGGGTGCCGGTTGCCGTGCCCGTGCCTGCGCCGGTGTAGGTAAGGTCGAACGCCGAACTCACGATGAAGTGATTGGTCAGGTTCTTGCCGACCAGCTGCAGTTCCCACTTGTCGTCCTGCGAGCCGATGCGAATGCTGGCGTCGAGCGTGGCGTAGGACTTCTGGTAGAAGCGCTGGGCATCGTCGGGTGCGAAGCTATAGGTCTTGTACCGGCTGCTGTAGCGGGCATTGCCCGAGAAACCGGCCTTGAGACCACCGCCCAGATCGGTGTCGTAATTGACGCCGAACGTCCCGGTCCACTTGGGGGCCTGGGGCAACGAGGCGCCGCTCAGGTCCTGTCGGGTGCCGTTGCCCGCCGCATTGACGAGGAGCGAGCAGCCCTCGGCACGGCTCTGGCCGCTGAGACACGGTGCCGCCGGGAAGTTCTTGTACTTCGCGTCAGTATACGCGAACGAGCCGCGCAAGTTGAGGCCAGGCACGCTGTTGGGCGCATATTCCAGGTCCATTTCCGCACCGCGGGTGCGGGCGGACGCGGCGTTGATCGTCAGGTACTGGATGGTCAGCGGATTGAAGAAGTCGGCTTGAAGGCCTGTATAGTTGTAGCTGAACACGTCCATGTTGAGGCGGATCTGGTTGCCGGCCAGCGTCGATTTGATGCCACCTTCGAAGCCCTTGACCTTTTCGGGGCCGAAAGCGCCGTCGGCGACGGTGCTGGTCGGCGCGATTGTCCCGCTGATCGAATAGCCGCCCGACTTGTAGCCGGTGCGATAGCTGGCGTAGGCCGTAATCAACGGCGTGACCTTGTAGCTGATCGTTGCTTCGGGCGACGTATTGTTGAACTTCTGCGGCACGACGAAGGTCGTCTGCTTGAACGACGCCGTAGCCGTTGGCACCACGTAAGGCTGGCTCTGGATCGAATCCTTCTGCTCGTGCGAGTAGCGGACGCCGCCGGTGATGTTCAGTTCCGGGGTGACGTCGACGATGACCTGGCCGAAGACCGAATAGGTCTTGCCCTTGGTCTGCGCGTCCTTGAGCACGGTCAGATAGCGCAGTTGCGGATCGGTCACGGCCGAGTTCTCTACGCCGCCGGGGAAGTTGTTTTCCTGGTCGAAGTAGACGGTCGAGTTCTGGTAGTAACCGCCGACCATGAAGTTTATCATGCCGCCGAAGTCGGAACGTGCACGCCCTTCGACCGAGAAGGCGCTCTGTTCTTCGCGCGTGCCGGTGAAGTTGCCGCCGGTGCCCAGCGCGGACGCGCGGGTGAGGTAATTGTCGGTGAAGTCGAAGTCACCCGCCCAGTACGTCAGCGAATGGGTATAGGCCGGCGTGAGCGAGAACGTCACCGCGCCCGCCTTGTATTCCAGGTTTCCAGTGATGTTGTAGGCCCGATAGTCGAGAAAGGGATCGCCACCGTTCCGGCTGGTATACTTCTCGTTCGCGGCAATGTCCGAGGCGAGCGAGCTTTGAACTTGGACGAACTTGTGCCCGCACGGTGCGGTGGCGTCGGTCTGTACGACGCCCTTGGCTTCGCATTCGCCGATGACCGACGAGGAGTTGGGCGTGTTCGATTCGTACTTGCTGTACGTCGCCTTGAGATTGGCGGTGAAATTGCTGGTTGGTTCCCACAAGGCGCTGAAGCGCGTGGTGAATGTCCGCTCGCCTTCGTTGTCGGGCTGCTGGCGGGTGTGTGCGGTGGCGACGCCGGTCACGATGTCGCGGGTGTAGACGGTCCCCGCCTGCGACAGGTTCTTGATGAGCGGGTCGAACTGCTTGGAATACCGCGCGGCGAGGCGCAGCGACAGCGTATCGCTCACCGGGCCGGAGACGTAGCCTTCGACGTAGGGGTTGTGCGCGTTGGTTTCGTAGCCGACGCGGCCCATCGCCTCGAAGGTGCGGGTCGGACCGGCGGTGGTGAAGGAGATCGCGCCGGCGGTCGTGTTCTTGCCGTAGAACAGCGACTGCGGACCCTTGAGGACTTCGACCTGCGACAAGTCGAACATGCCCATGTTGAGGGCGCGGCCGCCGCTGTAGTACACGCCGTCGATGACGATCGCGACCGACTGTTCGAGGCTGATGCTGGTCGCGTTGACGCTGATGCCGCGCAGGCCGATCGCGGCGCCGTTGCCCGAGCCGTTGCGGCCGATGATGAGCTGCGGGGCGAGGTTGGCGATCTTCTCGATCGAGTTGATGCTGTAATTCTGAAGCTGCGTCTGCGAAACGACCGAGGCCGCGACCGGGATGTTCTGCAGGTTTTCGGTCTTGCGACGAGCGGTGACGATGATGTCTTCGAGGCCGGACTGGCGGACCGCTTCCTGTGGTGCTTCCGGGGCCGGGGGCGCGGACTGTGCGTAAGCCGGCACGGAAAGAAAACAGGCTACCGAGCCCAGTAGGGCCACGCGCGAACGGTGCATTGTACGTGAAGAGTTCACTTTAAACCTCCCCCATCCATTGATGGTGTGATGCCGGGTATTTGGTCGCCCGTGCTCACTTTCTTGTAGGCGGCTTCAGCGAGGAAAGACAAGGAAAATTCGTTATAGATAATCAAATTCTATATGGAGAATTATAAGACGAAGTGTGGCCCGGTCGAAATTACGGGCGCGCAGACTTGCTTCGCGCCCGTAGGGTTCGGTTTCGGGCGTCTTGCGTGGCGTCCGCCCAAGGCTTCGGGATCACGGTTCGCCCTGCAGCTCCCGCTCGGCGCGGAAGCCCTTGACGGCGATGGACAGCAGGACTGCAGAGGCAAGGCCGAAAGCGGCCGAGATGATCGCCATGGCCTCGCCGATTCTGGTGGGATCGTGGAAGACGTGTTCGGTGACGAGCGGCACCGCGCTTGGCCCGATGCCGTATCCGATCAGGCTGACGATCACGAAGTAATAGGCCGACGCGGTTCCGCGCAGCCGGGGCGGGGCGGCCATCTGCAGCGAGGTGCTCGCCATGCTCATCGGGAACGTATAGGAAAACGTCAGGAGCGCGAGGCACGCCAGTGCCACTTCCTGCGACCGCGCGAAGATCAGCAAGGTCGCGAACGTCACCAGCATGAATGGGCCGAGGCGCACCGTCTGCATCGTCGGATAAGCCGACCAGCGGCCAAGGCCTGCGCTTATCATCGGCGCGGCGATGCCGCCGGCGATTCCCAGGATCAGCACCAGCGTGCCGTAATGCGTGCCGATCTGTGCGTGGTTGAGGCCGAAGGTCCGCGCCAGATAAGTGGGGGCCCAGGCCGAAACGGTCGTCATCACCATCGACGAACAGGCCATCCCGAAGAAGAACGCGACGTAGAATCGCCACCGCGCGACCATGTAGGCGGTGCCGCGCAGAAAGCCGTACTCCTCGTGCCTTTCGGTCGCGGCGAGCGTCGTGGGGGCGACTTGCCGGCGATCGTGGATCGTCGTCATCAGCAGCACGGGAATGAGGCCGACGATCCCGACGACGACGAGCGTCAATTGCCAGCCTTGCAGCGTGCCGAGCAGCGGGACCGCGATCGTGCCGAGCTTGTCGGTCGCCTGCAGCACCAGCCCGCCGCCCAGCAAGGCCAGGCCGCCGCCCAGGGGCGGTGCGAGCAGGAAGATGCTGGTCGCGATGGGCAGGCGCTTGCGGTTGTACAGGTCGGGAATTAGCGACATGCCGGCGGGATAGAGGAACGCCTCGGACGCGCCGACGAACAGGCGCGAGATGAACAGGCCGGTGTACCCGTGCGCGAGCACCGCGCTCATCGTGCCGATGCCCCAGGCGATGCCTGCGATCAGGATCAGGCGGCTGCGGTCGAAGCGGTCCGCGCACCATCCGGCGGGGAGGGCGACGAGGACATAGCTGAAGATGAAGGCCGGGCCGAGCAGGTAGCTGATCTCCAGATCCGAGGCGCCGAAATCGCGTTTGATCGGCTCGACGAGCTGGTTGAATATCTGACGGTCGGCGAAGGCGAAGCAGTACACCATCGTCAGGATCACGGCGGGATAATAGATTCGCGTCCAGTGTTCCTGGCCGCCCCCGCCCTCACGCCCGGCCGTCCACCGGGCCCCGCTCACCGACGTTTCGTGTTGCTGCGACATGCGCGGAGACCTCTTCCAAGCCTTGTTATGTCGCCTGCATATCCGCAAAGATGTATGGACATCAAGCGGCCGTTTCGTGCGCCTCGCTAAAGGCACTCGCGGCGATGCTGCGCATAATAGCGTTGAAATCGCCAAAATAGCCGTGCAACATGGTGCGATAATAATGTGGTTGTCTTGGCAACTTTGGGATGGAGAATGTCTTGGACGTATCCGAAAAGCCGTTGCCTCGGCCGCTTCGTGCCGCCTCTGCGGCGCTTTGCCTGCTGGTGTTGGCCTCCGGTTGCACGGTGCGAACGTCGGTGACGGAAGATGCGCCGACTCAGCGCGGCGGCAAGAACTGGGCGGGCTATGGCGGTGACGAGAACGAGCAGCATTACAGCCCGCTCGCCCAGATCAACGACGGCAACGTCGCCAAGCTGGGCCTCGCCTGGTATTACGACATCGACGTGCCGCCCAACGCGTTCAGCGCCCCGGTGGAAGTCGACGGTGTCCTCTATTTCGCCGCTGGTTACAGCGTCGTCCAGGCGCTCGACGCGCGCACCGGCAAACTGCTCTGGCGTTACGATCCCAGCCCGTCCGCGCCCGAAGTGGCGGGGGAGAAGCTGCGCGGGGCCTGGGGGATTCGCGGGCTGACCTACGGCGACGGACGCATCTTCGTGGGTACGATCGATGGCCGTTTGCTGGCGATCGACGCCAAGACCGGCAAGCTCGCCTGGTCGGCGATGACGATCGAGAAGAACGACGGCCGCTATATTTCGGGGCCGCCGACCTTCTTCAACGGCAAAGTCATCATCGGCCACGGCGGCGCGGACTTCGCGCCGGTGCGCGGCTATGCCACCACGTACGACGCCAGGACTGGCAAGCAGCTCTGGCGCTTTTACACGGTTCCGGGAAATCCCGCCGATGGCTTCGAAAACAAGGCCATGGCGATGGCCGCGAAGACGTGGAAGGGTGAATGGTGGAAGTTCGGCGGCGGCGGCACCGCGTGGAATGCGATCACGTATGATCGCAAATACAACCGCATCTATATCGGCACCGGCAACGGCGCGCCGTGGAACCAGAAGATCCGCAGCCCCGGCGGCGGCGACAACCTGTTCCTCTGCTCGGTCATCGCGCTCGACGCCGATACCGGCGCTTACGTGTGGCACTACCAGATCAATCCCGGCGAAAGCTGGGACTACAATGCGGCGATGGACATCGAGATC
>Ga0247734_1001876_pt1 | contig 15026 bp, 9 predicted proteins | sample UWRJL103311B2_FD_180933 | JGI IMG/M metagenome (GOLD analysis project Ga0247734, IMG submission 180933) | Plant litter microbial communities from Arlington Agricultural Research Station in Wisconsin, United States - UWRJ-L103-311B-2 | ecosystem: Environmental > Terrestrial > Plant litter >... | reverse complement strand
GAGCTCGTCGACTTCGGTGTCGTCGGCGACCTGAAGGCCGTCCTCCCGCAGGCGACCGACGAGGTCAAGAAGCGCAAGGGCTGACCCACCCAGCAGCCCGACGACGGCCGGTTCCCGCACTGCGGGGACCGGCCGTCGTCTTGTCATGCGAGACAGGGGGTCGTCATCCGGACCATTCGGTATGACCCCGGGTGACTATTGACTTGTTTGGTGTCAGTTGGGTTAAGCAACCGCTTTGTGCTGGGCCGGGAGCCTCTCGCGGTGATAGTCATAGGAGGCGCGCGCCAGCGTGCACCTGACAAATCACAGGAGGATTCCATGCGACTCACCCGGCGTACACGCCTTGCGGGTGTGGCCCTGATCGCGGCTGCCAGCCTCACTCTGGCTGCCTGCGGTGGCGGCAGCGACAGCGACGGCGGCAGCGGTGCTGGTGACAACGTGATCACGGTCTACGGCACCAACCCGCAGAACCCGCTGATCCCGACCGCGACGAACGAGGTGGGTGGCGGAGATCCGCTCAACAACCTCTTCTCCGGCCTGACCGCGTACAACTCGGACGGCTCGATCGTCAACGAGGTCGCGGAATCCATCGAGCCCAACGAGGACAGCACCGTCTGGACCGTCAAGCTCAAGCCCTGGAAGTTCACCGACGGCACCGACGTGACGGCGAACTCGTTCGTCAACGCCTGGAACTACGGCGCCGACGCTGACAACAAGCAGCTCAACAACTACTTCTTCTACCCGATCGCGGGCACGGACGACAACGGCAACACCGAGGACGGCGCCGACACGATCTCGGGCCTGAAGGTCGTCGACGACACGTCGTTCACGATCACGCTGAAGAACCCCGAGTCGGACTTCCCGCTGCGCCTGGGCTACTCGGCCTACTTCCCGGTGCCCGACTCGGCGTACGACGCCGACGGCAAGATCACCAAGGAGTACGGCGAGCGCCCGATCGGCAACGGCCCGTACCAGCTGACCAAGTCCGGCTGGGAGCGCAACAAGCAGATCTCGCTCGAGCCCAACCCCGACTACACCGGTTCGCACAAGGCCGAGAACAACGGCCTGGTCTTCAAGTTCTACGCCGGCGGCGGAACCGACGCGGCGTACACCGACGTCCAGTCCAACAACCTCGACGTGCTCGACCAGATCCCCCCGAGCGCGCTCAAGACGTTCGAGAAGGACAGCAAGGTCACGGCGTACAACGAGCCCGGCTCGAGCTTCTCGTCGTTCACGATCCCCGAGCGCCTGCCGCACTTCGAGGGTGAAGAGGGCAAGCTGCGTCGTGCGGCGCTCTCGCTGGCGATCAACCGCCCGCAGATCACCGAGAAGATCTTCAACAACGCCCGTACGCCGGCCACCGACTTCACGTCGCCCGTGCTCGACGGCTGGACCGAAGAGGTGCCCGGCAACGAGGTGCTGACGTTCAACGAGGAAGAGGCCAAGGCCAAGTGGGCCGAGGCGGACGCCATCTCGAAGTGGGACGGCTCGTTCCAGCTCGCGTACAACAGCGACGGCGCCGGCAACAAGGAGTTCGTCGACGCGGTCACCAACCAGATCGCGACCGTCCTGGGCATCGACTCCTCGGGCAAGGTCTACCCGACCTTCGACGAGCTCCGCAAGGACGTCACCGACCGCACCATCGAGACCGCGTTCCGTACCGGTTGGCAGGCCGACTACCCGTCGATGCTCAACTACCTCGGACCGATCTACGCCACGGGCGCCGGTTCCAACGACGGTGACTACAGCAACAAGGAGTTCGACAAGCTGATCACGGAGGCCTCCGCGGCCGACGGCGACGCTCGTTACACGCTGATCAGCCAGGCGCAGACCCTGCTCCTGACCGATCTGCCGGCGATCCCGCTGTGGTACCAGAACGCGACTGCCGCGACGTCCACGGACCTCAAGGGCTTCGAGTTCAACTGGCAGCAGAAGCCGGACTACTACAAGCTCACCAAGTAGTCGTCCTGTTCGATTGACGGAACGGAGGCGGCCCCTCACCGGGCCGCCTCCGTTCTGCACGCCCGCCCTGCCGGAGCGCATCCGGCCCGCGTCCCCCACGTCACGTGTGCTCGAGGAGTAGCGTGACCTGAGGCGCGAGCCCACCCTTCCCACGACCCCAGGAGGTCAATCGTGTGGTGGTACGTCGGCAAGCGATTGCTGCAGACCATTCCGGTGTTCCTCGGTGCGACGCTGATCCTGTTCATCCTGCTGCAGCTCCGTCCGGGTGACCCGATCCTCAACCTCGCCGGCAACAAGCCCGTCTCTCCAGAGGTCAGGGACGCGCTCGCGGCCCAGTACCACCTCGACGACCCGCTCTTCGTCCAGTGGATCCAGTTCGTGAAGAGCTCGATCACGCTCGACTTCGGCGACACCTTCTCGGGTCAGCCCGTCTTCGACCTCATCAAGCAGACCTTCCCCGTCACCGTGGTGCTGGCCATCATGGCCCTCGCGATCGACGCGATCCTCGGCATCACGCTCGGCACCATCGCCGGCCTTCGCCGCAACGGCTGGTTCGACTCGTCGGTGCTGGTCGTCTCGCTGGCGCTGCTGTCGATCCCGATCTTCGTGGTCGGCTTCGTGATGCAGCTGGTGTTCGGCGTCAAGCTCGGGTGGGTCGAGCCCACGGTCGGCCCCGACTGGAACGTCGGCAAGCTGCTGCTGCCGGCGATCGTCCTGGCGATCGCCAACTTCGCGTACACGATCCGTCTGACCCGCACCTCCGTGGCCGAGAACCTCGGTGCCGACCACGTCCGTACCGCCCGCGCCAAGGGACTGTCCAACCGCCTGGTCGTGCGCAACCACGTGCTGCGCAACTCGCTCGTCCCGGTCATCACCTACATCGGCATCAACCTCGGCTCGCTGATGGCGGGTGCGGTCATCACCGAGACCATCTTCAACATCCCCGGCGTGGGCAATGCCGCCTACACGGCCATCCAGAAGGGCGAGACGTCCACCGTCGTGGCCATCGTGACCTTCATGGTCATGGTGTACGTGCTCATGAGCCTGCTGGTGGACCTGCTGTACGCCGTACTCGACCCGAGGATCCGTTATGTCTGAGACCCGTCCGGGGCAGGAGCGATTCGTCGCTCCCATCGACGAGACCCCGCTCCGCGCGATCGATGCCGTCAACGTCGACGCCGTCCCCGAGAACCAGTGGAAGGAGGCGTGGAAGCGACTGCGCACGTCGCCGCTGTTCTGGCTCGCGACGACGATCCTGGTCGTCATCGCGCTGATGATCTTCTTCCCGACGCTGTTCACCAGCGCCGATCCCAAGAAGCTCGACCTCGCGGACAGCTTCGAGCCCGCGCGCAAGGGTCACCCGTTCGGCTTCACCGAGCAGGGCGGAGACGTCTGGGCCCGCACGGTCTACGGTGCCCGCGCCTCCGTGGCCGTGGGTGTCTTCACGACGATCCTGGTGGCCCTCCTCGGCATCGTCACCGGGGCCATCGCGGGGTTCTACGGCGGCATCGTCGACACGCTCCTCTCGCGCTTCAGCGACATCTTCTTCTCGATCCCGCTGCTGCTGGCCTGCATCGTGGTCATCTCGGTGCTCAACAACACCTTCCCCGACCGCGGGTTCTGGGGATCGGTGCTGGTCGTCGTGGCGGCGCTCGCGACGTTCGCGTGGCCGCAGATCACCCGACAGATGCGTGGTGCCGTGCTGGAGATCAAGAACCTGGAGTTCGTCGACGCGGCGACCGCGATCGGCGCCTCCAAGATGAGGAACCTGCGACGCCACATCGTGCCCAACGCGCTGGCACCGGTCATCGTGGCCTCGACGATCTCGCTGGGCGTGTTCATCGTCGCCGAGTCGTCGCTGTCGTTCCTCGGGCTCGGCTTCCCCAGCAGCATCGTCTCCTGGGGCAACGACATCTCCGCGGCCCAGACCCAGGTCCGCTCCGGTGACAACCTGCAGGTCATGTTCGTGCCGGCCGCCGCGCTGGCCATCACGGTGCTCGGCTTCATCCTGCTGGGCGAGGCCGTCCGCGAAGCACTCGACCCGAAGGCGAGGAAGAAGTGACCACGACCCCCCAGAGTGGTACGCCGCTCCTCCAGATCGACGACCTCAAGGTCGGCTTCCGTGCCGGCAAGGAGATCCTGACCGCCGTCGACGGTGCGAGCCTGACGATCTATCCCGGTCAGACCATCGCGATCGTGGGCGAGTCCGGCTCCGGCAAGTCGACGCTCGCGCACGCCGTGATCGGGCTGCTGCCCGGCAACGGCACGGTGCAGGGCGGCGAGATCCTGTTCGAGGGCAAGGACATCGCGCACTCCCGCAAGGACGCCATCATGGCGTTGCGCGGCTCGTCGATCGGCCTCGTGCCTCAGGACCCCATGTCGAACCTCAACCCGCTGTGGCGGGTCGGCACCCAGATCAAGGAGGCGCTGGTCGCCAACGGCGTCGCCCGGGGGTCGGAGGCCGACAAGCGGGTCGTCGAGCTGCTCGAGGAGGCCGGCCTGCCGGACGCCGAGCGTCGCGCACGCCAGTACCCGCACGAGTTCTCCGGCGGCATGCGCCAGCGTGCGCTCATCGCGATGGGCCTCGCGGCGCGTCCCAAGCTGCTGATCGCGGACGAGCCGACGTCGGCCCTCGACGTGACGGTCCAGAAGCAGATCCTCGACCACCTCGACAGCCTGACCGACACCCTCGGTGTCGCGGTCATGCTGATCACGCACGACCTGGGCCTGGCGGCCGAGCGCGCCGACCACCTCGTGGTGATGTACCGCGGCAAGATCGTGGAGTCCGGCCCGGCCCGGGAGATCCTGCAGAACCCCGAGCACCCGTACACCAAGCGGCTCGTCTCCAAGGCGCCGTCGCTGGCCTCCCAGCGGTTGTCGTCGGTGCAGGCTCGCGCCGAGGTGCGTGAGCAGGCCGTCCAGACCGCGGCGGAGATCGCCGAGGAGGTCGCGCACAGCACGACGGAGCTCGGTGAGGGCCGAGACGACATCATCGTCGTCGAGAACCTCACCAAGGTCTTCTCGCTCCGTGGCGCACGCCCGTGGCAGAAGGTCGACTTCGCGGCCGTCGACGACGTGTCGTTCCGCCTGCGTCGTGGCACCACGACGGCGATCGTGGGGGAGTCGGGCTCGGGCAAGTCCACCGTGGCCCGCATGGTGCTCGATCTGCTGCCCCCGACCGCGGGCAACGTGGTCTTCGACGGCAAGAACCTGCGCGACCTGAAGACGAAGGGCGAGCGGCTGAGGCTCCGGCGGCAGATGCAGCCGGTGTTCCAGAACCCGTACGCCTCCCTCGACCCGCTCTACTCGATCTACCAGTCGATCGAGGAGCCGCTGCGCACGCACGCGGTGGGCAGCAGGAAGGAGCGCGAGACGAAGGTCCGCGACCTGCTCGACAAGGTCTCGCTGCCGACGACGGTGATGTCGCGCTACCCGGGCGAGCTGTCCGGCGGCCAGCGTCAGCGCGTCGCGATCGCCCGCGCGCTCGCGCTCGATCCTGAGGTCGTCATCTGCGACGAGGCCGTCTCGGCGCTCGACGTCCTGGTGCAGGCACAGATCCTCGAGCTGCTCAACGACCTGCAGGCCGAGCTGGGACTCAGCTACCTGTTCATCACGCACGACCTCGCGGTCGTGCGGCAGATCGCCGACGACGTCCTGGTCATGCAGAACGGCAAGGTCGTGGAGGCCGCATCCGTCTCGCAGGTGTTCGACAACCCCTCCGAGGCCTACACGCGACGCCTGCTCGACGCCATCCCGGGAGCCTCGATCCAGCTCGGAGCCTGACCTCCACCCAGCAGAACCGCGAGCGGTGCGGATCGGACCTTTTGAGACGGCGTGTCGGTCCGGGACGCACCGCTCGCGGCCGGTTCTGAACCGCTCGCGCGTGAGGGAGGTACCCCGACGGAGCTGTCGGCCGAGCGGCTGTCCGCCCCTCGGGAAGATGGTCGAGCGAGATTGACTCGTTCGAACAGATGTTCGATCATGGGTGGATGAACGTCGCCGCAGCCCCCACCCTGAGCGAGCTGCGAGCGCGGGTCGACCAGATGCAGGGCCGACCAGCCGCCCAGCCCGTCGCGACCCATCCGGCCTTCGCCGGGCTGCTGCAGCTGCAGGCCGGATCGACCTACTCGGTCAGCTCGATGAGCCTCGCGGTGGCGCTGATGGCCGGCCCCTCGGCCGACGGGGCCTGGTGCGGGGTCGTGGGCACCGCCGAGCTGGGGCTCGAGGCCGCGGCGGCGGCGGGCGTCGAGCTGCGGCGCACGATCCTGGTGCCCGATCCGGGTGAGGCGTGGCTCGAGGTCACGGCGGCACTCATCGACGTGCTGGGTGTCGTGATGCTGCGGGCACCCGCGTCCGTCCCGGCCAAGGACGTCGGACGCATCAGCGCCCGGCTCCGCCAGCGTGGGGGCATCCTCATCGCGTACGGCGACTGGCCCCGCAGCGAGGCGCGGCTGACGATGCGCGACGTCGAGTGGGCCGGCACCGGCAACGGTCACGGTCACCTGCAGGCCCGTCAGGTCACGGTCGAGGTGCAGCGGGGGACGGCTCCGGCCCGTCGCGGACGGCTCTGGCTGCCCGATGCGTCCCAGGTCATCCGTCGCGTCGACACCACCCCCGCAGCAGAGAGCCCCAGCCGGCTGCGGAGCGTGTCGTAGTGCGCACCATGGTGCTGTGGGCGCCCGACTGGCCGATCGTCGCGATCGACGTGCCCGCCTCCGTCCCGGCCGCGGTGCTCGACAAGGGGCAGGTGCTGGCCTGCTCGCAGGCGGCGAGGGCCGAGGGCGTCCGCCGGGGCATGCGGCGCCGTGACGCGCAGTCGCGGTGCCCCGGGCTCGTCCTGCACGACCACCACCCCGATGCCGACGCGCGCGCCTTCGAGGCCGTGCTCACCGCGATCGAGGAGCTCAGCCCCGGCGTCGCGCCGCTGCGGCCCGGGCTGTGCGCGATCTCGGTGCCGGCACGGTTCTACGGCGGTGAGGCCGAGGCGGCGGCCGTCATCGCCGAGCGGCTCGTCGGTCTCGGCGTGTGGGACGTCCGGGCGGGCATCGCCGACGGCCTGTTCGCCGCCGAGCAGGCCGCCCGTCGGGCACTGGCCCAGGACAGCCTCGTCGTCCCGGTCGGCGGCTCGGGGCAGTTCCTGCACGAGCTGCCGATCGACGCCCTCGACGACGCTGGTGGGGCGCCGGCCGCGAGCGCAGCGAGTGGGGGACTCGTCGGGCTGCTCCGGCGCATGGGTCTGCAGACGCTGGGCGACTTCGCCGCGCTGCCACCGGCCGACGTCCACACCCGCTTCGGCACGCACGGCGCGCTGCTGCACCGGCTGGCCCGTGGCCACGACCCCCAGCCCGTCAGCCGGCGTCAGGTGCCGCCGGAGTTCGACGCGACGCTGCTGCTCGAGCCGCCGCTCGACCTGGTCGAGCCCATCGCGTTCAGCCTGCGCACCACCGCGGAAGCCTTCGTCACCGATCTGGCCGGCCACGGGCTCGTGTGCACGACGGTGCTGATCGAGGTCGACGCCGACGGCTCGCTCGCGACGTCGCGGCGCTGGATGCATCCGCGCTGGTTCGGGGCGACCGACCTGATCGATCGCGTCCGCTGGCAGCTGTCCGTCGACGGCGCGATCAAGGCACCTGTCGATGCCGTCCGGCTGATCCCCGAGGTCACCGAGCCACTGGGCGACCACTCCGACAGCCTCTTCGGCGGTGGTCCCGACGAGCGTGTCGAGCGTGGGGTGGCCAGGGTGCAGAGCATCGTGGGCCACGAGTCGGTCGTGTCCGTCACGGTGCAGGGCGGCCGCGGACCGGGGGAGCGGCGGCTGCTCACGCCGTGGGGCGAGCGCCCGATGGCGGCCCGGGCGGCGGGGCTGCCCTGGCCGGGCACCGTCCCGGCTCCCGCGCCGGCCACGGTCTACCGCGAGCCGCGGCAGGCCATGGTCGTGGGGGCGGAGGGTCAATCGATCGGCGTCTCCGGCCGAGGTGTCGTCACCGGGGAGCCCGCGCGCTTCCGGGTCGCGGCCGACCAGGGCTGGCAGCCCGTCGCCTCATGGGCCGGACCGTGGCCGGTCGACGACCAGTGGTGGGACGAGGCCGCATCGCGCCGGCTCGCCCGCTTCCAGGTCGTCGGCGTCGACGGCAGCGCGTTCCTGATGATCGTCGAGGGCGGCCACTGGTGGACGGAAGCCGAGTATGACTGACCGCGACCGGTGCACACAGTGCCGCGACCGGTGCGGAGTGGACGTTCTGGGACGGCGTGTCTGTCCACGGCGCACCGCTCGCGGTCAGGAATGCACCACTGGCGGGGGTGTCTGATGGGCTGGAACAACCCGGACGTCTCGTGGCGCGAGCTCGAGCGGCGGCTGTCCGGCCGGCCGGAGCCCGACGGCGGCGACGCTCCCGGCTGGTCGCGCAAGCGCCGCAAGACCGGTCCCAAGGAGATCGAGGGTCCCTCCGGTCCGGTGGTGCCCTATGCCGAGCTGCACGCCCACAGCCACTTCAGCTTCCTCGACGGCGCGAGCGGGCCCGACGACCTGGTCGAGGAGGCCATCGCCCTGGGCCTGCGCGGCCTGGCGATCACCGACCACGACGGCTTCTACGGGGCGCCGCGGTTTGCGGAGGAGGCGGGCAAGTATCCCGCCTCCTCGCTGCAGACGGTCTACGGCGCCGAGCTGTCGCTGGGCCTCCGCACGCCCCAGAACGGCATCGCCGATCCCGAGGGCAGCCACCTGCTGGTGCTGGCCCGGGGCGTGGAGGGCTACCACCGGCTCGCGGCGGCGATCACCGATGCCCAGCTGGTCGGCGACGAGAAGGGGCGTCCCGTCTACGACCTCGACGAGCTCGCCGAGCGCGGGCGTGACCACTGGGTCGTGCTGACCGGGTGCCGCAAGGGTCACGTGCGCCAGGCCCTCGCATCGGGCGGACGCGAGGCGGCGGCGCAGGCGCTCGACATGCTCACCGAGCGGTTCGGCCTCGACGGCGTCCGGGTCGAGCTGATCGACCACGGCTTCCCGACCGACAGCACCGTCAACGACGCGCTGGCCGATCTCGCCCTCGACCACGGCCTGGCGACGGTGGCCACCAACAACGTCCACTTCGCCAGACCTTCCGGCGGACGGCTCGCGGCGGCGACGGCAGCCGTCCGGGCGCGACGCAGCCTCGCCGAGATGGACGGGTGGCTGCCGGCGACGGGGGCGGCCCACCTGCGGTCGGGCGCCGAGATGCAGCACCTGTTCCGGCGCTACCCGGGAGCGGTCGCGCGCACCGTCCCGCTGGCCGACGAGCTCGCGTTCGACCTGCGCGCCGCGACCCCCAAGCTCCCGCGCCGGGGCATCCCCGAGGGCCACACCGCCATGAGCTGGCTGCGGGTGCTCGCCGAGCGGGGCATCCAGAAGCGGTACCCCGACGACCAGGAGAAGGCCCGCGAGCGCATCGACCGCGAGCTCGCCGTCATCGAGGAGAAGGACTTCCCGGGCTACTTCCTGATCGTGCACGACATCGTGCAGTTCGCCCGCGACCAGAAGATCCTCTGCCAGGGTCGGGGCTCCTCGGCCAACTCGGCGCTCTGCTACGCCCTCGAGATCACCGCGATCGACTCGATCTTCTTCAACCTGCCGTTCGAGCGGTTCCTCGCCACGACCCGCGAGGAGGAGCCCGACATCGACGTCGACTTCGACTCCGACCGGCGCGAGGAGGTCATCCAGTGGGTCTACGACACGTACGGCCGGCACAACGCGGCCCAGGTCGCCAACGTCATCAGCTACCGTCCCCGCTCGGCGATCCGCGACGCCGCCAAGGCGCTCGGCTACTCGGTGGGCCAGCAGGACGCCTGGTCCAAGCAGATCGACGGCTGGGGCGCGATGGGCAGCGAGGACGTCGAGGGCATCCCCGCCCCGGTGACCGGCCTGGCTCGCCAGATGATGACGGCGCCGCGGCACCTGGGCATCCACTCCGGCGGCATGATCCTGACCGAGCGCCCCATCGGCGAGGTCTGCCCCATCGAGCGGGGGCGCATGGACAAGCGCACGGTCCTGCAGTGGGACAAGGACGCCTGTGAGTACATGGGGCTGGTCAAGTTCGACCTGCTGGGCCTGGGCATGCTCGGGGCGCTCGACCACACGATGCGGATCGTCGCGGAGCACCTGGGGGAGCAGTGGGACCTCGCCTCGATCCCCAAGGAGGAGGCCGGGGTCTACGACATGCTGTGCCGGGCCGACTCGATCGGGGTGTTCCAGGTCGAGAGCCGGGCCCAGATCGGCACGTTGCCCCGGTTGCAGCCCCGCCGGGCGTACGACCTCGCGATCGAGATCGCCCTGATCCGCCCCGGACCCATCCAGGGCGGGGCGGTGCACCCCTACATCCGCCGGGCCATGGGCAAGGAGGACGTGACGTACCCGCACCCCATCCTCGAACCGGTGCTGGAGCGGACGAAGGGCGTCCCGCTGTTCCAGGAGCAGCTCATGCAGATGGCGATCGCGATCGGTGACTGCACGGGCGACGAGGCCGACCTGCTCCGCCGGGCGATGGGCTCCAAGCGCGGCATCGAGCGCATCGAGTCGCTGGAGGACAAGCTCTTCGCCGGCATGGCCAAGCACGGGCTCACCGACGAGGAGGCCCAGGCGATCTACGTCAAGATCAAGTCGTTCGCGAACTTCGGCTTCGCCGAGAGCCACGCCCTGAGCTTCTCCCTGCTGGTCTACGCCAGCTCGTGGCTCAAGCTGCACTACCCGGGGGCGTTCCTCGCGGCGTTGCTGCGCAACCAGCCGATGGGCTTCTACTCGCCGCAGTCACTGACGACGGACGCGCGGCGCCATGGCGTGACGGTCCTGCGGCCCGACATCATGCGCTCGCGGGCGTTGGCCGACCTCGAGCCGTTCGACGGCGACGGGCCGACCGGACGCGACGCCTGCCTCGAGAAGCACCAGCCGCCGGTGGGCGACTTCGTGCCCGGCACCCCCGATCCCACGCCCGAGCACCGGCGCGACGGCGCGTTCGCCGTCCGTCTCGGGCTCGACGAGGTGCAGGGCATCGGCAAGGACGTCGCGCAGCGCATCGTGGCCGAGCGCGACCGGCAGCCGTTCACCGACATGGCCGACGTCGCACGCCGCACCGGCCTGACCGTCCCGCAGATGGAGTCGCTGGCCACGGCAGGAGCGTTCGACGCCTTCGGTGTCTCGCGGCGTCAGGCGCTCTGGAACGCCGGCTACGCCGAGAGCACCGACCAGCTCGAAGGCACCGCGGTCGCCTCACCGCCGCCGATGCTGCCGGGCATGAGCGACGTCGAGATCACGATGGCCGATCTGTGGTCGACCCGCATCTCGCCGGAGACCCACCCGATCGAGCACCTGCGGCCGCTGTTGCAGCGCGAGGGCATCCTCTCGGTGGGCGACACCGCCACGGCCGAGGCCGACCGCCGGGTCAAGGTCGCCGGGCTCATCACGCACCGGCAGCGCCCGGCCACCGCGTCGGGCGTCACGTTCCTCAACATCGAGGACGAGACCGGCATGCTCAACGTCGTGTGCTCCCAGGCGCTCTGGGCGCGGTACCGGGTCGTCGGCCGCAACGCCGCCGGCATGGTCATCCGCGGCATGCTCGAGCGCAGCCACGAGGGCGTCGTCAACCTGGTCGCCGACAAGCTCATGCGCATCGAGGAGGTCTATCCCGAGGCCGGCCGGGCGATCTCGCCCAAGCACCGCGGCCGTGACTTCCAGTAACGGTGACGCGTGGGTTATCAACGGTGACGCGTGGGTTAGCGACGGTGACGCGTGGGTTGTCAACGGCGACGCGTGGGTCAGCGACGGTGACGCGCGCGCGTCAGTCTCGTCAACCCACGCGTCAGTGTCGTCAACCCACGCGTCAGTGTCGTCAACCCACGCGTCAGCGTCGTCAACCCACGCGTCAGCGTCGTCAACCCACGCGTCAGCGTCAGGGGGTGAAGGCTCGGACGGTGTCGATCGTGTCGGCCTCGGCCGGGGTCTTGTCGTCGCGGTATCGGACGACGCGGGCGAAGCGCAGTGCGACGCCGCCGGGGTAGCGGGTCGACCGCTGGACACCGTCGAACGCGATCTCGACGACCTGCTCGGGACGCACGGTGACGACCCAGCCGTCGTCCGACACCTCGAGCTCGCGGAACCGCTCGGTCTGCCAGGCGAGCATCTCGTCGGTCATGCCCTTGAAGGTCTTGCCGAGCATCACGAGCCCATCGCCGTCACGGGCGCCCAGGTGGATGTTCGACAGCCACTGGCTGCGACGTCCTGAACCTCGCTCGACGGCCAGCACGACCAGGTCGAGCGTGTGGACGGGCTTGACCTTGACCCAGGTGGCACCTCGACGGCCCGCCGCGTACGGCGTCGCGAGGCTCTTGACGACGACGCCCTCGTGCCCGAGGTCGAGCGCCCCGGCCGCGAACGCCTCGGCGTCCGCGACGTCGGCCGTCACGAGCCGCCGTGCGAGGTACTGCTCCGGGACGAGCGACTCCAGGACGTCCAGCCGCGTCGCCGTCGGCTCGTCGGTCAGGTCGCGGCCGTCGAGGTGCAGGACGTCGAAGAACGCCGGCGTCAGCTCGACCCCGGTCGCCGACGCGGCGCGGGAGGCCGTCTCCTGGAACGGCCGCGGCCGACCGTCCGGGCCCAGCGCCAGGACCTCGCCGTCGAGCACGACGGTGTCGCAGGGCAGCGCGCGCGCGACGGCGACCACCTCCGGGTGGCGGGACGTCACGTCGTCCAACGACCGGGTGACGACGAGCACCTCGTCGCCCCACCGGTGCACCTGCACGCGGACGCCGTCGAGCTTGGTGTCGATCGCGACCGTGCCACCCCCGGCCTTGGCCATCGCCGCCTCGATCGTGGGAGCGGTGGAGGCCAGCATCGGCAGCACCGGACGTCCGACCTCGAGCCCGAACGCCGCCAGGGCCTCCTCGCCGCCGGTGAGCGCTGCCGTCGCGACGTCGACGGTGGACCCGGCCATCATGGCCGCTCGCCGAACCGCCGCCGGTGGGACGCCTCCGGCGATGGCCAGACCGTCCTGCACGAGGGAGTCGAGTGCCCCCTGACGCACCTCGCCGGTGACGACCCCGCGCAGCCAGCGCTGCTCGTCGGCGGTGGCCCGCGCCATCAGGCGCTCCGTCGCCTCGGCCCGTGCCAGCTGCGACCCAGCTCCGGACAGTGCGGCCAGGTGCTCGAAGGTCTCGTGCACCTCGGACACCGTGAGAGTGGGCGAGGTGGCCGGAGCCGGCACGTCCCGCAGCGAGCGCCAACCGAGACCGGTGCGTCGCTGACGGAGGGAACCGGCGAGGTACGAGGTGACGGTCCGGACGTCGTCGGGGTCGTCGGAGGCCGTGCGGGCCAGCAGCTCTGCCAGGATCGCCGCCTTCGCGGAACGTGATCGGGTCGCGGCGACGGCAGCTGAGGCGGCGACGACATCGGCGAGGAGCATGGATCCATCATCGTCCGTACCTCGGACAGATGCGACTTAGAGTTGACGTGACTTTAAGGTGAGCGTAGAGTCACCTTAGAGTCACAATCACCTTAAGTCAGGATCATGACCATGACGGTCTCGGCATCGATCGACCAGCGGGTCTCCCTCGCGGTCTCGACCGTGATCTTCGCGCTCCGGCCGCACCCCGACAGCGGCCTCATGACGCTGTGGCTCCCGCTCGTCCGGCGCATCCGTGAGCCGTACGAGGGGCAGTGGGCCCTCCCCGGTGGTCCGCTCGAGGCCGACGAGGACCTCGCCGCCAGTGCGCAGCACACCCTCGAGCGCACCACCGGCCTCGCGCCCAACTATCTCGAGCAGCTCTACGCCTTCGGCAACGTCGACCGCTCGCCCGGCGACCGCGTCGTCTCGATCGTCTACTGGGCGCTCGTGCGCCAGGACGAGGTCGCCCGCGCCGTCGACGGCGAGAACGTCGAGTGGTTCGTCGCCGACGAGCTGCCGCCCCTGGCGTTCGACCACACGCAGATCGTCGACTACGCGCTGGCACGCCTGCGGGCCAAGATCACGTACACGCCGATCGCCCATGCCTTCCTGCCGCCGGAGTTCACGCTCGCCGACCTGCGGGCCGTGCACGAGGCCGTCCTCCGCACGACGCTCGACCCGGCCAACTTCCGCCGTCAGGCGCTCGCCACCAAGACGCTCGTTCCCACCGGCACGTGCCTGCAGGGCACGAGCCACCGTCCCCCCGCGCTGTTCCGATTCGAGGCCGGCGCGCCTTCACCCGCCCCCGAGGAGCGCAGATGAGTTCGGTCAACACCCTGATCGTCGACAAGCCCAGCGAGAGCTGTGACGTCGACCTGGCCAAGGGTCCGTGGGAGTTCGACACCTTCCCCGGATACGGCCCCGGCGCCTCCGAGGACGACGTCATCCCCGCTCCCGTCGTGCGTCCCGGCCAGCTGCCGGCCGCCTACCAGCGCATGAGCGACGACGAGCTCCACGCCCGCATCGTGGCCGCCAAGAAGACGCTCGGCGACCGCCTCGTCATCCTGGGGCACTTCTACCAGCGCGACGAGGTCATCCAGTACGCCGACTTCGTGGGCGACTCGTTCCAGCTCGCGAATGCCGCACTGACCAAGCCCGACGCCGACACGATCGTGTTCTGCGGCGTGCACTTCATGGCCGAGACCGCCGACATCCTGGCGCGTCCCGACCAGAAGGTCATCCTGCCCAACCTCGCGGCGGGCTGCTCGATGGCCGACATGGCCGACGAGGACTCGGTCGAGGCGTGCTGGGAGGACCTCATGGCCGCCTACGGCACCGAGCCCGATGCCGAGGGTCGCCAGCCCGTCATCCCCGTCACGTACATGAACTCCTCCGCCGCGCTCAAGGCGTTCTGCGGGCGCCACGGCGGCATCGTGTGCACCTCGTCGAACGCCGCGACGGTCCTCGAGTGGGCCTTCGAGCGCGGCCAGCGGGTCCTGTTCTTCCCCGACCAGCACCTCGGACGCAACACCGCCAAGGCGATGGGCATCCCGCTCGAGCAGATGCCGATGTGGAACCCCCGCAAGCCCCTGGGCGGCAACACCGCCGAGGAGCTCGACGACGCCAAGGTCATCCTGTGGCACGGCTTCTGCTCGG
>Ga0247734_1001875_pt1 | contig 15027 bp, 10 predicted proteins | sample UWRJL103311B2_FD_180933 | JGI IMG/M metagenome (GOLD analysis project Ga0247734, IMG submission 180933) | Plant litter microbial communities from Arlington Agricultural Research Station in Wisconsin, United States - UWRJ-L103-311B-2 | ecosystem: Environmental > Terrestrial > Plant litter >... | reverse complement strand
CCAGCACCTCACGCGAAGCCGACCGGTTCACGTCCGACTGGCGGAATCGGTGGTCCCCGACGGACCGCTTCGGGTCATAATGGGACGAGCGGGTACCGACCACAAAGAGCCGGTCGGGGCCCGTGAGCTCCCAGCAGAAGTGAGACCGCCCCATGACGACAGCTCGACCGGACTGGTACGACGACCCTCGCGCCGAGGACGGCGGTCTGCTGCGGTACTGGGACGGTTCGCGATGGACCGAGCACGTCCACGACGTCGCGGACGGGCAGCCCCCGGCCGTCCCGTCGGTCTCGTCGACCGGCACCCGTGACGCGTCGCGCCGGCCGGCGACGGTCCCCCGCGTCGGCGCCCGACGATTCGCCCGTGGGCTCATCGACGAGAACGACGCCCTGAACCGCGAGGTGACGCGCCTCTACGAGGTCATCGACCTGTTCGGCGTCAAGAGCGCGGTCGAGCGGACGATCGCCCTGGAGGACCTCGGCGACGAGATCGCCGCCCAGGAGTGCCGGCTCAAGCAGTTGATCGCGCAGGTCCACGAGACGGAGTCGCGGATCATCGCCCAGGCCCGCGAGGACGAGGCCGAGCGCATCAGACGCCGGAAGGCGTCCCTCCCGCACCTCACGACCTCGAACGACACGCGCACCGCCGACGAGTGAGTCAGCTCGCGAGCGCCGCGTCCGCGTCGTGGCACGCCGACGCGAGGCGCTCGACCGGGTCGGCCAGCAACGGCTCGAAGGCGAGCTCGGCTGCACCGTGCAGCACCGAGTCGCCGCCCAGACCCGGCAGGGTCACCCGGACGAGCTCGTGCGGCGCCGTGAGCGCGTGGACGGCGATCTCCCGATCGACGTCCTCCTGCACCAAGGGGAACAGCGATCGCAGGTAGCCGCCGAGCACGATGACCCGCGGGTTGAGCAGGTTGACGACTCCGGCGATGCCGCGCCCGAGGTGCTGACCGACGAGCCGCAGGTCCGGAGGGGCCTCGTGCACGGCCTCGAGGTACTCCCCCAGTGCGCCGACCCGTTCGGGCGGGCAGCCGATCGCCAGCGCGATGGCCTCCGCGCCGATCTCCGTCTCCCAGCAGCCACGTGCACCGCAGTGGCAGAGCTTGCCGTCGGGGACGAACGGCATGTGCCCGATCTCGCCGGCGTATCCCCCGGCGCCCTCGAGCTTGTGACCGCTGACGATGACGCCGGCACCGACGCCGACCTCGCCCGAGAGGTAGACGAGGTCCTCGACGCCGACACCGGCACCTCGCAGGTGCTCGGCCAGCGCGCCGAGGTCGGCGTCGTTGCCCAGCACGGGGACGCCGATCGGGCCCAGCCGCTCGGCCAGGATCTCCGCGAACGGCACGTCATGCCACGCGAGGTTCGGCGCGAGGCGCACCAGGCCGTCCTCGGCGCGGATGATGCCTGGCACGCCGACCCCGACGCCCACGAGGGCCGAGCCGGGGTCGACGTCCTTCACCACGAGCCGCATGAGCTCGATGACCGACGCCGCGGTCGCGTGCGGGTCGTGCCCCTGCGGGACCGGCCCGGTCGCCCGCGACTGGATGACACCGCCGAGACCGATCCGGGCGACCGTGAGGCCGTCGACCCGCAGGTCGACCGCCAGCACGTACGCCCCGTTGCGGGCCTTGACGTCGACCGACGGGCGGCCGGCACCGATCCGGGCCCCTGAGGGCTTGGCCTGCTCGGCCAGCCCCAGGGACTCCAGCTCGGTCACCAGGCCCGCGATCGTGCTGCGGTTGAGGCCCATGCGAGCCGTGAGCTCCGCCCGTGACAGGCGCTCGGCCCGGTGCACGTGACCGAGCACCGTCCCGAGGTTGTGCCTGCGAACGTCCTCCTGGTTCGTGCCGACGCCTGCGCGTCCGGCGGAGGCCATGTCTACAGACCTGTCGCGGAACGCCGCCTGCGCGAGATCGCGTCGACGCTGGCCGCGAGGAGCAGCACGCCACCGGTGACCACGTAGTTGATCCACGAGGCCTGCGCGAGCAGTCCGAGACCGTTGGCGATCGTCGCGATCACCAGACCGCCGACCACCGCGTTGCTGGCCTTGCCCTTGCCACCGAAGAGGCTCGTGCCGCCGATGACGGCCGCGCCGACCGCGTACAGCAGCACGTTGCCACCGCCGGAGCCCGTCGACACCTTGCCGCCGTACGACGCCAGCACGATGCCGCTCACGACCGCCATGGAGGTGCACATCATGAAGACCGAGATGCGGATGCGGTCGACGTTGATGCCGGCGCGACGAGCGGCCTCGGCGTTGCCACCGACGGCGTACACGTGGCGACCCCACGTCGTGCGCCCGAGGGCGAACGTCCAGGCGATCAGCAGCACGACGACGAGCGGGATGACGTACGGGATGCCCTGGATCGGGAAGTTGGGGTTGACGCTGCGGTTCTGGTTCAGCACGTACGTGACGACCAGCAGCACGGCGGCGATGACGGCGATCTGCACGATGACCACCGAGAACGGCTGGTGCTGCAGGTCCTGGGCCACCTTGCGTCGGTGCTGCAGGAGGCGCAGCGCCGCGAAGACGACGATGATCACGACGGCGGCGATCCAGCCGGCCGTGACGCTCATGTTGTTGTTGGCGATGCCGCTGATGACCTCCTGGTCGATGCGGACCGATCCGCCCTCGCCGATCAGCTTCAGGAGCACGCCCTGCAGACCCAGGAAGAAGGCCAGGGTCACGACGAACGACGGGATGCCGAGCTTGGCCACCAGCAGGCCGGTCACGATGCCGATCACGGCACCCGTCACCAGCGCCGCGATGACAGCGAGTCCCCACGGCTGGTCGTGCTTGACGATCATCAGGCCCATGACAGCGGCCCCCGTGCTGCCCGCCACGCCGGCCGACAGGTCGATGTCGCCGAGCAGCAGCACGGGCACGAGCGCCATCGCGAGGATGATGATCGACCCCGCCTGCGTCGCGAGATTGGCCATGTTGAGGTTGGACAGGAACCGGTCGTTCGCGATCCCGAAGACGATGAACAGCACGACGAGGCCCGCGATGGACGGCAGCGCGCCCATGTCGCCGCCGCGGACGCGCTGGACGTACGCCTTGACGGAGTCGCCGAGGGTGTTGGACTGCGTGAGGTCGGACGCGAAGCCTGCCTGCTCCGCTTCCGTGATGGTGTCAGCCATGTGAGTCTCCCCCGGTTCAGACGGTGGTGGACGGGCGCTCGGCCACGTCGAGGTCGGATGATTGCCCGGTCGTGATGAGCTCGACGACCTGGCGCGAGGTGACGTCCTTGGTCGCGACGTCGGCCGCGACCCGGCCGAGGTACAGCGCCGTGATGCGGTCGGCCACCTCGAAGACGTCGGTGAGGTTGTGCGAGATCAGCAGCACGCCCACGCCGGAGTCGGCGAGACGGCGCACCAGGTCGAGCACCTGACGCGTCTGGGCCACGCCGAGCGCGGCGGTCGGCTCGTCGAGCAGCACGACCTTGGAGTTCCACAGCACGGTCTTGGCGATCGCCACGGTCTGTCGCTGACCTCCGGAGAGGCTGGAGACGCTCTGGCGCACCGACTTCACGGTGCGGACCGACAGCGACTTGAGCGCCTCGCGCGCCTTCGCCTCCATCGTGGTCTCGTCGAGGACGATGCCGTTGGTCTTCTCGCGGCCGAGGAACATGTTCTCGACGATGTCGAGGTTCTCGGCCAGCGCGAGGTCCTGGTAGACGATCTCGATGCCGAGGGCCGAGGCGTCCTTGGGTCCGTGCACCGAGACGGGCTTGCCCTCGAACAGGTACTCGCCGTTGTCGGCGGGGTAGATGCCCGCGATGGCCTTGACCAGCGTCGACTTGCCGGCGCCGTTGTCACCGACGAGGGCGGTCACCTGGCCGGGGTAGATGGCGAGGTCGACGTCGTGGAGGACGTGGACGACGCCGAAGCTCTTGTTGACTCCGCGAAGCTCGAGGAGTGGGGTCGTGTCGCTCATGCTGAGCCTTCCGAAGTTACGGGATCCGAGAATGTGAAGGGTCCTTCAGGCAGCAACGGGTACGGCCCTCCAGGTGTTCCCGGAGGGCCGTACCCGGTTGATCAGCCGACGCCGTTGTCCTTGCAGACCTGGGCGAAGTCAGCGGTGCAGATGTCGGAGGCCTTGAGGTCTCCGGCGTCCACGACCGCCTGGACGTTGCTCTTGTCGATCGCGACCGGGTCGAGCAGGATCGCGGGGACGTCGCGGCCACCCGTCTCGTCCTTGACCGTTCCGGTGGTCTTGGGCTCCTCGCCCTTGACCATCGCGATGGCCGTCTCGGCCAGCGCGCCGGCCTGACCCGTGGCCGACTTCTGGATCGTCATGCACTGGTCACCCGTGAGGATGTTCTGCAGACCCTCGATCGAGGCGTCCTGGCCGGTGACCGGCACGGTGCCGTTCTGGCCGTTCTTCTTCAGGATCGAGATGACGCCGCCCGCGAGGCCGTCGTTGGCCGCGTAGACGCCGTCGACCTTGCCGTCGACCTTGGTGTACAGCTGCTCGAAGATCGTGACGGCCTGGTCGTTGTCCCAGTCGGGGACGGCCTGCTCGGCGACGTTCTTGTAGGTGCTGATCTTGTCGAGGACGCTGTGCGCACCCTCCTTGAACAGGGTCGCGTTGTTGTCCGTCGGCGAGCCGTTCAGGTAGATGACGTTCGCGTCCTTGTCGCCCAGGCACTTGGCGAGGCCTTCGCCCTGGAGGGCACCGACCTTGCTGTTGTCGTAGGAGATGTAGACATCGGCGTTGCCGCCGAGCGTCAGACGGTCGTAGTCGATGGTCTTGACGCCCTGCTTGGCGGCCTTGGCCTCGATGGCCGCACCCGAGTCGGAGTCGAGGTTGACGATCGCGAGGACCGTGACGCCGTCGGTGATCATGCCGTCGGCGATCGTGGCCATCTTGTCGGAGCTGCCCTCGGCGTTCTGGACGTCGTAGTCGACGCCGGCGGCCTTGAAGGCTGCCTCGAGAGCCGGCTTGTCGGCGCTTTCCCAGCGCACGGACGACTTGGTGTCCGGCAGGATGACGCCGATCTTGCCCTCGGCCTTGCTTCCGCCGCCGTCGCTGCCGCCGTCACTGCTGCCGCCGCTGTCACTGCCACCGCACGCACTGAGCGCGAGGGCCGCACCCATGACCGATGCCAGCACGAGATTGCGTGTCCGCTTCACACAGACCGCCTCCAATTCCTCCAGTAGTGCGTCGCAGCCGAGTTTGTTTCGTCCACGTAACGCGTTTGTTGTTTGGGACAACGTATAGCGTGAGGGGGGTCACGTCCAGCGTCTGCGTCAACAAATTGTTGTTCGGAACGCAATTTGTTCGGCGCCCCGCAGACACGCAGGGGCACCGCCGTGTCGGCGGTGCCCCTGGAGTGCCTCTGACCTGCACGGATGCAGGTGCGTGCTCAGTCGAGCAGGCTGCGCAGCACGTACGGCATGATGCCGCCGTTGCGGTAGTAGTTCGCCTCGCCCGGCGTGTCGATGCGCACCACGGCGTCGAACTCGACGTCACCCGCCTTCACGTGCACGGTCTTGGGCGTACGTCCCTCGTTGAGCTCGGTGATGCCCGTGAAGTCGAACGTCTCCTCACCCGTCAGGCCCAGCGACTCGGCGTTCTCGCCCGCGGGGTACTGCAGCGGCAGCACGCCCATGCCGATCAGGTTGGACCGGTGGATGCGCTCGTACGACTCCGCGATGACGACCTTGACGCCCAGCAGCGCCGTGCCCTTGGCCGCCCAGTCGCGCGACGAGCCTGATCCGTACTCCTTGCCCGTCAGGACGACGAGCGGCACGCCCGCCTCCTGGTAGGCCTCGGACGCCTCGAAGATGCTCGTGACGGGCGTGCCCTCGGCGAGGAGGTCGCGCGTGAAGCCGCCCTCGGTGCCGGGCGCCATCTGGTTGCGCAGACGGATGTTGGCGAACGTGCCACGGATCATGATCTCGTGGTTGCCGCGACGCGAGCCGTACGAGTTGAAGTCGCGCGCCTCGATGCCGTGCTCGGTCAGGTACTTGCCCGCCGGGCTGTCCTTCTTGATGGCACCGGCAGGGCTGATGTGGTCGGTCGTGACCGAGTCGCCCAGCTTGAGCAGGACACGGGCGCCGCTGACCTCCTCGACCGGGTCGGGCAGGAGCTTCATGCCGTCGAAGTACGGCGCCTTGCGGACGTACGTGGAGTCCGGGTCCCACTCGAAGACGTCGCCGTCGGGCGTCGGCAGGTTCTGCCAGCGCTCGTCGCCGGCGAAGACGTCGGCGTACTCGCGCGTGAACGTGTCGGAGTCGATCGAGGCGGCGATGACGTCCTCGACCTCCTGCGGCGACGGCCAGATGTCCTTCATGAAGATGTCGTTGCCGCCCTCGTCCTGGCCCAGCGGGTCGTTGAAGAGGTCGACGGCCATCGAGCCGGCCAGCGCGTAGGCGATGACGAGCGGCGGCGACGCCAGGTAGTTCATCTTGATGTCGGGGTTGATGCGGCCCTCGAAGTTGCGGTTGCCCGAGAGCACCGCGGTGACGGCGAGATCGCCGTCGTTGACGGCCTGGCTGACCTCGGGGATCAGCGGCCCGGAGTTGCCGATGCACGTCGTGCACCCGTAGCCGACCAGGTTGAACCCCAGCTTGTCGAGGTAGACGTTGAGGCCCGACTTCTCGTAGTAGTCGGTGACGACCTTGGAGCCCGGTGCCAGCGTCGTCTTGACCCACGGCTTGCGCTGCAGGCCCTTCTCGACGGCCTTCTTGGCCAGCAGGCCGGCGCCGATCATGACCGACGGGTTGGACGTGTTGGTGCACGACGTGATCGCGGCGATCGTGACGGCGCCGTGGTCGATGTCGAACGACGTGCCGTCCTCGAGCGTGACCGACTGCTTGTTGGAGGCGTCGGTCGAGCCCGCGTAATCGGCGAGCGCGGTCTGGAACGACTGGGCCGAATCGGTCAGCGAGACGCGGTCCTGCGGGCGCTTGGGCCCCGCGATGGACGGGACGACGTCGCCGAGGTCGAGCTCGAGGTACTCCGAGAAGCGCGGCTCGTGATCGGCGTCGTGCCACAGGCCCTGGGCCTTGGCGTAGGCCTCGACCAGCGCGATCTCCTGCTCGGTGCGGCCCGTGAGGCGCAGGTACTTGGTGGTCTCGTCGTCGATCGGGAAGACCGCGATGGTCGAGCCGTACTCGGGGCTCATGTTGCCGATCGTGGCGCGGTTGGCCAGCGGCACGGCGCCGACGCCGGACCCGTAGAACTCCACGAACTTGCCCACGACACCGTGCTGGCGCAGCTTCTCGGTGATGACGAGGACGAGGTCGGTCGCCGTGGCGCCCTGCGGCAGCTCGCCGGAGAGCTTGAAGCCGACGACGCGCGGGATCAGCATGCTGATGGGCTGGCCGAGCATGGCCGCCTCGGCCTCGATGCCGCCGACTCCCCAGCCGACGACGCCCAGGCCGTTGACCATCGTGGTGTGCGAGTCGGTGCCGACGCAGGAGTCGGGGTACACCGTGCCGTCCTTGTCGAAGACGACGCGGGCGAGCTTCTCGATGTTGACCTGGTGCACGATGCCGGTACCCGGCGGGACGACCTTGAAGTCGTCGAAGGCACCCTGTCCCCAGCGGAGGAACTGGTAGCGCTCGCGGTTGCGCTCGTACTCGATCTCGACGTTGCGCTCGAACGCCTCGGGCGTGCCGAAGACGTCGGCGATGACGGAGTGGTCGATGACCATCTCGGCCGGCGCGAGCGGGTTGATCTTGGTGGCGTCGCCGCCGAGGTCGGCCATGGCCTCACGCATCGTGGCGAGGTCGACGACACACGGCACACCGGTGAAGTCCTGCATGATCACGCGGGCCGGCGTGAACTGGATCTCCTTGCTCGGGTCGGCGTCGGCGTCCCAGCCGGCGAGTGCCTCGATGTCGGCCTTCGTGATGTCGGCGCCGTCCTCGGTGCGCAGGAGCGACTCGAGGAGGACCTTCAGGCTGAACGGGAGGGTCGAGACGTCGAGCCCGTCACCGGTCACGGCACCCAGCCGGTAGTAGTCGTAGGAGCTGTCCCCGACTGTGAGCGAGTCCTTGGAATTGAAGCTGTCGACGGCCATCGTCATTCTCCTTCGCGCGGTCGGTGTCCATCCTCCCCAGCGAAGTCTCGCGGCGCACGGTCAGGCTCACCTAACCTGTCGCGGCGCGGACGCTGCGGGATATGTCTTGATATCAAGATACATGATGTCGAGAGGAATCGCACATCGCACGGGTGTGCTCAGACCAGGTCGGGGAACCTCAGGACCTGCGCGAAGAACGCGATGTAGGTGATCGCCACCGTGAGCAGCCCGACGACCCCGAGCACGTCGATGACGGTCAGCCACCTGCTGCGCTCGTCGGACGTCATCGCGGTCGCCCCGGCACCCCGCACGACCTTGGTGCGGGCGATCCGGTCGGCGAGGCCGCGGTCGGTCGCCAGCACGATCGGGACGAGCAGCACCAGCAGCGCGACGTACGCCGCTCCCCCGACGTGCCAGGCGTCCGGGGTGAGCCGCCGCAGGACGGTCGGCAGCCCGATCGGGACGGCGGCCGCCGCGAGATCCAGGAGCACCGCCATCACGACACCGCGCAACAGGCCGCGCGCCGCACCGGTCGGAGCGCCGGTCACGACGTCCACGACGGCGATGCCGACCCGGTGCTTGCCGATGCTGTGGCCACGCACGCCCTGCCGCAGCCCGTTGTTGACGATCACGAACAGCTCACCGACGACGAGCCCGCTCAGGATCAGGTGGTCCGACAGGCTCACCGACCAGAAGTCGCCGTCGGCGCCCGGGTCGACGCCCAGCTGGACGATCTCGACGACGAAGTACAGCAGCGCCCCGAACGAGAAGGCCGCGCTGAACAGCAGGGCGTCCTGTCCGAGCGCTCGCCGCCTCAGCTGCCGGACGGTCTCGGCGGACCCGGTGGCTTCCCTGGACGCTGTGGTCCCTGTGGTCGAGGACTCGGACATGAGGTGCTCCTAACGCATGGACCGCACGTAGCCGACGAGCTTTCGCCCGTCCCGCACGCGGTCCTCCCAGGTGATGCCGACCCCCAGGAGGACGGCGCTGACAGCCGCGATGAGCACGACCCGTGGTGCGGCGTTGGCGTACGGGCCGATGTTGAACAGGATGAGCAGGGTCAGGATCGTGACGCCGGCGACGAACGGTGCCTGCCAGCCGAGGCGGATGCCCACGCCGAGCACCGCCAGCGCCCCGACGCCGAGCAGCAGGGCGCGCAGCTCCGTCGGGTCGGCCAGCGCCTGCGGGACGCTGGGCAGCAGCGCGACGGCCAGCCCCGGACCCAGCAGGACCCACGTGCTCCGGTCGGGCTTCCTGGTCGCCAGGAAGGCCCCGACGGCCAGGCCGGCCGCTCCGAGCGGGAGCGTGTAGGCCTCGACGAACGAGAACCCGCTGTCGACGATCAGCAGCACGTAGGCGACGACGAGCGCCGCGATGCCCGGCCAGACCAGCCAGCGGCGGGTGGCCACGACGAGGCTCAGGGCGATCAGGACGACGCCGGCGATGGTCCACCGCACGGCGACCTGGCCCGACGAGCCGTGGCTGACCAGCGCGACGACCAGGCCGATCGCCGAGGCGACCTCGATGGCCGGTGCGACGGGTTGGGAGTCCGTGGCCAGCTGCGCCGCGGCCATCAGCGCGAGCGCGACCACCACCACGGCGAGCGGGGTGACGGCGTCGTCGACGTCGAGGAGCTCGACCATGGCGGCCGCTCCGGCGAGGATCAGCCCGACCCCGATGACCGCGTGCACGTGGCGCAGCTCGTCACCGGTGCTGACGAGTGCGACCACGACGAGCACGAGCCCGCCCAGGAGCCACGTCGTCGCCGAGACCCCGTGCGACGCGGCCGCCAGCGACGAGGCCACCAGGACCAGCAGGGCCGTCACGACGGTGGGCACCGAGACGATCCTGCGGACCCGCAGACCGGCCAGCACGGCGGCCAGCGCGAGGAGGGAGAGCGCGACGGCCCAGACGGGCCATCTCAGGGCCACGACCGCGTTGCTCGCGGCGAAGGCCAGTGCGGACCCGACCACGGCGGGCGCGTGCGGCGTGACGACCGACAGCTCGGGCCAGCGCGCCACGAACCACGTCGCGGCCACGAGTCCCAGCAGGACGATCGGCACGACCCACGCGGCGTGGTTGCCGACCGCGACGACGTCGAGGCGTACGTCCCGGTCGACCCGCCACGGATCCTCGACGACCCGGCCGATCGTCGCGAAGACGTCCGCCGCGAGTCGGAGGTGGACCAGCACGATGCCGGCCACCGCCGGGACGGCGCCCAGACGCACACCGCGCATCCAGTCGTCGGCTCCCCGCGAACCAGCTGCGGCGAGCAGCGTCGCGAGCACCGCGACGACGACCCAGGTCGCCTCCTCACCGCCGGCCTCGGCCACCGGCGTGATGGCCAGCGCGGTCGCCGCCAGGACGCCCAGGGCCACCGCGGGGATGCGCACGACAGGCACCAGCCAGGCGATGACGACGGCCGCGACGCCCATGAGCAGCATCGGGGCGCCGTGACCGCCGGCCAGGTCGTCGAGCGCGGGATGGTCGACCAGCGAGACGAGCGCGCAGACGTACGCCGCGGCGAAGAAGCCGCCCACCACGATGCGGACGGCCACGGTCGTCGGCGGCAGCCTCGCCGGCCGTGTGGCCAGCGCCAGCAGTCCCGCCACCACGAGGGCGACGACCGCGCGCCAGGCGTAGTCCCAGTCGTCGCCGACCGCTCCGGAGCCGATGCCCGCCATGACGACGGCCAGGCCTGCCGCGACCGCCGGGGCGATCAAGGCTGTCTTCACGAACGGGCGCGCCCACACCGCGATCGCCAGGCTGAGCGCCAGCGCCACGACGCCCCAGACGACCCAGCCGGCCTCGACGTCGAGCGACCCGAGCCCCACGAGGTCCTCGTGGCGCGCGGCGAAGAAGTCGAGCGTCAGCAGCGCGAGGAACACCGACCACACCGCCTCGGCGGAGGCGCGCAGCGGACGCCGGGTCACCCACACCCCGAGCACGCCGATGACGGTCGTCACGGCCAGCAGGACCAGCGTCTTGCCGGCGAGGCCGATGTCCTCCCACGAGCGGGTGACGAAGATCAGGCCGGCGACGACGAGCCCGAACGCGCCGAGCACCAGCAGGATCGTGCCCGGTGACCAGCTGCGGTCGGCGGGCGGTGACGTCGTCGCCCCGGCGGCCGGTGGCGACGTCGCCGTGGGGCCCACCCATGGGCCCGGCGCGGCGCCGGGCGCGGGATAGGGACGCCACTCCGGAGGCACCGCCCGGAACGGGTCGCCGGTCGGGGGCTGCGGAGTCGGCGGTGCGGCCTGCGGCGGGCTCTGCGGCGCAGGGGCCGCAGTCGGTGCTCGAGGAGCGGGGGCCGGCGGCGGCGCAGCCTGCTGCGGCTGCTCGGCGGGCGCGGGCGCGGGCGCGCCCACCGGCGCGGCACGCTTCAGGGCTGCCCGCGCCAGCAGGTCGTCGGCCTGCAGGAGCGTCTGCCACAGCTGGCGCACCTCGACCGACGTCAGATCGAGTCCGCAGTGGGGGCAGGCGGGCTGACCCGCGATGACACCTCGGCAGTCCGGGCAGGATTGCGGATCGGCGAAGCGCATGCGCTCACTCTGTCCCCTGCGACAGACAGGCACAAGGACCCGCCCTTCCTCGGTGCGGCGGTCGAACGGCCGGGACATAGGTTGGGTGGCATGTCCCCGAAGGTCCCGAAATCTCCCCCACTCCTGCGCGTGCGAGGTCTCGAGCGTCACTTCGGCGACCTCCACCTCCTCAACGGCCTCGACCTCGAGGTCAGGAGCGGTGAGGCGCTGGCCCTGATCGGGCCCAACGGCGCCGGCAAGTCCACGGCCCTGCGCTGCATCGCCGGAGCCGACAAGGCGACCGCCGGCACGGTCGAGCTCGACGGGGCGGTGCTCGACGAACGGTCGCCCGCGACCCGGCGCGACCTCGCGGTCGTCATGGACGATCTCGACTTCTTCCCCGACCTCAGCGTCGTCGAGCACCTGAACCTGCTCGCCCGGGCCCACCGGGTCGCCGACGCCGACGCGGTCGTGGACGCGGTGCTCGAGGACGTCGGCCTGGTCGGGCAGGCCGCTCAGCTCCCCGGCACCCTCTCGTCCGGCCAGCGACGCCGTCTCGCCCTCGCCAGCGCCTTCGTCCGGCCCCGCCGCCTGCTGATCCTCGACGAGCCCGAGCAGCGACTCGACGCCGAGGGGCTCGCCTGGCTCGCCGACCGGCTCAACGCGGAGAAGGCCGACGGTCTCGGCATCCTCCTGGTCAGTCACGACCCCCAGCTCGTCGACGCGGTCGCCGACTGGGTGCTCGACCTCGGCGGGGAGTGACCCGTGACCGCCGAGACAGGGTCACCCGCGGTCGGCGCCCGATCGCTGCGCCGCCAGATGAGGTCGTGGCGCCGGCAACGCGCCGACACGACCCTCTACGAGCAGGTCTCCGACGCCTACGTCTGGGTGTTCAGCGGCGTGGTCATCGGGGCGATGGCGATCAGCGCCATGATCCAGACCCGGGTGAGCATCGCGTCGGGCTGCACGACGGCGACCTGCACGGACGCCCGCACGTCCCTGGTGTGGGCCTCGGTCGCCGGCGTCCTCGCCGTCGCGCTGGCCGCTGCGCAGTCCGTCGGCCCCGTCATGGTCACGCCCGCGACGGGTGCCTGGCTGCTGACGACCCCCGTCGACCGGCGTCCCCTGCTGAGATCGCGTCTGCTGGCCGCATGCATCACCGCCGCCCTCGTGTGCGGGGCCACGGTGTCGGTGGTGGGTCTGCTGGCGGGGTTCCCCGGTGGGTCCATCGCCGTCCTGGGCGTGAGTGCCGCGGTCGCCGGTGCCGGTGTGACCGCGGCGGCAGCGTCGTGGCAGACCCACGACGGACGCACGACCCGTCTGGTCGCGCTGGTGCTGGCCACCGCCACGGCGGCGTGGATGCTGCTCATCGCGCTCGACGCGGAGCCTGCCACGACGTCCGAGTGGGCCCTGGGCGCCGTCGGCTGGATCGTGGTCTCGGCGACGGTCGTCGTCACCGTCGGGCTGCTCGTCCGGGCGAGCGTGCGACTCGACGTGCTGGTGCGGGCGCAGCTGGTGCCCGGTGGGTCCCTGCTGTCGAGCCTGTCCGGCGCACTGGCCGGTCTCGACCTCACGCTGGTCTACGACATCCTGGTCGCTCGCCGCTGGCGCACCGCGGCGACGGTGCACCCGGTCCGTGGCGGTCCCGGCGGAGCCTGGGCACTGGTGTGGCGCGACGTCGTCCGCCTGCGCAGGTCGACGGGCGCCGTGGCGTCCCTCGTCGTCGCCCTGCTCGTGCCGTACGTCGTGGTGCGACTCGGTCTCGACGACGTGACGGTCCTGGCGAGTGCGACCACGGCCTTCCTCGCGGGTGTGTGGTCGTTCTCGGCGCTCCGCACGACCGCCAGCAACCCGGGGCTCGTCCGGTGCTTCCCGATGTCCCTCGCGGCGGTGCGCTCCGCGACCCTCGCCGTGCCCGGCGCCTTCCTGCTGGTGTGGTCGCTCGCCGCCGCCCCGGCGATCGGCCGGTCGCTCGACCTCGGCGTGGGCGCCGCCGTGTGGGTGTCCGTGGCCACGGGGGCCGCCGCGCTCGGTGCCGTCGCCCGCTGGCTGCTCGCGGGTCCGCCCAACTACTCGCAACCGCTCATCTCGTCCCCCGCCGGCGGCGTGCCCATCGCCCTGATCGGCAGCACCCTGAGGGGTTTCGACGTGCTCGCGCTCGGTGTCGTCCCGCTGCTCGTCTCCCCCACCGAGACCGGCTCCCTCGTGTCGATGGGGCTGACGGCCTCGGTGCTGAGCTACCTGCTCAACCGGAAGTGACGGTCCGCTCGAGCACCGCGACGCACTCCACGTGGTGCGTCATCGGGAACAGCGCGAAGGCGCGCAGGCTCGTCAGCTCGTAGCCCCGCGCGGCGAACGACGCGAGGTCGCGGGCCAGAGCGGCGGGGTCGCAGGCGACGTAGACCACACGGCGCGGCGCGAGGTCGACGATGCCCTGCACGGCCTTCTTGGCGCCGGTGCGCGGCGGGTCGAGCACCACGACGTCGGCGCGCTCGCCCAGCACGCCGTGGCGCAGCGCCCGCTCGACCGTCTCGCCGACCAGCGTCACCTGCGGGAAGTCGTGCAGGTTGCGACGCGCGTCGCGGGACGCACCCTGGTCGGACTCGACGCTCAGGACCGTCCCGTCCTCCCCCACCTCGTCGGCGAGGAACGTCGTGAACAGGCCGACCCCGGCGTAGAGGTCGAGCACGGTGTCACCGCTCCCGGCGGCCGCGCCCTCGATGACGGCCTCGACGAGGGTCGACGCGGCATCCGGGTGGACCTGCCAGAAGCCGGACCCGGTGACCCGGAAGTCGGCCGCCAGGACCTGCTCGGTGACGGCGCCCTTGCCGCCGCGGGTCGTCCCGTCCGTCGCGACGACGCCGTCGACCTCGGCCTCGACCTCGTCGCTGATGCTGGCATCGGTGACCAGCAGACGGTCGCCCCTGGACGACACGATCGACTCGACCGAGTCGGCGTCCCACGTGCGTCCGAGGACGACCGGCAGGTCGGGGTGCGCGATGAGACAACGGTCGACCGGGATGATGTCGTGCGAGCGGTGACGGCGCAGTCCCGGCCGTCCCTGGCCGTCGACCGCGAACTGCACCCGGGTGCGCCAGCCGAGGGCGTCCGGCTCGACCGCCTCGACCTCGCCGTCCCACGTGATGCCGGCGAGCCGGCGCAGCTGCTCGCGGACGACGTCGCCGAGCAGGTCACGCTGCACCGCGGGGTCGACGTGCTGGAAGTCGCAGCCGCCGCAGCGCCCGGCGTACACGCACGGCGGCTCGACACGACCCGGAGCCGCCTCCAGGACCTCGACCGCGTCGGCGCGCAGGAAGTTCTTGGTGCGCTCGGTGATCGCGATGCGCACCCGCTCGCCGGGCAGGGCGTGGCGGACGAAGACGACCTGCCCGTCCAGCCGCGCGACGCAGTGACCTCCGTGGGCCACCGGACCGACGTCGACGACCGCCTCGGTCGTGGTCATCGGTC
>Ga0247734_1001874_pt1 | contig 15032 bp, 23 predicted proteins | sample UWRJL103311B2_FD_180933 | JGI IMG/M metagenome (GOLD analysis project Ga0247734, IMG submission 180933) | Plant litter microbial communities from Arlington Agricultural Research Station in Wisconsin, United States - UWRJ-L103-311B-2 | ecosystem: Environmental > Terrestrial > Plant litter >... | reverse complement strand
GTGAGAATGACGAAAAGAACAATAGCCACCGGTATAGCCGCTATCCGACAACTCCTGGAGCGAAGTTCAGAACGTATCTTATCTGATCAAAGGGAGAACGATTCTTACCACATAATGATACTGTGTCTCCTCGTCAAGCTAATGACAGGATAGAAGATTAACCCAAACAAGAATCCCATGAACAGGCCACCAAGATGAGCTAGTGAGCAGTCTGTTAGCTGTGGTGATCCAGTCGTTGCGAAAGTGGAATTCACCAAAGTTGTCCACGTCTAAGAAGGTTAATCAATGCATGTCGTTGCAAGATATTAGCACTGTGCTCACATGGAATATAGCCGATCGCAATACCAATAGCTAGCTCAATGATCATAAAGACAAGCTATCGTTGCCATGAGCGGAGCGCAACTGTGGTATCTTCGAATAAAACCTTACCATGCGACGAGGACGATACTTGAACTGCCAGTGAGCAAACAAGTCGATCCATGTTACCTGGCAGAAATGTGAGCCTAGGTTCTCGGATAGCAACCCAAAATTCACTCACAGCTACCGTCCCAAAGATGGCACCTGAAGCGCCAACACTTGGAATGCCGACAAGCGAGAAGTTTCCTATGGAAATTGCCCCTCAGTTCACATCCTTTTCCTCGTAGTCACGAAGGAACGAACCTCCTAGGATATTTCTACAGATTCGCGAAAGTAAGATCTCAAGGCAGCGCCCGAGAACCATAGAAACGCACCCGAATATACCAGCCGCCATGTAGGTGAGGAGAAAGCCGCCTGAGCCCATCTCACGCTCTATCTAGCCGTTGTTCAGTTCGCATGTGCTTTCGAGATGTAATACAAAGGTTGTCATACCTGCGCACTTAAAGTAAGTTGAGCAAACATGTTCAACAGGATATGAACAAATCCGGCATGTAAAAAGATGGCTGTGATAAACCTGTGCTTGTGTCAATTCACTCGTCTGAGCGCGATTTATATGACACTGACCTGAACCATTGGTTAGGCTCCTCTGCGGTTATTCCTAGAGTAGCATATTTAGGTCAACTGAATAGGGGAAATGATAAAACTGGAGGTACCCCCGAATCCGCAAAGATCTGCAACAGTACAGATTTGAGTCACTGGATTGTCCGTGTTGTTCATGCCTGCAAGAACATTCTTAATCACCGAATATAGCGCAATACATTCGAACGAGTACATACATCCGAGGCGGAAAGACGGGGGCACGTCTTCGACAAGTTTCTGCACCGGTTGTTGAGCATGAATAACTCGTGCAAGGAAAGAACGAACATACCATGCAAGGAGGAAATCGAGCGCCGGCATTAATAAGTGCTGAAGAAGATGGTCCTAGCATGTAATTTACGACAGGCTGAAGAAGATGGACTAAGCACTTGCGTATCTGTTGGAAGATGAATACACGTACATGGAACGAAACCGGAGATCCTTGTTCACGATTGTTCAACACCAGCTCGTAGATGAAAGCTCCAACCATCGCAGCCGTCAACGTCCATACTAGATCGCAAGTCAGCGGGTCGATCGCCACTGGTTAGAGCCACGACTTGCCTACAAAGGGGAACCGTTGCCTGCCTACACCTCGCTTCTTATCTTCGATCCGCTGTTCTAACGGATAGCTATGCTGTCCTAGTAGCCTAGCAAGCGGCCCAGCCTTTTCGGAGAGCTTATTAGAACCGTCGCGAGGAATATGTGGATCTGCATATTCTGTTGAATGACATGAGCCTCAGACACATGTAGCATACAGTAGGCGATCGTACCCAAGTCTTCGTAGTTCCGTTCCCCAGGCTTGCCACCAGAATATCCACCTATATCAGCAGCATTGTGCACTAGAGGCACTGCAGACTCGTCTTGCCCTTGTGATTTGTCTTTGGAATAATGATTGAAATTCTCGTCAATGTAGGACAAAGGTCTGCCATCTGTGTAATGGGAAGCTGCGCCCTTCGAGCGTGCGCTGGCCCCGCGCACTAGGTTCACGGAGCGCGATGATGCTTCCTGAATGGATGCATGGTCGAACCGCTCATCTTCCGGAGACGCGGATGCATTCAACGCGGGCGCAGATGCGATGGTGTCAATATCAGAGTCCCGGTACGGCTTGTGCGAATATTGTGGGGGAGAATGAGCCATGTCTGAGTATCAGTAAGGTGCTGAAGATGGTGGCCAAGGTCTGAAATTATTTCGTCGTGCTTGCAACGACGGCTGGGACAGGCCTGCTACACGCGCAGTTGATGTCCAAGAGAATTGTACTGCCTCATTTCATTTCGCCTTCACGTGGCTAAATAGACCTTGAAATCGCGTGACGTCATTTAAGTGACACGCGTGACACGGACGATCACCGGCATTTGCCGAAATAACGCTTCGTGTTGGTTGGATCTGTACGTATCTCTTCATGATGGCTAAGGACGCTGATATTATCCCTCAGAGTGGCCATGTTCGGCTGGTGGGGGCCCTCGCTGGTTTTGGCTCGGGTATTACAAAGGTAGCGAGCTCTCAGAGTACTGACATTTTGGGACTGACGCGGTTCAGGTTGCCGTTGGACATAGGTAACAACTATCGCTTGCATTAGTTTTATATTCTCCTCTGTACGTTCCCCTTCTTTATTCTAGGCTCTAATACGAGCTTACATATTGCTAGGAATGCTTGCAGCTTTGACACAGTGAAAACCCGAATGCAATGTGCACCACCAGGAACGTATCGAGGGGCCATCGACGTCGTCACACAGACCGTTCGAAATGAGGTTCGTTCTATCTCTGGGACAGTCTAATGTACTGGCTGATAGATATGTAGGGATATAGGGCTCTATTCAAGGGGATGACACCCCCTATGGTGGCATGGTCAGGCGTAGACGCCTTGCTGATGGCATCCTTGCACAACTACCGTTTGATGCTTATACGCCTCGGAATGACAGAGACAAATCCGCACTCCGGCCAACCAAGGCTGACTATCTTTGCGCATGGGGTTGCAGGATTGATGGCCGGTTGTACGAGGTAAATCTTGATTCCTGTGTTTGCTAATGGTGGCTGAACCTTTAGCCGATGTTAGTACGATACTTGGAACACCTATGGAACATCTCAAAGGTCCGTTTTAATTTTTCGGATTGAACGGGATCTGTAATAAATCCAATTTAGTCCGCTTGCAAATGCAGATGCAACGAGGCATTACGGAAAGAGATTTCAAAGGCCCCATTGATTGCGTTCGCCGAGTGATTCAAGTCCAAGGAGTTCGAGGCCTGTGGTCAGGCTTCACAGGAAGTTTGGCTTTCCGAAGCAACTTCTTCTGGATGTTCTTGTCTGTCGAAGCAAGTATTGCCCATGCTTTATTTACTTGATGTTGACCATGATTCCCTCTAGACGTTGATGCGTGTTTTCTCCGAGTCCCAATATATACAGGTGGATTCTACAACCCGCTCAGACCGTTGTTTTCTCTTATCTAACGCAACCTAAGTTGAATACAGGGACATCTACATTCCTCGCAGGAGGTCTGGCTTCTTTCGTCTATTGGACAATGGCCATGCCCGCCGATAATCTCAAAAAGTAAGCCTTCTGCTAAGCATTGCTATGTCATAGGAATTCCCCTTCGCTTACAATTCCCCACAAAGCCGAATGATGGCCTATCCATACCCAGCACGATACCCAGCATCACGTTCTCCCACTTTCAAGATACCCTCAATCCAAACTGTAGCACAGACTATCTATCGAACCGAAGGTCCCAAAGGTTTTTTCCGCGGTCTTACGCCCTCTCTTCTCCGTGCTTTCCCCGCAAACGCGTGCGCATTATATGTTTACGAGACCACAATGTCGCTGTTGGACGCCGAGAAGGTTTGTAGGCTGTCAGACTCATTCAATCTGCGTGCTGATTATCATTTTTTCTTACTTTGCGGCATTTTCAGACACGACATTGATAGAGTTAAAAAAAAACTTCTACCGCCGGTGGTGGAGGCCTGTAGACCTTCTTAGACCGATAAATTCAATAGAGCCTTGCAATTTATCCTACTCTTGTTTTCTTCGATCATTCTGTCACTTTCAGTTTCTGGCAGCAACGGGTGTGTACAAATTTCAGCAAATTTGGCATGAATAGTAAAGAAGCGGATTATTCGTATACAGCGAGAGCGAAACAGGAAATCAGCCCTTGCACGAAATGAAAGGGTGTCTACGGCAGTTCCAAGATTAAAGAAAACATATAGCTGTCCAAGATTAAAGTGTTTAAAGGCCGTAGACCCAGTGGGAAGGAAGAGGCATTAAGTGTACAGAGAAGCTCTGTTCTCCGGAGGGAATGCACATGGCCATTCTCTGTTCGCAATCGCACCTTCCCAAGCCTGAGCATGTGTGCGATAGATATCCATCGCAGCGCGAGCGTTTTCAGCCTGAATTCCATTTGTAAGTTTACAGCGGCAACGAGGACAAGTAAACAGGGCACAAACCGGATCCACCTGGTCTTGCATCTTTCGACGCAGGATACTCCAAGTCAAACTCCGTAACCCAGGATAGTGGTGATGAGCTGCGAGCGCGTTATGGAAGGGCTGCGGAGATGATATATCAGTGAAGCGACACTGCATAATAGCAAATTACAAACCTTGTACAGGGCCAGGTCTCTGGTATCCAAAGCGGGATGGGTGAGTCCGACAACTAAATCGGCAATGGTTAGCGCCATAGAGACACATAGGGGGAGAAAGACCCTGACGATGGAGGTCGTCCCAAAGGCTGTGACCGACTATAATGTTACCCTTAGTGAGGTTCGACACAGTTTGCTGCACGTCAGAGAACGAGCGTCCGTTCTGTAGGTGAGCAGCAGTGATACCAGTGTACTGAGTACGATGGTCAACGACCTAGACCATGTAAGCTAACAGTGGATTTTCATGGCAAGTAGAAGACCTCACTTGAACGCTAGGTGCGACGTACGTGTCATAAAGCACTTGACCGTAGATGTTTGCGACGACAACGCGGCTAATACTCAGGTGAGTACACCAAGCACAGAAGGAAAGAGACGAAGGCGACTGACGCCAATAAGGGGACAGAACCAGAAGGTCCTGAGCCAACAGAGACAGTAGCTAAGGCGAGAATGCTCTTGCTGGACATTACAGAGAGGGGGGATGCGGAGAGCTTGCAGAGTCGGACCCATGACAAGTCCCAGTAGATATACGAACCAGCCAACTTGCATAAAAGCCAGGAAAGGACGGAAGAATTATGGCATGCCCTTCAGCAAGGCATCGAAAGTCGGACCAGACAAATTCGCTTGAGCGAGATCGCCGAACGGGGAACTGGAAAATTGAGAATGAAAGGCAGCACACACGATAGACTCGATGAACAGCTTGAAGGCGCTAGTGTCGATTCAATGCGTAAACTCCGCCAGAATTAGGAATTCAAATTTCGACACTACCCTACCTTCAGTGAGCTGGTAGGCAGAGTACGCCTTTGCCGCTGTTTCTTCAGCCGCCAGCGCCATATCAGTCTCTTAAAACGATATACCTGCCCCCGACGCTTCACTACAGGTTGCGGCGGTCTTTGAAGCCCTTTTTGCGTCGTCGTTCTTCGCTGCCTCTCTGTCCAACCCTGCATAAGCCCTGCGCGCTTGTGGCGTCTGGCCATCCGCTTCAGAATATCGTGATGTCCGTCTTGCAACGCGTAAGACCCAATGCGTCGCCTCACCAGGTCATCTTCAACCTGGTCGCCCCACCGGCGTTTCCAGGACTCCAAAAGCCGGATGCTATGCACAGATGCATTCAATGTGCCCCTCAAGTTGCCAATGAGAAAGAACAATGTATCGGCGGAGGGGTGTAGTCTAGAATGCAGCACTAGCAGAGACATCAGGGTCCTTCGCTTGTCTTGGAATTGCAACAGGCCCCTTTGTCCTGAAGGCACAGGCCGAAGGAATGAATGGATAATGGCCATACTGCGTCGGAGAATCCGGTCCGTCAGGTTTCGAGGGAGGTTGCTCAAGTAAGATGCTGCTAATTTCCATGCAAGCTCTGTCTTTCCTAGCCGAAGGAAGGCCTGGACGATGTATCTGGTGGCACCGGGATGAATTTGGTCGCCACCCCGAGAACGTGGTGCCTTCTGCAGTAACAGCCACAAGCGGTCTTCCTTGGATAGGGGACTGTCTTGTTCATCCCCTATGTCGGGCAGAACACGGAGATGAGTGTCTCGATGAGTCTTTGGACTTGGACTTGTCAGCTCGATCCATAATGGGAGGGAAAGCAATTGCGTCGTTGGCTTTCCGTTCAGAGCATGGTCATATGCCTCCTCCCAATACCCTCTCTGTACCAACCATCGAACATGTAACTTTCGTGTCTCCATATTTGAATGAAACCCATTCAATTGCATCCGTTTAAATAACATCTCTGCCATGTTGTAGTATCCGCAGCGCATGGCATATGAGATAAGGAGATTGTAGGAGTTGGTGGAATGGAAAGAAGGCGAATGGCATGCATGGTAGTCTAGCAAAGTAGCCATGGTAGGAGGTGGGGTGCGATAATAGATGAGATCAATAAGATACTTGCGCAGCTGCCTGCGAGATTGCGCGACTGGATATGAGGTCGAGGGTACAATGATTTGCTGGTCAGGTGGGTTACTTGGGGATAGATGAAAGTCGGGTACGTTGTGATACAGGCGTCTGACAATTCGTGAGAAGTTCAATCATTGTTTCGTCGAACCGAGAAAACCGGCGTACCTAGGAGAGGAGTACACGCCCAGACATGGTTGCGTCAGACCAGTACGTGGCTCGTCATATTGACGAGCATAGCGTCGTGGCGAAGGTGCTGAAGATGGAGTGATAGTAAAGGCTGCTCTGCTGTTGCTTGCTTTTGGCAAGGGTTCTCGACACCGACGAGAGCTCATGCGGGCCAGAAAATGGAGAGTGCATCCTGCGTGGCGCATGCATGGGTCGTCAGCGCGCCAGCAGTGGGAAAGACCTTCGTTCGACGTGGTTGGCTGCAGGCAACCGACGCGTCGGGACTTCCTTGGTTCAGACGCGGGGCTTATGTCAGCCATCACCAGAGGTCAATGTACTGTATTCAACGACGGAAAACTACAAAGCACAGATAAAGCAAATGAACATGAAAGAAGATAAGAATTCGTAATTAAACATCCATAGGCTGGCCAGGCTTTCCAATCAGCCAGCCAACTTTGTTCAGCCAGCGTTCCTTCACCATTCTCATCGTCGCAGATGCATCCTGGTTCTTAGCACCTGCATACTCCTCCAGGTCTCTGACCCATCCAGCAACAGTCTCACTGCCGAACATGCCTCCTTCTCGGTTCACAGACTCGTCTACACGATCTACCCAAGCCGTCCATTCCTTTCCCATGCGCTCCTTAAATTCTTGCATGAGCATATTCTGTGTCAACGCAGGCTGCGATAACATGTGTTTGGTGATGGCCGACAATAGTAAGAACGTGTCTGACGGGTGGCAACGCTCTTTAGTGAGTGTCGAAGAAGAGTGCTGGTCGACGATCTGCGAAAAGTAGGGTAGACATCCTGCACAAGCGTTAACGAACTCAGTGCACGCCGGTTGAATCCTGGAACGGATGTATTCTTCCGACATGGCGTTGCCGCTACTCTGACCAAAGCCAAAGCCAGTGGAGGAAGATGATCCCCAAGATGGCTTGATTCCTTGGGAGAAGAGACCTGCTTGTGGAGGGTTGGAGTAGGGGTACGAAGACGCCAACTTCTTGTTAACAGTATCCAAGGCCTGAAGCGCAGCTTCAAGCGAAGGCCGGGGGATAAGTGGTAAGATTTCACCCCCAAGGCTAGGATGTTTGGCTACGAGCTTCAATAGGATGGGAAGCAAAGCCGAAGGTGGCAGCGTCGCTATTACGCTCCGTCAGTGGCAGTGAAAACATGCAGGTCGCATGCAGACGTACCCAGTAAAAGACCGATATCTGGCTCTGCTTGAGTCTTGAATTGAGCAGCCCTGTCTTTATCCTCTGAGGTACTATGTGATTGCCTGAGCCGCTTCGGGTCTTTCTTTGGACGCTCTGTAGGGGTTGGGGTTCTGTTCTCCATCAAGACCTCTCTGGAATCTTCCCCATCATCTTCGAAGGCCCGCTTGCGAGTCTTACTGGGAGATGATGTGGTGGCACGACCCGTGCTGTTGTTGCTCGGAGTGAGCTGGTTGAACGGGGACAGTTGAGGGGGTGTAGTCGTCGGCCACCCTGAGCTAGGCATCTTGGAGCTGGAAGCAAAGCCGAATCCGAAGCCAGCTTTAGCAGGCCTCAGATGAAGGTCGATTGGAGAGTGTACAACGTTGGCCATGACTGATGAAAGTGTGAAAGAAGACGACGCGTGGTGGTAGGGAGTCAAGATATACGGCAACGGCCATGAGGGTCCAAAGGGTCCAGCCAATATAAGCAACCGGCCCTAAGTGATTGACCAAACAAGTCACCACAACACCACGGGTATAAGCCAGAAATTTTCGAAGAGATTATGTTCTTGACCTTCATGTTCTCATCGCTCGACGTCCTACTGCTGAGGTGAATATGCCTGTTCAAATGTTCCTACCTCTGCGATGATCAAAAATGAATCGCTACTTCGAAGCCACGGCTCATGAATTTTTCATTTTATACCCAAATTTCTGAGCTCTCATAACCCCCGCTTCCGTCCATTTGCTCAACCTCCTCTCCCTCCAGCGCTGAAGCCGTCTATGTATCTTTGGGATATCTGTAAGCCTCCATTCTTACCAGCCTCAGATGATCGAATAATCTAGAAGTCAAGCCCTGACTCGTCTTAAGGACGTGTTTGATGATTTTCCATGCTAATACTGATACCTCTTCTGTCCCATGCCTCCGTTATTCGACCAGTACTGACTCTATCGTTCGCACCCATAGGTTTATCCGTGACTGTGAGTATTCTCTTCTAACTGGTTGTATGATTTAAACGGAGAGCTTGGCTGAAGGACCACGGTTTCGGCTGTTGGGATCCGCTGTCGAATACTCTTAAAATTTTACAATGTCTTCAACCAAATGATTCTTCCTCCTGTCCACTCGTTGTACAGTGCTCTTTGCTAACTTCTAGATCATAGATGCAATAAAATATGAATTAAGCTTTTGATACAAGTCCTCCCGAACGTAACATGTCAAAGAAATCACTTTTGTCGATCATTGCTGCGAGAAAATAAGTGGGAATGCAGACGATAAAATGATGGGCTTCACCTTCCTTCCCTCGACCAAGCTCGTTGTCTTTGCCCTTGGGCTTTTTCGCACCTTTCCCTACGGCACCTGTGGACGGAGCGGATAAAGTAGCCTTCCCAGTCCCTCGAGACTTTTTTGTGTCTTCTTCGATCGCGGTAGCTTCCGCTTGTGTCTGCTGTATCACGTTGAATAGCTTGACCACTACGATATTCCATTGAGCCATTGAGCATGAAGAAATCATATTACCACGCACCTCCACGTTGAGCTACTTTTCTGAGTGCTCGTTCGCCCTCTGCACCCCACCCCCCAATAACGTCGGTCACTCTGCCCTGATCCTCCTTCTCCTTCCGTTCATCGTGCAACACTTTTTTCGCCTTGATTTCCAACTTTTCATCGTTCCGTTGCCGCGCTAACGATGGCTTGAGTGATAGCGGCAGATCGCTGGGAGCCTCAGTATTTAGCAGCGACTGTAGTGTTACACCAAAATTTGAGGGTGCCGTTGCTCTGAGCTTTCGCTTCATAGTTTGTTTCGATTTTTGAGGCTTGAGAGCTGATATTTCGTCGTCTGTATCATCTGATTCTTCTTCTCCAAACGAGCTCGAATTATGTGCATCTGAATCTTCGTCGTTGTGAGCTGAGGCGTCGAACCGGGCGCGTTTTGGGGGAGGTGGATTGGACATGATGATGGCAAGAGCAAAAGATTCAATAATGTGTCCGATCAATGCAACCATACAACGACAACCGCTACTTCCACTACAGGTCGCTCTGACTTCAGACGACGTCCAGCACCACTATCGACATAGACGCTACGAATTTCATGAACCTCCCGGTTGAGGACACGACATGGACATAACCCCAGAGCCAGATCTCCACCCACTTTACCCGAGCACAGCACATGTTGCCGTTTCGCTCTCCTCGCATTCAGGCCTTACCCCATCCCAGAAATCCAAACTCGTTCAACACTGTCTGACGCGAGCATGTTTATTCGCTGATATTTCATTGCTGCAGTACTTGCTCTCAGACTCGTCTGCGCAGCCTCATGTCGATTTAAGCCTAAGGGACGATGAAGGCATTGGCCTGGTTAGCCTAACTATCCACGGCTTTGGAGGAGATAGCGATCGCGACTTGGACAGAGAAGAAGTCGTCAGGCTTTTAGTCTCTCAGGGTGCTGATTTGAAGCCTGATGCAGGTAAGACCCTGCTGTCTACCCTTATCCGCACCGACGTGGACTCATCATGTATCATGCACAGTCGGATGGACACCTTTGCATCACGCAGCTTTGTTGTCGCCGCCAACGCTAGTCTCTTACTTGATGACCCATGGGTGTTCTCCATTTGAGACGACAGACAAAGGCTTGACGGCTTTGGACATCGTTACCGCACATTCTACTATGCCAGGTCGCGATGATGTTGCGCTTTTGATGGAGGAATCGATGCGAGGCGACGGATGGACTGGTGGCAGAGTAGAGGCGAAACGCAGAGCACAGGAAATCGTACGAAAGCGCCGAGGCAAGAGAAGAGAGATACGGAAAGATGTGGGCAAGGTTCTCGAAGTCGATCCGAAATGGTGGGGTCCTGAGCATGATGATCTGTCGACAGACTCGGATTCTGAGGACGATGAAGATGTGGCAGACAACTTATTTGTTTGTATTGCTTCATCCTCAATGTTTGAATTTGCACTGACTACCATTGCAGACTCCGCCAGCTGACTATACGTCGATGCTTGCATTCTCCCCCGCAGCCCTACCAGATATATTTGCTTCCTTAATAACCAATTTCGAACCCTCGTTTCGCGATGCGACACCTGCCAATACTTTGTATATGTTGGCCCGGTTTGCGTGTCTAACTTGTGACCATAACTGGCTGGAGGAGGTAATACTTGGTGCAACAGACATAATCGAGGAGACATTTTTTGTGATTAGCTTCCGTCCATATCATGCATGCTCACACACGCTCACATTGCACGCAGAATAACGGAGACGATATCACTTGCCTTGTCTTCTGGCTGTACAACACTACTGTTTGGCTTCACTTGTTACAGTGTGACGAAGACATGCAAGAAGCATGCGAATTATTGGGGTGTTTTGAAATGCTCGAAGATGTGATCAATTCTGTATTTGGTACGGAATCTCTTCTGTCAATGTTGGTCTACGTAACTGAGGACATTTCAAGTTTTCATCATCCGGTATGCCGAGCGCAAAATAGACCATCTCTTGGACCCATCTCTTCTGGAGTATTCCTCGCTAGGCCCAGAATTTGATTCTGTACAGTTCGAGTCCTCCTGGTCATTTCTTCGACCCTTCTCCGGTAAAACGTCCAAAACTCCAACCGCCACGATATCCAAGGGACATCACTACAGTCCTCCTTCTTCCCCAATGATGCAATCTTCCGTTCTTGGTGGTGCAGCAGCATCTCCAAACGCATTTTCTTCGATAAAGCAAAGCCTTGCTCGTTCTCGAGCTCAATCGGCTGCGTCTCCTCTGCAGTCGATGTTCAATGAGCCACAAGGGACGCAGTCCCCTGCTGACATCATTTCCTTTCTGACTGCACTGCACACAATGCTAGTAATGTCAGATATCAATCCCATTTTCATCACTCAGTTGTGGTCACAAGTGATGTATTGGACTGCATGTACGTGGTTTTGACTATTCCCGTTCCCGTATTGATGCAGCCACCGATTAGGCGAGGTGTTTAACCGTATACTTACTCGGAAAAAATACCTTTGCCGGTAAGGAACAGCTGTAAACTACTCACGAGTTCCTTTTCATGATACTTATTGTCCAGGTCGAAGGCCGTGCAGATTAGCGTAAATATTGGTGCCTTGGAGGAGTGGGTAGCGAAGATGGGCTTGCCTAGGGGTGTTCAGTCTCACTTTGCTCCAGTCAAGGATCTTTTGAGTTGGTTACAGGTTTGTCGACAACAATCTCTATGTCCGGCTATCATGTTAATCACCCCAACTATTTTCAGTGCCTATCATCCATCACGGAGTTTCCAGATCTTATTGCGACAATCCAAAAAATGAAAGGACTAAATCCACTCCAAGTACTTTCCGAGATTAGCCTGATAGAACTCCATTATGCTAACTACGCTTTAGATGCGCCGAGCAGTCCGTGACTATAAATATGAAGTGAACGAGGGAAGAATGACAGAAGAATGCATTCAATATCTCACTCAACTGCAGAAGGACTGGGAGCGGCATCGCGTTAAGATGGGTGTTGAGGCTCTGCGGAAAGAGGTAAGAAAATTCTGATGTCCCGACCTGTGGGCGCGCTAACATGCGCTTTAGATGGTAGAGCGAGATCGTGATCGTGACGATGCCGCATCTTTCAACACAGATACCCCGACGATATCCTCTGCCAATCCTTCCGTTGACTCTGGTCTCACCGCGCAACAACAGAACATCGACCTTCTGTTTGAGCCTGACCACGACCAGGCCTTGTGGGAGCCACCAGCGTCTCCGCAAGTCCTAGGGGAACTGTTAGACTCCAGACACATGCTTCCTCTTCTATTTCCTTCCGATCCCCGAAATTTGTCGGTGTTACCGCAGAAGTTATTCCTTCTTGACGGAGACAGGCGGGGAAGTCCTACTCCGTCGAGAAGCGAGAGCAGGGCCAGCACTCAGAGTAGCCGGCTTAGCGGAAGGTTAAGGTCCCGGAATAGAAAGTTGCGCGAAGTAGGGATCAGCACTTTGAAATGGGTCGACGGTGTTGCTGCTGCTTCGCGGTGGTCGCGTACAGTCAACGCAGAACCCGACCCTGCCGCAGACGAGGACGACACGGATGAGGATGAGAATCAGAATGAAGTCATCGACGGTGACCAGACCTTGACCATCGAGACTCATGTTACACCCTTGACCTACAAGAGGTCTGCTCGAAAATCTCGGATGGGGCAGCAGGCGAGCGGAGACGACTATGAACTTACCCCAGTAGATCCTCATTCTGTACAACATGACACCTAATCGGTATCTCCAATTGTCTTCTTTGCATAGCTTAAACGTCACACTGTATCACCATTCATTGGAAGCTTCAGAACATGATCCTATAATAGTATGATAAATATTTTCACATGTGTGCGATAAATAGCCAATCCCAAGATATAATCAAGCCCAAATACACTAGTAACCTCCAGGGGTAGAAGCAGCAGGGGTAGGAAGCTTAACGCCTCCAGGCCACAGCGTAGCCAATGCGAGCGTGGGATCATACTTCGCTCTGACCTCCTGCAACTTAGCCAAGTCTTCGGGAGTGACAGAGGTGGTATAGACGTCGGTTTGCGTCTGTCCAGCGTAGTTGAGATAGACGAAGGGGTACAAGACTCCTCGTTCGTCAGCTAGCTGCGAGACATGAGCTATCCATTGAGCCATCGCGGCTTCAACGGCCTCGTCATCCTCGGCGTTATTCCAGGTTACTTTCATCAACAAAACTGTATACGGGATGAGATGCTGATGCCTATATGCAATAAGATGGAAATACCATTGAAGTTCTCGCCACCTTTGGAGTGAATAGGCGATTCAGCTTCGAGATAGGCAGTGGGGAAAGGCTGGATAGTGGTGAAGACACTCCATCCAGAGATATTGGAAAGTGGTTCAAATAGCTCAATTGACCATTCGAACTGTTCCTTATGGAGTTTCACTAAGAATAACACGTTAGATTTACAAAATCAGAGATCAGCAGTAGTCACTTACAAGCATCGTCCGTGTTTTTCAACGAAAGAGTCAATGGGATGGTTCGGACCTTCGTAGTGTCCCGGATGTTCTCGAGAGCACCAGTAACATCAGTCATCCCCATGTTGTCCTGCGCGGGTACAGCATCGCCAGCGAGGACGTGGTAGAGAGGAGGCTCCGGTTCCTCGGAACGGAAAGCCATAAGAGCTTGAACGACCTTCTCTCCGCCAATCGTGACCAATGCAAACTGTGTGAATGCGGCAGTATCGTTGTGGTTGGCAGCGTCAACATAGGAAGGGTAATTCGCGATGAGTGCATCTACATCAGTGTAGTTGAAGATTTGATAGCCTGCCCAGAAGGAGCCTATGGGGAAAACATTGATGGTGAACGAGGTGACGATGCCGTAGTTGGTGGATCCCAGTCTGAGCGCCCAGAAGAGGTCTGAGTTATCCTTTGAGTTGACTGTTACAATGTCTCCAGAGGCCAGGACGACCTCGTACTCGATAACATTGTCGGCACCAAGACCATGTTCGAAGGAGAGGAAAGACACACCACCTGCGAAGATGCGTTTCGAGTTAGAAAGCTGTTTGCGTAACAAGATGGATTGTCTCGTGAAAACTCACCTCCCAACAGATAACCGCCTGCACCGATGCCGGGGTCACGTCCACCAACTGCATGAAGGCCTTTCTCTGAAAGAGGAGCAAAGATCTTTTCCCAACGGTTACCACTTCCGACCTTCACAGACTTTTCATCATCTGCTATCTCGATCGTGTTCAGCCCAGCGAGGTCAATGGTAAAGCCCTCCTGGCCAATGTTGGATCCTCCGACCGTCATGAAATGGCCACCTGAGTGCACTGCGAATGGAATTTTCGCGTCTACTGCTGCTTTGACGATAGCAGAGACGTCGGCAGCAGAGGTCGGTTCGACACGACAAGCGGGTGTCATGTCCGATTGCAACCTGTCGTAGTATTCTGTCTGTGCATCTTCATAGCTAGCCGTTCCAGGGAGCTTTATGATGCCTGGGACCGCAGCGTCAATCGTATCACACTGAATATCGAGAAGGATTAAGTATAGAAGTGTAAGAAATACGAAGACTGCTTACAATCGACTGGGCATGGGCGACCAAGAAGAAAGCAGGAAGGAGAGCTGCTAGCTGGAACATGAGCTTGGACATGGTGAGGTGATTTGAAATTCGCATGATTCATACTCTTCTTTTATAGGTAGAGACCACGGCAGGTGTTTCCGCGG
>Ga0247734_1001873_pt1 | contig 15047 bp, 18 predicted proteins | sample UWRJL103311B2_FD_180933 | JGI IMG/M metagenome (GOLD analysis project Ga0247734, IMG submission 180933) | Plant litter microbial communities from Arlington Agricultural Research Station in Wisconsin, United States - UWRJ-L103-311B-2 | ecosystem: Environmental > Terrestrial > Plant litter >... | reverse complement strand
GCCAACTGCATACAATTGGCTGTTCGCAACGGATCCTCCCCGTACACCAAGCAGAGCAGGGCAGATCACAAAGGAGATCCAAGAATAACTACCAGTACACGACTCCGTACAGTCCATACAGTACAGAATATCCTACGAGATCGTGGTCGGGACCTCGTTGGGAGCAGGTCGATGGAGGGCCGGGCAAGCATCTTGACTCCATTCGAGCTAGCCGCTACCACTCATTCTCCTCCTCGCCCTCCTCCCAGGTCCCAACCCCCAACCCCCAAGCGTTCATATCTTCATGTATATTTCTCCCGCTCAGGCGGCTCTCGACATGATGCATGCACATCATGGCGCTCACAAATCAACGGCCGGGTCCCTTGAGCACCCTAGTCGTACGTTTGGGGCCCTGTTCGTTCTTAAACATCTGCTTCCCGCCATAATCGTCCCATCATCGCGGTCTCCATCTCTAAAACACCCAAACGTCTCATACTGAAGATCCTTAAGAACGACCCCCTCCCAAAACAATCAAAGTGCCTGAACCTCCGTCTCGAAATCTCCGCATCTGATCGAAAACGCCTACTAGCTTGAGACATTCTATGCTTCTACCTTCGTATACCAGATGACACCCATACCAGAGATAAACGAATCCATTGAACACGGCCTGAGTCGTTGAAGCGAGTAGAAAAAGATTACACACCCTGTTCTCATACCATATTATTGCCCGGTTGCTCGGATGTCCACTGTCATAGAAGACCAGACTACCAGCTCGTGGTCCGTTCCATCCTCGAAACCATACCAGCATCTGCAACAAGCAAGCAGAAGATCATTCAAAAGAAAGTCTTGGTTTGATACAAGTTCTAAAGCGGAGCCGCCTCCTCGCTCTGCCCAGTGACCCACGCTCCTGGTGCCACGAGAAGATCGAGATATAGACTCTCGCACCCCCACAATTATACATCTATTCTTCCTCTTTCCTCTGACCAGCGCTGTGCACTCGTTCGTCGATAGTCCATTCTTTCACATCGATCGCACTTCCATTCTTTTCACTCCGCCGGTCCGGATATTATTCAACTACAACAACTTTAATCCTTTTTTGTGTGCCCTGTTCTCTTCAATCAAAGCCCAATTGTCCTTTCCGATTCGAATTCTACCGCTGCCATACATTCTTTCAAACGGGACCTTAATTTGGGAAAGAGCTTCAGAGAAATACACATAGCAAGGAAAAATGGGAAAACTTATCAAGAACCACTGGGCTAGACTCATCGTTCTTACGGCTGCAGTTTGTATGTCTTCCAAGAACCCTACGACTGCTCCGCATACCATCCAAGATAGAACGATTTTCTAACAAGTCAAATAGATCAAATAGCCGCCGCAATCCACGGATTCTTCTGGCCAAAAATATTCTGGGATTTCCTCACCAAGAACCTCGACATCGCTGTAAAGCCTCTACCGATTCTGCAAATTATAAACTTGGTCTTCGGTATCATCATGCTTGCCTGGGAATGGCCTTTAGGAGCCATCGCTGGCTCAGCAATGCACCGCAGCATTGAGGCGAGACTGATTGTGTTGCCAATGGCTGGGCTGGCCGCTGCCTTACTTTACCAGGCAACGAACCCTGCAATTTATTATTGTGTTGGGATGATCGTTTATTTCTGGGCTTATAGCGAAGGAGAGGTATGTTTATCCAGATGCAACTTGCAGACTTGAGAATAGAGAATACATACTAATGATAAATAGGTGGTGGTTGCAAAGCCATGGTCACTACCTCAACGAGCTCGTCCAGGAAAGGTATAAGCATCTAGCTTGAGCTTTACTCGCTCGCCTGCCCAACTTGCCCCATACAGAGAAGAACAAAGGCCCGAAATGGACAAGGCATCTTGAAAGAAATGTACATAGAGTTCAGCCTGGTCATGGCTCTTGCAATTCTTGCATGCATAGAGAAAAGAACGAAAGCGTATTTTGACGCATATACCCACCCGCATGTGATCCTGATTATTTTGATACACAGAGCATTAGCGAAATGGAGTTTTTGTTTTGGCTTTAAGGGAAGTGGAATTGAAGAGCATTGGGAGGACGACGGTAGTTCGGCCCGTATGACTATTTTGAGTTACCGGAACGACTAATCGCATAGTTATTAAATCCCTTCAAAGAAAGAGGAATGTAATGAATCAATGAAATATCCTTCATGGTTTAATTAATCTCTTGGTTCTTTCCTATCTTTCTCTGCAATGATGCTGTGTATTAGTGGTGAAGAAAGCTAATAATTGACCTTGTTGAAAATGATTGCCGACTCCCCTTTCCTTATGCGTTGAGCATGGTCTTGGATGGTGCGGTAGCGTGAGTAACCATGCTGCTACACCGATGGTTTCGAGTATCCAGTCAACCACAACCCACATTAATGAGGCTTGCGACTGGGTGTTTAGATTAGTTTTGTCGATACAAGCTTCCAATTATTTATTGTACGTTTACTTAGAACTGTAAGATGCACGGGCGTCTTAGTCTCAGCCTTATATGAGGTTGTACGTAAGACTTACTACTGGATAGGTAGACACCTACCTAGTCATACACAGGTATATAGGACAACACAAATCACTTTTAATCTCACAAAACTTCCAACGATGGGTTTGGCACTTGGATTTTTATTTCATTTGGCAAAGACCTAGAAAGCTAGGTAGGAGCCGGGCATCAATATCGTCCCAGGCAAATCATCGTTCGATTCATGATCCAATCATGAATATACAATTCGATCGCCTCAGCAACACCATGTGTGCTGTATGCATTCCTCCCAAACGTCACGCCATTCCTATGACAGGCATAAGACTGGTGCACAGCTCAGTGACCGGCGCGTGTTCCCATGCTGTCATTCTTGCTGCCCGTTCGCTCTGGAAACTGGGGAGGCAGTTAGCATTGCTTATGATGTTGCATCTGGAGGGGATAGTTACTTGAGATTCCTGGATAGTGCCTTTCTCGATGATTTGCTTGATGACATCCTCCTCGACATGAGTACCAAACTCGTTGTCGAGGGTTGAGTGCGAAGCGGCGTTCATCTCTCCTTGAGCTCCGTGCCTTGAGATGATGTTAGTTTGATAGTTCTTCCCATCGCAATGTTATAGTTGGAAGCAAGTTCTAGGGCCTTCGGTCTATCACCGCAACTTTTGGTGTTCTATAGAAGCGGGGTCCTAGATGAGGGGTAAAAATGGTCTGCTTACTTGTTGGTAACAAAGACCTTGAAAGAGCTGACAACCTGTGCCAGTGGGATGGTCTTGTCAGTCTTCCAGCTCTCCGCAGCCTTCGCGTCATCAACGAAGATGATGAAGTCGTCCTCCTTGCCCTTGAAGTGGACCTTGACTTGGACTGCTTCTCCGCGAGCCATGATTGCGAGTTGTTTGTTTGGTTTGGTTGGGTGAGTTGAAGATTGGTATTTCAGTCGTAGATAGGAAGTATGCTTAATGATTCGTGGAGTACTTTTGAGTTGAAGTTGGTGTTTTATAGGAAAAGGAAGATGGAGGAATGAGGGCGAGAGTTGCTTTTGAAGCAGAGCATGACCTGTTGTTCCTGGAGGACTGGCTTGGCATCACGTCACTGACAAGGGTAGCTTATTTGCTCCTCTCTTCCTTTCGATTCCAATTCACTTTACTTCCAGGCTGAGTTGACAAGAATTGGGTAATGGCTAGCCTAGGCTAGGCACAATTGAATTTCTCCGTGTACGTGCATAGTTTTTTATATTTAGAAATATTGTTTACTGTACTGTAGAAAGTGTCATTTCCACTATGATGAGTGGCCTCTCGATCCAGAAGTGTAGCACACGATACCTCGTTGCCTTACACGTGTCATACCTTAAGAGACCCACTTCATAGACTTTGGGGAAGATCTCCAATTGTTGAGTTGTGCATTTTGAGTATATGCTAGAGTAGTAGAGCAAGCTATCTTGTGGCTTTAAAGCAAGAAAACAAGAACAAATAACAATTTCACATAAGGACAAGGCTCCCGTTTTGATTCCCAATTGCCGAGATCATTCAGCAATATATCTATGAGAGCCTGAGTGTTAGTTTTCATCTTCTTATAAAGCACTAGAGTTTTAAGCCCAGGAGCTGTGTACTCTGAAGATGTGACTGGCGTCATAATCTCATGGGAATAAGAGCACACATCCTCTGAGCCCTTTAGAACCAAGTGGCTCTTCTTCAAAAGCATACATGACTTACTCCTCTTCCCAAAATTTGACGAGGTTTTCAACTACCAACGGGTCCTCTACCCACTTCTTAAGAGCTTCTTTGCCTTCTCGTGTTGTAGCAGCTTGGGCAATCTCTGGTATACTATGGTATATCTCACTGAGAATATTACGGTCATGTCCTGGGATTGGAGCATCTACCGAACAGTATGGAAGTAATGCTACACGTGGATCGCCTTTTGCAATTGATTCTGCTGATCTACGAGCTACCACTAGTTGTCTTTGGAATCCAAATAAGGTGGCTTGTAGAGAGGAAACCGAAGATAATGGAATGATGGGTATCTCGAAGGATGGAGGTAGACTTGTGCGCATCAGCTGTGATGCTCCAATCCATATAGAATTTTAAGATGCAGACTAACTTAGCTTGAAGGGTCATGAAGCTTCTCATACTAATCTCTTTGGAGCCCGTATCTTGAATTAGGAATATGATACCAACGTGTTGACCTCCAGTCTGATGATAAAGCCGCTCAATACGGTCCATATGGTTTCCAGGGTGTTGTAACTCTGCCGAGGACATCAAAATCAAACGGAATACCTCCTTCCTTGGAGGAAGGGGAATGGCTAAGTCGTGGGTGTGGATTATCTGCTCTGACCAGATATTAGCAAGACTTATGAGACACCTGCGGACACAGACACTGCTGGCCCACACTCAACACACGTCAGCCTTTAATCTCATGAAGCCACGAACCGCTTATGCGCGACTCAAGAGATCAAAAGCAGCCTTGTGGTTGACAGTAGGCACATAAAGTTGACAGCGCGCCTCAAAACCAGAAAACGTACCTTCCCATTTTGGTTGCGTCTGCGAGAGGAGTGTAGGAGGCAATGACTTCCATTGTGACCTCATTCTCAAAGATGTACAGAACATCTTTGTGGTGGCTGTGCTAGTGTTGATAGTGTTTTGAGGGACTCAAAGTTGGTAGGTGGTAGGAATGATAAGTTATCCATGTTAGTGGCCCGCACATTATCGCACTCAAGAATCCAAAGAGCAATTAACGCAACACAGAATATCACACCCTAGAACTGCTTCGAGGCATATCCTCTAGAATTCATGCCTACAAGCAATACAATATCGAAATCTTGCTATTAGAAAGAATGGTATTCAAGGAGGAAAGTACAAGAGTATCGCAGCAAGAGAAAGTGAGTGTAGGTATACATATTTATTTTGAGTAGAATGTATATGTACAAATGCGAGCGCAAACCCAGTTGCTTCTCAACTACGAGTAATTGATGGCCATATGGAGTAGGGGTTTGCTCCTTCACCGGAGAACTTTTGGCTGATGAGTCTGATTGATCGTACAGTATCTGCTTTGCAGATATCCATCCCAAGGTGGGGAGAATATTTTGCATGTTAAGGAACTCCCACATATAGCTCTAGTATATGAAGTTTCTAAGAGAACCCCGTATCGTCATATCAATGATAAAAACTTTTTCTTTCGCGACGCTCTCTTCATCTCTTCCATTGCTTCTTCAAGCGTTTCAACGCGTTGTTGCTGCTTTTTCTCGAAATCCTCCCTCTCTTGGTCCCATTTCTCTAATGCCAGTATCTTTTCTTCCAAAGTAGCTATCTTCTCTTGGTGCGGGTCGACTTTGTTCTGGGTTCTTAGAAGCTCATACATGATAAGTGCCGCAGCAACAAAAAGAATAAATGAGTCCCCGATAACATCCGCAAACAGATCAACAGCTTTGCTTTCATGTAAAGGTCTGAACTTCCGCTTCCATATGCTTTTTGGACCCTCCTTCAAAGCTGCTTTCTCTTTGACCTTCGCTGCTTCATCGTGTCTCATCTGTTCCTCCGTTTTCACCGTTGGAGCCTCAGCTTTCTCTCTCGCCCTTTTTTCTGCGGCCTTGTCTCGAAGAAGAGTCACCTGCATTCGCATGTTGAATTGATGTAAGTGCTGTCCATATCTGGCTGCAATGATCCGGAATTTGGGGTGATCATGCGCCTGATCTTTAATCCAGTTCTTTAACGATTAGTAAAGTATTTCTGCGGATGCGAGCACCACTCACTGCGCCATATTTGGAGATGTGTCTCACGAAGAGAGCCGCAAACTTGAACAAGGGAAGAGGGACCATGTTCTGTTATGATAATCTCCGTGCCAGATGGTGCCTTTATAAGCAGCTGCTCATTGTTTGTGCCCCAGATGTCCCGGCAGCATACCCATTGCCATAAAGGTAAACTTAATAGAAATATATCACAATTGGAGTTGGACGCAAGCCTATAGTTTTAGCTTTCGTCGTCAGCCAGGCAGTGGTGGGATGTTGTGCTGGTGGTGGTTGCTATGCCAGAACTACCCCTGTCAATTTTATTGATGCCTTTATTTACCCCAGTGCCTCCAACAAGAAACCACCATCGACTTCAACACCAAACTCGACCACGTCAATTCACCCTCGACAATCGATGCCGACCTCTCGGATTCAATAAGGCCATTGAATTTGCGTACCATAATTCAGTATTTTATTTGGTACTGCGAACAAGAGAATTGTAAGTATTACTTTCCAATTTATCATTCCTCATCTTTAGTTGCTACCCCGAGATGTGGGATCTCTTCGAAGCGCCGTTCTCCTGGAATTCAATAGACGATACCATTGTCCGTTCTTCAGATGGTCATCAGGAGAAACGCAGATCCGATTTTAAGGAAATGCGCAAATACTGCCAAAATCCTCGGGGCCCACCATGTCCATGTGCCATGGCATGAGGAAATTTTCTATGCAAAAGTCTTACCAGCCTTACTACCTGGGATTCCCGATGATCCTGACCTCAGAGATGACTCGCAGCATTTTGAGTCCACTCTCAAAGTGTTTGCTCGTATTCTGATTGAGGCTATGAGAATTCAGAGGGATTGCGAAAGACCATTGCTTCACCTGCACGATAGTCATAAATTGTGCTTCTTTACTAACCGGCGTACCATCCAGGTATACTGCTGCCATAACGCTTTCCAGAAGAGTGCATTCGTTAGCCTGCAGCAAAAGGACATTGTGTTTCAGCTTGAACAGGAAAACGGCGAATTTGACGGTGTGAACTACGAAAAAGTACACTGAGGTCGCATTTCTACGCGCTCGTCCATTCATTGTTTGGGATTGTATCTTTCCGGAAGGCATCGATATGGAGGCCCTATCACCCCGGGATGCAAATGCCCATATCAGAGTGAAGCACCCTAGCTCGAAATCATTAGCTCCGAAAGCTGGGAAGCCTGCTACTAAGCTGGTACAAAAGGAAAAGGACCACCCACCACCTCCTCCTGCGAATGTACTGGAGCCACCGAGCCATGACCGACGCGAAGGCGCTACATACCAAACAGGCAAGTGTCTTGGGAAGGGGGGGTTTGCTATTTGTTATGAAGGGCAACTGGCTGGTACGAGACAAAAATACGCATTGAAAATCGTAAAGAGCCATATGCCACAAAAGAAAATGGAGCAAAAGGTATAAATCACTAGTATTCGTGAACATACATCCACTGACAGTCTTGCAAGTTTCAAACCGAGCTTCAGATTCATTCTAAGATGAACCACGCCAACATCGTCAAGTTTCACCGAGCTTTCTCTTACGATAAATGTACTTTCATTGTTCTAGAGCTTTGCCCAAATGGATCATTGATGGATATGGTCAAAAAAAGAAAATACATCACAGAGCCCGAGGTTCGATTCTGGACTGTTCAGATGGCAGGTGCTATCAAATACATGCACGCAAAAGGTATCATCCACCGCGATCTCAAGATGGGTAACATCTTCCTAGACAAGGATATGAACGTCAAGGTTGGCGACTTTGGTTTAGCTGCGTTACTAATGTCCGGGAAAGACATGAATGCATGTCGTCGAACTACACTATGCGGCACTCCGAACTACATCGCCCCAGAAATTCTGGAAAAGGGAAAAGGCGGCCACGACCACATGGTTGATATTTGGAGTTTGGGTATTATCATGTAAGGTGCTTTCCTCTGATCTCTATGTTTAAAACTAACCAGGACAGCTTTGCAATGCTTACTGGCAAACCTCCTTTCCAGTCCACAACTGCAGATGAAATTTACCGTAGAGCACGAGAACGCGAATACGACTGGCCAAAATTAGAGACTTCAGAGAACTTCATATCTGAAGAAACAAAAGATCTAGTTTCAACTTTGCTACAAGGACCAGACAAGAGACCGGATCCCGATACTATTGTTCAACATCCTTTCTTTACGTGCGGTTGGATGCCTCAGTCTGAAGAAATGACTCCGGAGCTCCGAGATCAACATCCAGATCCTAGCCAATTTCTATCTGTTGGCTCGCGAGCTGGTAAGGCTAATTTGTACATCAAGAACTTGAAGAAACTGTGTATTAAATGCGAAGTTGGACCTTGGCACGTACCACAAAAGTTCAAGAGTACATACAGAGAAGTTGCAGCAGAAGAACAGGCTGGTCTTACACCACCAGTCCCACTTCCTGAAGATGTTGTCTATCGCCCCTACCAAGACTGGCTTTTAGAGGAAAGAATGAGAATGCAACAAAATGACGAGAATGCCATAATGTCAAAAACCAACACGGCAGACTCAGTTCCACCCCTCAACGTCACCAATCGATCAAACACCCAGAGCTATGCAGCACAGCAAAGAGCTCGGCCTCAGTCTTCTAGCCAGTCAATTCGTTCTCTGCAGTCACGGCAGGTGAATGGAGACAATTATCAACCACCCGAGAACGTCCTAGGTTCATCCTCAGGACTGCCTGTGCCTGCTGTTCCTAAAAGGCAGTCCAGCAATGCATCTGCCCGCAGATTGGAGGCCGCGCGTAGAATGGAACCCAGACCAGAGTCTCATGTGGCTGAGAAGATTGCGGATGTAGAGGGTCGTCTTGCTGTTGACATGGCAGAACAGCTAAATATGGCAGAGGCAGAAAGGAAATCTCGCGAGGTTCAACAGCCAATTGCTCGCAAGGTTGTATCTCTATTTCACAGTCGAGAGAAAGTTGAATCTGTACCCGGGACAAAGCCGGATGAGATACTTCTCGGACTCCGTCGACTGCAAGGCGAGTTGGAGCGTGCTCTTAATAGCAGATCCATCGCACTAGAATGCAACTCAACCCCATCCAACTTTCCCATCGTTGTAAAATGGGTTGACTACTCCAACAAATTTGGTATGGGATATATCTTAGGCAATGGTAGCATAGGGTGCATTCTTCGGACTTTGCCAGCCGACCCACTCGATCGATCCAAGGGATATGTTCCACCATCCGGTGTTATGATTCGAGATGCAGAACGACACGTCCTTAGCCGACAGAAGGATAATTATGTAGATCGGAAAGAAATTGTACCTGTTTCTGGCCAAAACATTGAATTCTATGAAAACAGGGGATCGCAGGGCATGTTTCGAACGAAAGTCAATCCGCAAACTTACAAGGCCATCATAATCGAGGACCAGAAGGTCGGAATCTTGCCAGAAGGAGTTGATGAGTTTGATAATAGAAAAAGAGAAAGAATCACTCTCTGGAAGAAGTTCGGAAACTACATGATTACCTTTGGAAGAGATTCCGATTATCCTTATGATGAGGCTCTAGCTCGGACATCGAGCGAACGAGTATCTTCAGGCAACGTTGCAACATTCTTCCAGCGCTGGGGAGACGTCGGGTGTTGGGCGTTCTGCGATGGGTACTATCAGGTATGGTGTCTACCCTTTTTTTTTTGGCCCTGTGCTAACATGCTTGAAGTTCAACTTCCCAGACCACACCAAGATTGTACTTTCTGCAGATGGGACTTGGTGTGATTTCTACCATCTTCCACTTGAGGCAGCACGCGATCTCTCTCAAAACGGTACCCTTCCAGCAACCGCGCTTGATGATCGGCAGCGTCTATCTTATCCCCTACAGACGCTTCTTAACTTTATGGCAAAACCCTCAAGATCCACAACCCGCAAGCGTCCCGAAATCGATCCAATGATACAAGGCATTCCTCAAGCTAATGGTTTCCGCCAAAAGATTGAGTTTATCAGACTTGTGGTAAAGGAGTGGGTTTCCAATGGCGGTTTGGGCAAGAGCGATATGTCGTCTGAAGGACGTCTGAGATGGCTCGGAAGCAGAGAATCCATCAACGTTAAGCCTACTAAACACGTCTGGTGTACTGTTGGTGCTAGCCACGGAGATCAGCGTAGAGTAAGATGGTTCGATGCAAGAAACCCAACGGCCATCACTCCTGACATCTCAAGTTGATTCAATGGCATCCGCTCTCATTGCTATTTTTACTTTACTCCTCTTCTGTTACAGAGCTTCATTTTCTCCAGCTCGCAGTTTCGTTATTTGCCCACGGACAAATTGGGCATGTTCATATTCACGAAATCCATGATTGACGACAGCATTAACGTGGAGTTATTGCAGGCGGAGTTTATTCATTTGGCGCATAGCTTTTGGCGTATGGTGCCTCTATCGTTTTGCAGGGCGACGGTAGAGATTTTTTCCACAGAGTTTATCTTTTGCTGCTCATTCTTTTAGGTGTATGGTGCTTAAGGAAATCATAAGAGCTTCATAGCGAGACTGATTATTAATATGAATGAATCATCAACAGAAAACAGTTCCATTTGCTGACCTTGTCATTTTGAATGTGAACTAGGATGCCAGACCTCACAGTAGCGATAACGCCTTACTGCTAGTTTAGAGGTTCCATTAAAGTCTCCTACAAGATCAAGTCCCCAACACTTGAAAGTTGATGTTTTCTAGTTTTCATCCCTGATAGAACTAACAACTTTTCCAAAGGTACAAATACCTTTACATCTGGCTATATTTTGTCCTTCACTTGCACCGCTTTCCTGGTCCCTCTCTCCCTCCACGCCACTTATTCTTATAACACCACTTCCCTTTTGTCAACTATACTTTTGATCCAAAGTCCCCACTCGGAAAGGGAGTGTACCAAAGGGAGGTCACATCTTGCTCTCCCTCTTCCAAAACATGCCGCCATTAGCGCTTAGCACACCCCTTTTTGCAGGTGCAGAAGAAAAATGTCGTGCATGGGCGTTTTGACTATTGACGGTTCGGCACCTTGGTGTATGTCGGGAGCGCTAAACAAATTTTGTACTCGAGAAATATCGAGGCAACAAACAAACAAAACAAGCACTCCCTTGCTTCTTGCTTCGCTTCCGAAGGGTGTCTCCCTCCAACATATTGAACAATTAAAAAAGGTTGTTGAAATTTGGGGTTTGAGTGATTCAAGAACCTTTCTTTTGGGGATTGGTCATTTTTGAGGTCCAAGGGTATAATTGCTTTTTTAAGGGGCTTTTGGGCTGGTTTCCCCGCCGTCAGGGCTTTACGTCAGATTTTATATCAGATTTCATGTCAGAACTATCACTAGATATCTGTCTGCTGTCAGACTGGCATTAGTCCCGACGATGAGCTTTAGGGTTTGATGCAATGCGGAACTTAAGTATCTGACAGAACAGACGTTGTTATGAGTTCTAGCTGCTCCCCAATGGCTCAAGTCACACTTGCAAGCAGCAAAACTGATCTGAGAATAAAATGAATTAGGTAAATAGGTAAATAGTTAAAGAACTTAAGAATCCATGGATATCATAAAAAAGAAGCCGGATCCAACCCCAGTTCCCTCAAAAGCCGCCTTGAAACGCCGTCTATAAGGTATAGATAGAAATGATCTGAAAGAAAATAGAGAGATCATCTCCAGGTAGAATGGATTCTACTCCGCCTCACACCCCGACCTTTTAGGCCAACTTCGCCAGAATTTATTAAGCTCTTCCACCTCTTTCCTACGCTTCCTCTATCCTTCCCTAAGCTCCTCGCACAATCTTGCCATTCGCTTTTCGAGAGTTTCAACTTCTCTAGTACTAGTTCTACAAGAATGCGATCCTCTTCCGTCGACCACTCGCCATCACTGCCCTCAACGCTCTCAAGAACAATGTCGCTTTGCTCAGTTTTCTGCTGCAAATCCAGAGTGTGGAAATCAGAACGCTCGAGGCCCAACGGCAAGACTTCGGGCGCAATGCGCATCCGTTTGGGTGTGGATGGTCTGATGAGCTCTTCGTCGCTATCTTCGACATCTTGGTCGGGAGTAGTGCGATTCATATCATCGTCTACTGCTCGTCTTCTCTTGTTCATGCCTCGGGGTGGTGGAGCCGCGCGCTTTGTTATCTTCTTTCTCGGCGCTTGGGTTATCGATGTCTCGTTGCGCGTGCGCAATCGCAACTTGAACGGCGATGCCGGCATCTCTGCATGTGTGGTGGGCGGAGAGGGGAGAGGCGATGGTAGCCGGGAGGTTGTGAGCATCGATTGAAGAGCTCGACATGTTGAGTAGAGGGTTGGATGGGAAGAAGCTGGTGGCGACAGTGGTGGTGATGCGAGGAGACTCGATTGATATCTGGTTTTGGGCGCTGAGCCATCGCAGCCAATCGCTGAAGGGAGTAGCATAGTTGCGATGATGTTACTGCAATTGTTTGATATTCGTATGGTGGAGTTGTGGTGGTGATTGACGATGCTTTTTGACTTTCTGAGCGCAAACCTTCTCGTTTTGATGCGCCGGCTGAGTTTAAAGCAGCACAGAGACGTGCTGAGCGGCAACGAGTAGGCTGAAATTGAAGCTGGAATCCGTTATTATCGTTGCAGGTATCGACAGATTGTTTGCGACGTTGTGGTGTAGCTGTAAGTATACTTTGCAGAGGGGTTCTGGAGCTGATGCAGGCGAATCTGCAGGATTGGGTTTTCTGGTGATGGTGGATGTTCAAGGGCTTGAGCGGCGGGTGGGTGGACGACCCTCTATAATAGTAATAGTCCGTAGTCTGCTATTGCCCGTGCATGGATGCAGGGGTGGGGTGGTGGGGTGGTGGAGGGCCTCGTGATGGACCATGTCCTCCCCTTCCCTTTTCCCTTTTTCCCTCTTTCCCCCTTGCCCATCCCATTTGAATCGTAAGTACAGAACACATAACGCCCCAACACCCGCAAAGATACCCCACCGCAGACCAGGGACCGACTCATGGGACTGCGGGAACTGTGAAGGAGGAGGAATGGTGGTGTGAATTCTGTGAAGTGGTGTGCACACACGGTGAGTTCTCAGCGATCCTTACTGGCATGGCAATAGCAGATGTGCTATTGTCTATTGTGTCTTAGCCGCTACTTTCTGTATTCACTTACTCACTATGACTAGCCCTGGAGATCGTCCAAACGCCAGCCCAGCCGCCGGGAGCGCAGCTATTTAATTGCTTGCTTGCTTGATTGATTGATTGTTTGAGTTGGCCTAACTCATAGAAAGCCTTCCCTTCTGAATTCGACTCAGGATCAATTAAAATGTCAAATTGACTACGGAACAGGCAGAAGGTAAAAAGGTGACAGGTTCGCTCCCTGGGAAGGATTAGACGGACTGCCGCCTTGCCTCCCCTGATGGGCTTATCTCTCTCTCTCTCTGTTCGGTCTATGTACAGTATGCACCGTTGAGGGCTGCATTGCAGTCAGTGTAAGACGACATAAATGGCTTCCGCTTCGTCCTCTCCTCCTCGTCCTCGTCATCGTCGTTGTGGCACTGTACGGCCTGGCACACCGACTCCCAACTTCATAACCTTTAACAGGGTACCCCAACCTGCCAGGAGAATTCTTCTAAAGACCTAATAAATGAACTTGGGGGAATAGCTCCGTCGCTCTCTGACTAGTGAGAGTGGGAGACATCCTCACACCGTCCTTTCATGACAAGACATGCACTACACCAGCCACCTCTTTCGATCACAGAGCTATCTTCCGATCTCAGAACTAAAATAATCCAGTTTATAGGGTGTACAGCTTACAGTACAGTACAGTAGTTTCTTCGTACCAAAGTAGTGTAGTTTGGTTGGCAAGCTGCGGGTCAATCTACATGATGCCCTATTCCGTTTTAGTTGATGCATGGCTACATTACTCTTGCTTCCCTTCTTGATCCTGATGGCTTAAGCTATTTCCCACTGGCCCGAATTCTCTGATCAAAAAGCATCGGGGCATTTCAACCAACGCTCTTCAATTCCCCAGGAGCTTGAATTTGATTCAAAGTGTTCAATGAAACACAGCCACCATCGGAGCTCCTCCTGATCCAGGTAAGACCAGAACAGAAAAAGGGTGTGCTCAAAGATTGGGTTGTGAATGGTCAATTCGGAGGTAATTTAAAAAGTAAGACGCGTTGCCTCGCGCGCGACGCGTCTTGTTCGTGATAATCCACTTTATCGGATAGCTTTTGAACTCCCAAGACTACATGTCATGTACTGCAGGGGGCTGAAAACTGATCAACGAGCTAGTCATACTCGATCTCCAAAGAAGGGAGCGCTATATCTTATTATATGTGCCGTGCCACGCTTCTTCGTCGAGGCGGCAAGACCCTTAAAGTGTTGTTCCCTTCTGGTAGATCCAATCCCGCAAGTGTCCATTTTGCTGCCTGTACTGCAATACTGCTGTACAGGACTTGCTAGTTTGGAGGCCAATTAAGGGAAGGATTTGTCCGTTTGATCCGACTGGGCTGGCTTCAGCCCTCCGTTCTCTAGGAGAAGTAGATGTAAATGTCGTGGAATAATCCCTCGTCCCAAAATGAAAGATAAGGTCACCATTGTCGAACTTGGATATTGAGTTGCACAGGGAGCTGTAATTGCCGAGATTGGTTTCTCGTCTCCAAGAAGTGGGAGCTCCCTGGTCTGAGCAAGTCAGTGAGGTAAATGGAGGGGTTGGTCCACCTTGTTGCTACTGTATAATATTGAGTCCATCGATTTTGCCCAGTACTCTGTTTACGAGTTTAACTGTCGGTATAATGACCGAATATCATTCTGGTCACGTGTTCCGTTTGAACCTGATCAGTAGTTATATCAACACCATCACTTACGTAGATCTTACAATACAAGCCAACTGATTACCACCGAATACAATA
>Ga0247734_1001872_pt1 | contig 15048 bp, 13 predicted proteins | sample UWRJL103311B2_FD_180933 | JGI IMG/M metagenome (GOLD analysis project Ga0247734, IMG submission 180933) | Plant litter microbial communities from Arlington Agricultural Research Station in Wisconsin, United States - UWRJ-L103-311B-2 | ecosystem: Environmental > Terrestrial > Plant litter >... | reverse complement strand
TGCTTCGCCTCCAACATAGTACTCTGCGATATCATTCCGATCAACGATGACGGGTGTCTCCTCAAGTCTTCTGGTCAATCCGCGTGCAGCAATGCGCTTCTCAATACGTTGCATGGCCAGGCGAGAAGCTACCCGCTCCAGAAGCGCAGTGCTGCCCTTCACAAACAGATTCTCGCCCTTCTTCTCAGCCGTCTTCCTGTCCAGCTTCTTAATGAAGTTCTTGTGCAATGATTGCTTGAGATAATCCTCGTCGACCTCGTAAATGGGTTCCTGGACCTCCTCCCATGCCTCGCTCACTGCAGTGGCGCATTGCCGGCATGGCTTTGCTAACTTCTGGGGAACTCGGGCTTGGAAGGCCTGGGGACACTTTTTGCCTCTTTCACAGTCGTTTCGGTGAGTGGATTGGTTGACTTGGTGGCCGCAGCTGTACTCTGGAGTTGAAGTTAGCAGGAGTAAGGATTAGATGGGATGGGTAAAGTACTGACCAGCCCTTCTTCGCACGCAACATGGGTATGGGTAGGTTGTGTCTTCTTTATCTGTGTCTTTGGAGTTTTGTGTCTTTTTATTAAGCGTGATAGTGCCAATATCTAAATGATCGAACAAGGTGTGAGTTGCATATTGACGCTTTGCACCGACGCCAATCTGAGCCCATGCCTGGATAGCAAGTTCGGCTTCTCGAAAAGCTGTCGCCGTATGTAGAGGACTACCAAGGGTGAGTATTATAGACTCCTGTACTATCTTTTCATTGAAGGGCTCGGTTGGAGGTCCAATATAGATTGGTTCGCGCTTGTCATGGTGGTTGACTGTGTCAGACATTTTGCTACCGAGCCGGACTCTTTTAATTTGTTGATGTTGATTAAAAAATATAAATAGTTTGGAGTTCTGAAGTTCTCGGCCTCCTTATACAATAGCAAGTCTCATAACATATTCACTCGGAGGTGAATATACTTGGGCTGCCTTGTCTTTGAAGATTTGACAATTTATTCACCTCGGTCTGAATTTCCGCCTCCATAGAAGTAATACAAAACTATAATGTAGATCAAATAGTATATATATTGAATTTTAATGACAATCATTAAACTTTATCTGATATACGTTCATGTTAAATCCTTTATTGGATTAAGTAGCGCTATATTGGAGTCAGAAGTGCAGGTCAACAACACTCATTGTTCACTTATCCTATCGTTTGGTCCTATTAGGAGTGTTGAAGTTATAGGACTAGCAGCAGCTTGTTCCTGTTTGTGATTGCCTCTCACTTTTCTTTACTTTTCTGTAAGTTTCCTGAGCATGCTAAAATCCCGACACCCTTATGTTATTTCATAGAACTCTTTGGTTATACCTCAAAATCTGCCTCTCTTATGTTAGAATGAAATTTACTACTACATAACAGAAGATTTGATGTGTTAAGAACACTTACTAAACAAGAACTCTTTGTTCATATCCCTCAATGTTAACACTTATATAGCATCCATCCTTCACCATCCAGTCAGGGTCGTTTCCAAAATAATTGGAGAGCCACAGGATCCTCCACAGTATACCAAAATTCCGATAGCTATCACTTTGAGTCAAGACACACGCACCGTTGATCCTACATACCTAAAGTGCATCCAGCTTTTGACTTAAGCCTCCTAGCTACATACGATAGCTGCCACTCTCATATCGCCACACCAAACTCCAATCAACACCTGAAATGTGCAAGACTTATTCGCACAGTTATGCTTGCGGCTGCATCGCACCAAATCCCAACAACGACAGTCCCGTGATCGAACGTTGCCGCTCCTGGAAAGCAAACAAGCAGCACTGCAAACCCGATGAGATCAAGCACCAAATCATCCGCCTTCCAGTCGATTGTACCGCGGGAGGATGTCCCGGCTGGCAAGTGATAGACGAGGACTTTGAAGAAGCTGAGCAGTATCGAGATGAGTTGCGGAAAGAGAAACAGGACGAACGCTTCCAGTGCGTAGATGTGCCACTTCAGTTCCACTTCGATCTAGCTTGCGGGAAAGAGAATATTACTGACTAGTGCTGTTGTTTAGTTATGGTGCGTGGAAAGGAGAAAGGGAGAATTCGCAGGAATACTTCTACCATAACCCCGATGCCTACAGGCCACACGGCTATCCGCGATTCAAGTTACAGCCGCGTGTCGAGCGATCAAGACAGAGCTCTGGTGGTTTTGTGGCTGATATGATGGAACATATTGCTGTTGATGAGGATGATGATTTTGCCAATTTGAGGCTGGCACAGAGACGTGGGAAGTGGAAATAAGGCTTCTTTCTGGCTTTTCATGTTGGAGAACAGATGAGTTCTTTGGGTAGGCACCTGTGCTGATGATACAGTCTTTATAAGTTATTGCTGTCTACTTACCCAATTTACATCTTTTTTTTTTGCTACAGCAAGTGATCAGATAACAAATAAACGAACATCGGATCTAAAGGGCTCACATGATGTCGAAGAGCGCAATTCTTTCATCAGTGCTGTCGCTCCAAAGACTTATGGCTCCCACACCATCTGAATCTACGTTTGCGTTTGCTTTTGTGATTGAATCACAACACGTATGAGCGTCATTCGGTATTAACAGTCTTATTGTGCTAGTAGTTTGTCCACTCAGTAAGGAATTTGAACAAACGACCATTTGACTTACTTAAGTATGATTGATAGTGAATGACTCAGAATCTAGTTAGACCACAATAAAAGCCCGGGTTGATCAGGTCATTTCATCCAAATTGTTTTGAACCCTTCGGTCAATCAAAAACGATCACATCAAGTCTAAATAAATCATGTCTTCACATCTAGCGGCCTCCGCTCGCAATTCTCTTATAGACTTTACCAAAAAATGTCATTGCCAGTCCCACCACTTTATCTGCTGTGGCCATACGTGTTCATCAAAAACATTGCCTCGTGCTTTCCATGTGTGTAATTGCCCCTACGACGCAAATGGACCGTGTAATAACATGGTATCCCAACACAAAATCATCGAAGCCAATGAGTTATGCCCCAAGTATAAATTCGAGGGTATAATCAAGGTCCGGAATACCGAAGAACAAAGAGTTGAATCCGTTAACAAAACAAACGAGGGCAACGCTATTAGAGACAAGCTAGAAGAAGCTGAAGCTGCAGAACGGCGTGGTTCTAGTTGGAGGCCACTAACTGATGAGCCGCCCAAGGCTGGCGGTGCCGAGGGAAAGAAGAAGCAAGGGGGAAAGACTGCACAGCAAGCCGATATTCAGGGTGTGCCGGACTCGATGATTGAGAGCCTAAGAAAGAATGTCGAGCTCCTCTCCATCGAGGATGATTTCTCAAGTTATCGAGAGCAAGATCCAGATAAATGTGCTCCTGCAGATACGAGTGAAGAAGTCGCGGCATCAGAATCAAGTGATGTATCATATAAAACATTAGAAAACAACCAACAAGATAAGCCCCTTGGTGGAGATGTGGTGGAATCAATAGGAAGCTGGGTGAAGCTAGATAAGGCTCCCGCCGAGGAAGGCTGGGTTGATGTTGAAACAGCTTTTGACTGGGAGGATAATTACGCTGGTGAACAAATAGCAGCCAAGAAAACATGGTGGACATGGTAAAGATCATAAATTGAGAAGATGGAGTTTGCTGAGACAGCGGTGGTATATTGGGTTCTCGTCATAGATTTACCTTCACCTTTATTCCACTTCTCGTGTTCATTGGTTCGCTTCGTGCCCCTTTCTCCCAGCAGCAAGAATGAATGATAAGTAATAGGGTAGACAATACAGGTTGAAGGATTTCAATGCTCGAATATTCTTATTTACAGTATATGGCTGCATATACATCTGCGTCTACTTTGTATGATTCAAGGCGCTCATGAACACAGTTGTTCATGGTCACGATTTTCCATAAAAAGAACTGAAGGCTTGATATTTTGCAATGGCATGGAATATCTTGAACAAGATTTCTTGCGTAGTCAATGGAGTATTTAAAACGACCTCCATCTACACATACAAATACTGACGCCTCCACATTGCCAGCCAACCCCAAGAATCTTCTGACCACTCAACCTTTCCCGATCTTTTTGCACAATTCTCGGTATCGATTTTTCGTTCGGTTTTGAGAGTCAGAGTGTTTGGAGGAAGCCGCAATTTACATTATGGACACGACGAAGTTCTCTACAGAAAATAGCGTGCTAGTGCAGTTAGCTGAACTGAAGGAAAAAGTCAAGAGTATCATCAGCAAACAGATCGCCTCCACGAAGACAGAAAAATGCCATCATAGCTACCTTAGTAAGTTTTATTGAAATCTATATATTGTATTCGATTTGCCTAATCTGTGTACAGGATTTACCTGTGGACATTCTTCTCGCCACCCTGAACTCCCATACCCATCCCACAGCGTGGACTGTGGCGGTAACCTCATGACCTGTGCCCCTCTGAGGCTCCCGTATATGCCCGTCCTCGTCGATGGCTATTGTGCGGAGTGCATCTTGAAATCAAAGAAAGAGTTGAGTAATGACGATACTCTGAGCTATCTTTTTGATTTACTTTCGATCGCCGACACTTCAGTTCCACTCACGAAGACTTCTGTGGCGGATTTATCTACAGAGAAGAATGTCGTCAGAAGCTATGATAGGTTTGGTAAATGTGAGGTAGAAGCAGAGTGGAGATATTCTTTGGATCATTCACTAAAGCTCTCTACGGTTTCTGGAAAATCCAAAATGGGAGGTGGAAACGGTTCAGAATCTGAGAAGCAAATATGCACAAAGGATAATATCATCTGGAAGGAAGAACAAGAGGATGAGCTTGTGATCATTGACATACTTGATCTCAGCGTATTAGATTCTAAGAAAGCTGATATGGAGGTCAAGCTTGGAAGAAAGGTAGAACCATTTGTGTTGGTAAATGCTATTTAGGGGCAGGAATGATACATTCCCTGAGAGGATCGATTTCAATATCAAGGATATAATGGTGTGATATTCGGGTGCCGTAGATAGTCAGATGCATAGTGAGAATGACAACTAGGAGTTTCTGAAGCAAACATCCCAAACAGGACAAATTAGTTGGTTTTAATGTTTGCTATTCTATCAAGTATAAGAAGCTCTAGTGGATAATTTGCTATAAATAATTCCTCCCGTGTTTGAAAACTCAGTAGTTAATTAACTAATGAAGTCCACGTATATATAAGCTACACCTACTGATCACCATGTTGCTCACTTTATTTCAATCTTATGCCTATACTGTGTAATAATAGGCACCTATATCACACTGGAACACGTATTTATGTATACACTTCTTCAAGAGAGTTCGCCTTTGTGTCTTATCCTGATTTCCAATAGTATTGTTGTCTCGGAAACAAACTCCCGCCTCCACAGGGTGAAAGCAAGCTAAGATGCAGACCTCGGGTTCACTGTGTTGTTTCGGAGTGAATACAAAAAAGAGAATGAACTGAAAAATGCCTATCGCCAGCGTATTATATATACTCCAAGCCCACATCTAATTTCTTATCTATCTATTCAACAACCTCTTACGTCGTGGTAACGGCCTACCAAACATCAGGATGGCTAAGTTATATACTCGGAAGGTTCTCTCCGAAATAGTAAGTTGAAACCATGCATCACATTCCTGGTCAAGATGGAGGTCAGGAATCAAAAGGCTCCTTAGGGTAGAAGACACTTATCACTTTCGAAGATCTTAGTTCTGTTCACAACAGCGTTTGCAATCATTCTGACTTGTGCTTAGAACTTCAACACGGTCAACAATACCCCTTCACAACCCTTCACCGTTCGGCAAGCTAGACCGAGAGCTTCCCCTCGGGATCAATTCCAAGATACTTTCCATGAGAGGGCACACCAAATCAATGAACGAGCTGAACGTAGTCTTCAAATAAACAGCCAATCTCTACCAGAGGTTACTCGCCCATCATTTCTTCCATCACAAATCAACAGTCCGCTTCCAGCTCCGGTTGACCGTGACCCACGGCAACACCCCAGTGGCAATGCCGAGAGAGACCGATTTGAACACTTTACGAAAACACAGAAGTCAGGAGAGTTCGCAAGGGCGGAGGAGAACCTTCAGGAGTTGTGGTTAGCGGTTTTAGGCCCAGCAAAAAAGCTTCTTCCACCTGATCTACTTGCTCCACGAAAGTTCGAGGTTCCTCAGCCAGAGAAGAAGGTCATGACGGAGTGCGGTGATGAGAGCAAATTGGATCAGGTTATCAAGGAAAAGATTACAGGATCCGAGGAGAACAGGTTGTTTAGGAAGCTATGGGTCCATATTGCAAAACCGGTTATTCCCAGAATAAGAATAACTGGAGTGGAAGATCCAATCATTGAGGATGTTCAGTTAGTGAAACTAGCAGACATTAAGGAGGTGCCTGCGACGGATATCTTTGGTACTTTAACCTCCAATTGGGAGGAATCTGAGTGTGGTGATTGGGTCAAAATCGAGAGACCAGTATTGGAGTGTGATGAATCTGACGAGAATTTTAAAGTGTGAGATGAATATTTGGGCAGGGGTGGACATTTTCGTTCTTTGGGCATGGAAATGTAGTTGGATTTGTATTTTCCCAGTTGGTGTTTCTACACTTACCAGTATATCCTCTGCTATGGTGGCTTAGTTATATATAAAAAATACACGACTCCCTAAACTGTAATCTCGCTGTGATTCTTATATTTTGACCATGTCTAAAATAATAATAATAAGCACATTGTAGTGTTGTTCATCAATAGTACTGTTGTGTAACTGTGCTGTCTGAAATCAGAACATAAAGCTCACTAGAAACGATATTGCGACATCAACGTTACCAATAGAAAATACCTATTTAGTACCGATCGCACTAGCAAAACACTGCATACTGGAATTTTAGCAGTCAATATTTTATAGCAAACAAATAAATGGAGCATCGTCAGCGTCTCCAGAGCAAGAATGGGAAATTAATGGAGCTTAGGCTTGTGGTTTGAATTCACTTCTTCCTCCAGGCATCCTGGCAACCAATGTAAATTGTTTACATCATAAACTTACTTATACATAACAGTTTCTCCCTATATCCGAAAACTATATCCCAACTACTTCAGTGTTCTGGGTGGATGCTGCATTTTTGCATGTTTCTCCCAGTTGATTTCCTAAATTATTCAATTCTCTGGAATCTGCTGCATAAAAGACTTGCTAGAATTCTTCCTAAGTCGTGGAGATATATGCCTGGTGTTTGCGTCGTTCAGCAATCTTCTTAGATGGTGAACAGTTCCGGATGAAGTCCCCGGATCCTCAGAATTCCACAAAATGTCACCGAACTTCGTCAATAATATATGTGGCTGTACGTCGTTTAAAACTGGAGTTGAGTCTTGTCTTTCTAGGTTGATAAATTTCTGAGACTGGTGGCATTCTGCTTGGCTTTCGACAATAATAGCTTGGAGTGGACCGTCGATGTTCTCTTCAATGTCGGCCGAATTGCCTTCTTCTACCCGAGCACAAAGTTGTTTACCAACTAGGCTTTCTATCTTAGGGTTTGATCCAGAGACCTAAGGGCGTACTTGGTAAGCATTGACTATTGACATGGATACTCCACACTACATAGTTCTCATATTAAGTACGTACGATATGTTCTTTAAGTAAATGGATCTCATCGGTTTGTTTCTGCTTTACAGCCAATTTGGACGCCGTGGCTTCAACCTTCTCAGATTCGCCTTGACATTGAGCTGGAGTCATGATATTGCCCCTGAGATTCACGGCTCCAGATCTCCTATCACGAAGCCTGAGTGCTTCCAGATTATTGGAAAGATGGCTGCTAGATCCTCCTCCAGTGACAGGGCCGATGGCCTGAGGTAAATATCGAACCAACGGTATAAAAGCACTATCTTCGAGTTTTGGTGAATTTTGTGTTGCCTTTTGGTCTAAAGCGGCCACAGAAAATGACCGCTGTGAAACACCTCGAGGAGATATACAAGATATAGATCGACTCAAGAGAGATGTTTCCACAAGGTTCTGACTATCCAGTGACCTGCCCCTTGCGAGCTGCTTGTATACAGTAGTGCTGCTCACTGGCTTAGAAATAGCGCGAGAAAGAATGCAATCAAGTGAATCCTGTGCTGTATAAGCTCTTCTCGTGGCATTGCACTCATAGGCGTTGTATTCTGGGGGCAGAATAGCGACCACATGTTTAGGATGTGAAACTGGATATGCGAAATCCTTGACTGCGGTACTTCTGCCAATCTGAGGAGGTTTGAACAGCTCCTTCATTTTCCTAGGAAGATCAATGATGGGTTGCTGGTTGTGTCGATGCGATACCTGGCTTAGCCGGGCAATTTGTCGCTCTTGATCACTTATTTTCACTAAGATCCGAGAAGGCCTCAGTCAGCTTTGTATAGTGAATAGAGAGTGTTTGAGAACTTGAAGTTGGAGCGACATCGATTTTCCTAGCCACAAAAACAAAATTTGAAAGCAACTGCTCCAAATATGCAGTCTGGCTCCTAGTATTTAAGTAAACATAGGGAGAGATAACTGCTTGCAGGTTGCAGAGGCTTTAATATTCGTCAGTGCGACCTAATGAGCAGTTTAAATAGAGCTAGGAACCGTAAAATGGAGTCTGAATCTAAGATACTCCATAAATATGTTATGGTCTACCAATTTGAGCCATGGTTTCTTCGGGAACTAAACTCTGACTTGACTTAGCTACGAGTGGCTCGTAAATCACTATTAATCTGTTAACAAGAATCTTGCGTTGAAGTGTGTATCTCCAACTATAGAGTAGATTATAGTCTATTAGCATCTTCTCTCTCAAATTGCAAATAATATAAATTGGCAGCCGACACACAGAAATTACCACAGGCACCGGGGAAAAAAAATTTGAAGTAAGTTGTGTATCTGAAGTTAGGGTTGTAATATTTTGTGACACCAACTAAATCTACTTGATTTCTGCAAGAACTTTTTTGAGCTCAGCTGCTACGGCATCCCCCATTTCAGTCGTGCTTGATGAACCACCTATATCCTTCGTTCTAACTCCGTTTTCGATAGTTCTCCGTACTGCATCCTCAACAGCCTTGGCTTCTACTGGCAAATTCAAGGAGTACTTAAGCATCATAGCGACAGAGAGAATTGTGCCTATTGGATTTACAATTCCTTGACCTGAGATATCCGGAGCAGATCCTAGGGTATTGTTAGTGAATATATTTGATAGTTGGAACATATTCTTACCGTGAATTGGTTCGTAGATACCGTTGCATTTGCCCTTTCCGTCAGGAATGCCAGTCAAACTAGCACTCGGTAATAAACCAATGCTTCCAGGAATGACACTCGCCTCATCAGTGATGATATCTCCGAACAAGTTGCTCGTAACCACAACGCCATTCAATGCTCGAGGATTTTTAACTAACAGCATGGCTGCGCTGTCAATTAAGTGATGTCCGAACTTCAACTGCGGATATTCATTCGCCATAACTTCTGTGCTCACTTTCCGCCACAGTCTACTAGTTGCAAGAACATTCGCCTTATCAAGAGACCAGACTGGCAATGGAGGATCACTTTGCAAGGCCAAATGAGCCGCCAACCGGATGATTCGTTCGACCTCAGGACGAGAGTAAGGTTCTGTGTCCCACGCAATTCCATCACCATCATCCTCCTTTCGCTCCCCAAAATAGATGCCTCCGCAGAGTTCTCGAATGACCTGAATGTCTGTTCCACGGCATATTTCCGCCTTCAGAGGGGAGCTTTCAACCAAGGTCTCGGAGATGAAGCTGCATGGTCTTAAGTTGCCATAGGTACCCATTTCCTTACGAAGAGCCAAAATTCCCTGCTCTGGCCTGACCTTTCCTGTTCCCCATTTTGGACCTCCAATCGCACCTAGAAGTACGGCATCTGCAGATTTAGCGGCCTGCAAAGCTTTCTCGGTAAGGGGTTCGCCAGTAGCATCAATTGAGCACTCAAGATGTTAGCCTTTACGTTATGTATTGACACGAAGGTAAACTCACTCCACCAAGGAGGTGATCTTGTAAGTTAAACTTCCCGACACTGGGTCGTTCGGTTTCAAGGACTTTGAAGACCTAAGTCTAAAAGTGAGCGTTGTCCCAGTTCTTCTATATTTGTTTGGCGTACCTTCACAGCTTCTGCAACTACCTTTTATTATTATTAGCGACTAGTTTGCGGTGATTCAAGTTAGGGTTTGCATACATCTGGACCACAATGATCACCACCAAAGACAACAATATTGTGAGTAGTCATTTTGAGGATTGCTAGTATAGATTGAGTGTAAAGGAGAAGGTAGAAGGTTGAAATCCTATCTCAAGAAGTGTGTGCTCTCTTACTTCCAATGCCCCGCACTCCGCTATCGGGCTGGAGGAAAATACGGATCGGCTCGGGTGATACATTTCCGCTAGGTTGCCGTACTTACCTAAGCATGATTGAAAGTGACGTAGCCTTGGTACCTCTCGTCTTTGTGTACCCGTGGTCAATTGCATTCCATAGTTGCGGCTCTGCACGAACAACAGATCATCCAACTTGTACTATACTACTCATAGTCTGATTCCTCCTTTGTTTTTCAAGACTTGACCCATCAATTTAAGATTAGCTGGGCTTTACTCACCGCAAACAGACTCTCAACTACATCAAGATAACAGCTCACCTATATTTCGCAGAAATCCTAACCATGGCACCCATTCCAGTCTACAGCGCAAGCCCTATCAATGCTGCCAAAGCATCTGGAGTAACACCAAAAACTGCACATCCAGAACCCTCCGACTCAGCTCCTCATCCTGCTACAACAACTGCCAGTTCAACCGACTCATCATACCCGCCCGCACGCCCAGGAGCTGCTGCAGTGCCAGCTCCAAGTGGAAGTGCCCAACGATACATGCCAGTTCAACCTACACCTACAACGGCATCGCACTCTGAAGGGCCTCCAGCCCCTCAGCCAGGTGCTTTACCTATGCCACCAAAGTCACACATCCCCCCTCCCCCAAAAGCCAACGATATGTATCAACCTCCACAGCAGCAAAGCACTGCTCCCTCTGTGCAACCGTACCCGCCTCAGATGGGGATCCCTCCACCTACTACGTCGTTTGGAGCACCTCATTCGTCGACCTCTACCAACACAGCTCCTTCCTCGGTGTACCCTGTCCAGATACAAGCTGCTGAGCAAGGTGGCCCTCGTCGAAGTATTGAACATCCACCTGGATACCACCAGAATGCTTATGCTTCAGATATGACCAACGATCAGAGACGTGCTCAAGAAGCTCACAATGCCTCGAGTGGTGTGGTCAAAGATGATGATAATTCAGAGGGAATTTGGGGGTCAGCGAAGAAATTGGCTCAGACCATGGGCACTAAGATAGCAGAGACCGAGGCCGAAGTATGGCGGAGAGTCAATAAACAATAGAAAAGACATATGAGTTCCAATATTAGCAATAAATTGGGTTAACTTTTTACCAACGATCCACAAGATGGGCCCAGCAGGTGAAAAGCCTTTACTTAATGGGCAAGCTGCGTTCAGAAAGAGAGCATATAAAGTGGGGTTGATTTTGCGATTTTATTGACTTTCTTTTCTCTTCCAAACGAGTGCCATTTATATTTTCCTTGGCCCTTCGTCGCATGCTATATATTGAACCTGTCAAGAAGTCAGATTCTGGTAGACTAATCACCGTCCCTACCGAGAATGTTACTGTAAAAATCTTTATAGCACGTTGGCTTGACATCTTTGTTCACATTAGTTAGTGGGTGACCGTTTTCTACTCATTGCATCGCTCGTTTTTTTTATAAAATATCCATCTACCTTGATCTTAATATAAGTTCAAGTGACAGGGAGAGACTTGAACGTGCTCGTATATCTCTCAGGTCATTGTTTCGCGAGGCCAATCTGAAGTTAGATGGTTATTGTAGCAGAGTGTTTGCAATTTATCTAGATTGCGCGGTTTCAAGCCCATATGTGTTGAAACTCATGATTCATATGTGAGTGTTATAATTCTGCAAGCCGCGGCATATGATGGAGATGTATTGTACTATCCAAGACCCTGTAGAAACGGGCAGCGCACTGGAGCTGGGTAATACATCACTAGTTATTATCCCGTCACCTGATTTTTATATAGCTGAGAACAATAGAGGCTTTAGTAGCCGGTCTTAGATGGAAAATGACTGCAAGTTTGATAAATGTGAAGGATAAACTGATTGGAACCTTTCCTTTTAAGTGCACTTGGAAGACCAGCCGTGAAGTTGAATGTGTCAAAGTAATCGATATTTTCAACTTAAGGTAGATGGAAACCCTGCCAATATTTCGGATCTCTCCTTGGAAGGAATTCAGGAACTACTTTCTAAGAAGCAAGTAGTAGCGAGGCGACGACTACCTGGTGGATCTTCAGCAGCTCGGATACGTATAGAGGATCAGAAGGGGTTTTGCAGAGGGTATGTAGTCAGGTCATGTGGCGAAGTAGCACCACTCACGGTCGTAGAGTTTGATATATACAGTAATAACGTTGAACAAAAGCCGGTCGAAGTACGGAGTGGTTCACCCCTGATCTGTGTCCCTGTCCTGGAAAAGGAACTCGCCACATTCCAGGGACTGAGATAAGATCCAGGTTTACACTGTAGCGATGGGGTTTTCGTACTCGTAGAGTTTATTTGTTTCGTTTCGCTTGATACGCATGAATACAAGCACAAATCCGGACGCGCCGCGAGGAGTCCAAACCAAGTTTTACTGGTGCAGAACCGGGTTGGAGGAGCACGTCACCCACTATAACACTTCTTGATAAGAAAGACCACTTCGCGAGAAACGAAAAATGGAGACGTATGTCCGAAGAGGCGTGGATAGCTCAGCGAAGGGCAGACATTCATTGGACAAATTCACGTAAAACGTGCGGCAAAGATTTTCATATGAGCTGTGCTATTTCTATAACAGCTCATCTAATCATCTGCTTCAGGAATTTGGCTTTGCTGAATGGAGTAGGCGAAATTCATGCAAACCTCCTCGAGGCTGGGAGCTGGTCATCAACCCCGCAGGATACCAAGCTAGGCGTGGTGTGGCATGTGGGACAGAAGATATTTTGAATCGCGACGGTACAGTGGATGGATGACAAAGGAAAAGCCAAGGGCCGGGCGTGCGTACGAGGTTTGTCCTGTTCTAATTCGGTCCTGCAGCAAGAAACATCATGATCCCATTCCACCTACTTCACACCCCTCAGTGCAGTGGAGGGCGTTGGGCCTGACCGGAGAAGGGCAAATTGGTGTTGATAACAGATAAACCTATTTTTAGGAGTTTATTGGTGCGCTTGTGGGAGTCTGGGCTCTCCACGATGAGATTTGGAAGAGGTCTGGAAGATGGTGGTGAGGAGTCGACTATAGTACCATACTTATGTCATTCATATGCTAGTTTTCCGACTATGAGTATCAGATGGCGTGAGTAGCGTGCACGGAGCAGAGAGCAAAATAGAACGGAACAAATGGAAGATTCGACACATGGTTAGCGCCGCCTAGTGTGGTGAGCTGGTGGCCGGAAGTTCTATTAATTTAATCTAATAATTGTTCAAGTATCTTTCTTGGTGAGGGGTGGTGGAGGGAGGAAGACTCTGGAGTTTGGCGCGTTGGAAGTGGTTTTTCTGTTCGATAAAAACAATAGCCGTTCGTTCCCGGCACAAAACATACCTAGGCGGTTTGGTTTAGACAGCTCGACGTCGTATTTAGAGTGAGAACAGAACAGCATATGCAGTTGTGAGGCAGGAGTTACTAGGAAGGTGGAACTTGGTAAGTGTTGCTATTTGTTCACTGTCGAAGGCTTCATTGTTGACAAATGACTCGTGACTTGAGAGGGTAAATAGAAAACCAACAAATCCACCTTGAACCAGCCCACCACCCACCGCAACCACAGCCAAGGGTGGATCTGCCCCTGAACTATGTTGTTACTTGTAAACCCTCGTTATTCTGAAACCGCAGGGGAAGACCGAGATTCACCCAATAGGTGAGATTTGACAAGAGTCAGCCACCTGGCTGAAACAGATTGAGCGAAGCATCGCTTAGTGTGATCGTCAGTCTTCCAACGACTACTCGTCGAACACTTGACGAAGCTTAACTTCGAAACACCACACTCTCAGTCACGCTGCATGGGAAACCCATTCACTTCCGAGTCGCCGAACTGTCGTTGTTATTCGTGTTGTTGAATTCCGCAGAAGGAACTTGCTATTGTTGGCAATTCTGATAATGCGGCTTCCTGTGCACAGCAATTGGACCAGCCGTTCCTTTCCTTTGCATCGGCCTCACGATGGATGTTACTTCCCTGAGCTATAGTATAGAACTTGGTGGTAATAGGGCTGATAGCGGATGGAGTCTAGCCAACATTCACCGTCTGGGGCGACCCCTTGACGGTGTGGAGGATCTCAAACGGACCCCGATCTGCTCATCCAAACACCATCCTGGATTGCTGACAGCTGGCAAGCGACCTGTCCGGGCAATAGATGTCATTGGCTATTCCCGAGTTCAGGCTTTTTGATACACAACCGGTGAACGGTCAGTTCCAAATGTTGCGAGAAGAAAAACCCCCTCCCGTTTCTCTTTGCTCCATCCTGGACCCGCGGTAGATGTACTGTTCTGTACAGTACTTCGCAGACGAGCCAGAGATGCTGCTGCTCTTGCTGCAGTAACGGCCAGATAGAACCATCATATACTGGCCCCCCTGCGGCTATTCTAAGCCTGGCTTCCCCAGATATAGCCCATTCGGTCGTGGCGGCTTCACCTGAGACGCCGCAGCCTCTTCCTCCTGGCTGCAACTGGACAGACGTAAGTTGGTGTGTTCCATGTTGGGCTATCTTCCGCGCTCCCTAACTTCCTGAATCCTGAGTTGTGCGTACCCTCCGTGTCGGTTGTCGTCTCGACTCATCCCGAGAGTGTAGTGTGGTGTACTTCCTAAAGGCCGTTGTCCTCACCATCACCTGTCTTAACGCTTTGCCCGCACACTCCGCCTGTGCAGTAGATCTACGAATCATAATCATCAGCAAACCCAGCGCCGCAACGCAACGCACTGACTTCTCTCCGTCGTTCTTCAGCTACAGTAAGTAGTACAAGTATTTTTCTGACTTACTTGCTTAGTAGCGTGGAGCCCGAATGACATCCCAGTCCT
>Ga0247734_1001869_pt1 | contig 15066 bp, 20 predicted proteins | sample UWRJL103311B2_FD_180933 | JGI IMG/M metagenome (GOLD analysis project Ga0247734, IMG submission 180933) | Plant litter microbial communities from Arlington Agricultural Research Station in Wisconsin, United States - UWRJ-L103-311B-2 | ecosystem: Environmental > Terrestrial > Plant litter >... | reverse complement strand
GCGGTACCGATTTCCTGCTGGTCTTCAACTTCGATGCCGGCGTTGGCGAGACACACGGATTCGTTCCAGCCGATGAAAAAGCAGCCGAGCGACATGAGCACGATCGCTCGGTTCTTGGTATCCGGTGTGCAAGAGGCCATTGCCCCCAGGAGCGCGCCGCCCACGGTGAGGACGAAGATGCATTGCAGCTTGGTCTTTCCTATGGGCACGGAGAGGCAGCCGCCAACTATCTGGCCGGCCACAATGAGTGTGCCGGAAATACAATTCAGCCAGCCGGAATACATGGAGGCTCCGCCATCGTTGGTGTACAGAACAGCGACCATGGACGGCCAGATGATGGCCATGGCGTAGTAGACACTGGCTCCTAGGGCGAGGAGGAGCACCGAGGCTACCCAGCCGGTGTTTTTGAAGAGATGCATGGGAACTAATGGCTCCTTGTTGGTCGTTTTGAGCTCCCAGATGACAAAGGCGATTAGGCATACTATACCGGTTATCAGAGTGCCGATAACGTGTCTGTTTTGCACCATAAAGTCAGTTCACGCTTCTGACGCATATCATCTCTTTCGAAAGACGATATCAAAGTTGGTCGGAGCGGACGTACCCAGATTTCCAAGCATACAATGAACCACCCCAGCTCAATCCCATGACGAAAAGTAGCAAGCCAGCAGTAAAGAGCAGACAACCAATAAAGTCAAAGTCTTTGAAGACCTGCATCTTGCTGCGCCGCTTATGCTTCATTTCGAAAGTGGGTGGGTGATAGAAGAAAAAATAGAGAATTCCGCTGATCGCGTTGACGATGATCATGAAATAGTAGCACCAGCGCCAACCAGCAGTCGTATAGAGGATGAATGCTTTGGAGACCGCAGGGCCGAGACCGGAAATGGGGACGGTCCAGAGGTAAAGCCATGCCTGATTGGAAATATCAAATTAGGTGAAACTTTCACGGGGAAAGGCTGGCTTGTGAGGATAGAACACGACTTACGTTGGTAACAAACCGGTATTTCATGGGCACGAGCTCATTGGAAACGAAAGAGAAAGAAAGTTGGGTAGAAGCTGCTAAGCCAATGATAGTCGTAGCACCAACTACGAGTTATCCCCAATCAGTCTTTTGAGCCCTCAAGCTATCATGTTTAATCAGAATTACTCACTGAGGGTAGGAATTGACTGTGCTGTAGCAGCCACCACATTTCCAATCAAAGCCAGTGCTGCTCCAGAGATAAAGAACCAACGTCGCCTATACACGATTAGCTCTTCCCATCTCAAGAAACAGAATCTCGCTCGAATATTTTGCTACCACAACAAGAATCAAAACATACCCAAACAAATCACTCAACCTTCCAACCAATAACAAGCCAATAGCAAGCGTGAGCGTGTATACCAAACTAACCCAAGTCACGTTGGCATCTGGCCCAATATCCGCGTTTATAACACCGAGTTCGGGCGCCGCGAGGGCGAAGCCTCCCACGCCTCCAGAGAGCCCAAGACCTGTTGCGAACATGGTGCCAACGAAGAAGGAGCTGCGGTAGTAGCCCTTGGGCAAGCTGTTTTCGTCGGTCTGGAAGCCGTGCAGCTCGTCGTCGCCGAGGGTTGTGACGGTGGGGATATGCTTTAGATCATCGTGCTGTGCATGGTCGGCATCTTTTGAGTGTTCACTCATCTTGATGGTGATAGAAGGGGACCTTTTTTGGGGGGCAGATAGTCCTCTATATTTAGGAATGATTAAATAGAGAGAGAGAGAAGACGAGATGGGGGAAATGAACGTAGATTGAAATAAGGAGTTTGGATTTCTCCAGGACTTTGTAGAATCTCAGAAAACTCAAAACTACTTCAATTTTTCTATTTGCTAATTCCCAGCTCCCCTTTATCCAGTGTTATAGAAAAAAAGCATATTATGTGTGGATATCGAATTCCTATGACCACGCCATAATGATAGGCTCCTAACGGATAGGTTGTGTGTTTTGGAAGGAAAAGGTTTCCCGGAAGGCACCCATAGTTAAGTTAAGCTAAAGGATCGAAACGCGATTGGTGCCCAGATACTTCCGGATCGATGGGAGACCAAGCTCAACCAGCCATCTTGCGGGGGAGAAATGAAGATCCGGGGGGGTGCTCGGGTCCTGCATCCAACTACTCTTCATGTATCAAAAAGCGATTTGTTTTTATAAGTAGTTCGTTTTATGTACTACTGTCCATGATGAAGGTTTGCAAATGGGACTTGACATATTGATAGCTTCACCATGAAGAATGAACAGATAACAGTACTAGCTAAAGCTGCCAGCTATCTTCACTCCTACCCCATAAATGAAACAGTTATTTCGAGCGAAAATACAATTTCCCAATTTTAGGCGGCTAGCAAAAAAAGGGTTGTTGGTCTTCTCTCCTTCGAGGTAAAGAAATAAGATATACTATTTAGAGTGTGAACCAAAGCAACCCAAGAAAATCTAGCGGCAATCTAGCAGGCGAGATATTTAGAAGGAGTAGTAAAGATGACATTTCCTGCTCTTTCCCCTCTAGCCTGTGCTGCGTCTATCAAGAATGACCCTCGGCACAACAAGGCAATAGGTTCCGGCTAGAAAAATATCTTGGCTTTGAAAGTCCGGTAACGCTACTTGCGGTATGTCGACGCAAATTCCCAGTCTTTCGATCTTGTAAATGACAGCATATATTTGAGAATTCTGGAACGGATCAAGGACGGCTCAACGCTTTGCATAACTGATCCCGAGGCAGAAATACTCATCTACATATGTAAAAAGTGAGGATCCCCAAATGGCAAATTGGCCATGGCATTGGGAGGATACCGAGAGAGAAAGAGAAAGAGAAAGAGATGGTTCAACCGCGTAGAGAGAGAGAGAGAGAGAGCTATGGCAATAAGCCAAGGCGCATGGCCTGCTTTAGTGAAGAAGCGGTAACTACCAAGCAAGTGACTATTTTCCTTTCTCCAACTCAAGCAATCCCGCTTTGCGCTACACTTTCTCGTACGGCATATTATTAGAGAGAACTAGCATTTTCAGATGGCTCTTCGCTTCTAATTTTTCAGACCATTATCCAAAAGTTCTGCCAACGCCAGAACCTTCTCCTCCTGATAACGTCGGCCTACAATCTGCAAACTAACGTGAGCACCATCATACAAGTCTGGGTCATCTGAATCATGTTAATCTCGTAGTCAGATAATATCAGAGATGGAAAAGAAAACATACAGTCCCGTTGAACCTCCTCGTCTAAATCACTTAGTGGTTTGAAATCTTTGTTAATGACATCTATGTTCTTGTCCACCAGTGTAATCGGTATTACCACCGAGGAATAATCGAGTAAATTCACCCAAACACTAAATCCTAATATTGCGTACTTAGTAAGAACCTAAAGCTGGAACATCTGGTGGGAGAGCAAGACGAACCATAGTATGAATACTTTTCTGGTCTGGCAGCTGGAAAAGGAGCTACAGGTCCAATGACAGCCTCAACTGGTCGGCCAGTGCCAGTCAACGAAGCCGTACTGTTCCAATACTCCAGATACTCTCGCTGATACTCTCGTTTTGCTACATTAACCGCAGCGATTTCCGAAGCAGTGAACTGTGGCTCCAGCTTTTCGTAAATATCAGAGACCTGGCTCGCCATTGGCTCTTCACTGAGCGAAAAGGCTTCATGAACATTTGCTCCTCCATCATACAACCAAGCTTTGACCTAAGTCATGTTACACCAATTCGATTTCCAAATCTTGAGAATAACTTACAGCAAGGCTCAGACCTTTCTCGTGAGAAGGAGGCTTCCACTCAATGACTTTATGGCCCAGCTTTTCGATCGTTCGTACAACGATGTCTATTGCCCTGTTGACGGGAGGTTGACCTTGGACTCTTCCATCATCTCGCATGATACCGAATGCAAGCTGTCCCCCATTCTTTGAGCCTATGATATCTAAGATCGCTTGCTCTTGTTCGTGACGCCAAGGAATTTCGTTGACAAGAGGATCGTAAAGCCATGGTTTTTGCGTCAAAATGCTTTTGATCACCAATTTCAAAGACCTAACGGACGTTGCAAGAGGGCCTACGACTGAGAGGATTGTGTTCTGACCGTCCATCGAATTTGCCAGTCCGCTATATGGGAGCCTGTATACAGGTGTTCAGTTGACAGTACAATACAGATTGGAAGAGAAGCGATAACGTGATTAGAGATTGGAGAACATCACTGATCACTCAAGACAATTTATCTAAAACAAAGAATGCTGCGGAACTATGCTTACCGGCCGGCTGTTGGTCGAATGCCGTATAACCCATTGAATGCAGCAGGAACTTGACACTTTAAGGTTAGCGACTTTGGAAAGATAAACTGTAACTGGGTATGAGATTTGAAATGAGTGAGATCTGCGTACTTCGAATACTGCCTCCGATATCAGTTCCGAACCCCATTGGGCTGCCCTTCAGACCGATCAAAGCTCCTTCTCCACCTGAGCTCCCTCCTGAAGAAAGATTTCGATTTTTGGGATTCCAAGTATAGCCAATGATGTTGTTCACGGTTTCGCCTGTCATCAGTGTATGCGGAACACTCGTCTTGCAATAGAGCACTGCCCCAAGGTTCCTTAATTCCTTCGTCATTTCACTTTCGAATACCTTTTCTTTTCCGGTGCCTTTCTTGCCTTCAAAAGTCCCAATCCAGCCGACATAACCCATGGTAGTCTCCACTCCTTTCACATGGAACTGGTCCTTTAGACTAATTGGAAGCCCGTGTAGTGGCCCTATAGGCTGGTGGTGCTTATCGTAGTAGTCATCGAGTGCTTGAGCGTCAGCGAGAGCGGCTTCAAAAAATATCTCATGAAGGCAGTTGACCTAGTCTAATCTTAGTTTAAGTGTGTTATGAAGTAGTCACGCACCAACTGGTGAGCCAAAGCCGCTCTATGACAAAAAGCTTCAGCAACATCTCGGGCTCTCCAGACTCCAGTAGTTGTCTTTTCCACAATGCCCACCGCATCTGTTTCTGTGATCTCAATCTCGCTTGGGGACAGCAACTGTTGAATGTAACTTCCTGTTACATCACGTTGCTCCTTTGCAGAAGGAAGTGCTGACTGTAGTAGCCATTTATCAGGCAACAAGGAGTTGACGGATTCACGCTTATTTTTCGCAAGTGCTTGCCAATCCATAATTGCAACCCAATTCTAATTACCGTGCGAAATGAGAGATGCTCTGATCCTGTTTGTTAGGTTCCGGACTAGAAGTGGCCTCGCTTGAGTATCTAGTACATAGTATATATTAAATCAAAGGTGGGGTTTGGAATTAGTAATGTACATTTTGATGACCAATCGCTTTAATTGTTCTATGTAGCTTGAGTTACTTAGCTCTCAAACATTTGTCTAACGTTGAGATTGATTCTTTTGGTTTTCATATAGCCTGCCCATTGTGGATGAGAAAGTGCAGGCCAGGTTTCGAGAGCTTTCGGGCAAGTATCTGGAATGATTTTGGGAACTCCATGCCACGCATATCGCGATTCGCCTGTCATATAAACAGCGTCTCCTGATCGCAGGTGCAATACCTGGTAACGAGATGGAATACCATCATCTCCAGAAAGACCAATTATGAAGATAGCGTCGCACCCTATGCTGACACTGACCAGTCCACGATCAACGTCTTCACTAACATCTCGATGTAGGCTGAGGGTATCCCCAGGAGTGTAAAAATTGACTAAATTTAACAATTTTAGTAAAGCTATTGATAGTTCGTACTTCTGAGTTCTGTGAACACAGTAGAAAGTCATGATCGGAACAAAAACGTACCAATTGCTGCCTGGGGCTTCATTGTAGGAAACGCTCCGTGGAGGAGATGATATATATCGTCTGGAAATGATGGAGGAATCCCATCTGGATATCTCTTTTTAGTCCAGTCATACTGACCGCCGAGAGTCATCCATCTAAGCTTGCTCGTCATGACTCTCTCCATGTTAAGACTTGGATGTAACTCGGCATCTTTGGCCACAAATACAACAGATTTTCTGTCGTAATCAAGGAATGATTTACCGACAGCTGGGTGCTCTATATTGTAGTGAAGATCTAGGTTTGTTTTATGAACTGGAACCGCAAGGTCTCTGTTGAGAATTCGATCTAGGAGTATGGTCTGGCACTCAGGAGGGAGGAAAGATGGGATAACTATGAGACCTGTAACGTAGTCAGCATGCAGCTCTGCTTTTGCTATCGAACTTAGCAGAATAATACCCGGTATAATCCTAGACTCAAAGCAGCTTGCTGTATCACCTTTGTCCGTATCAATCTTGACAGAAGTTAATAGCTCTGTATCAACCCCGTGGTTCATGAAATCTTGGAGTATTTTCCTCTTGTTGCTTAAATCCAAATTGTTGGAAACAAACCACTCTTCTTCTGACCTCACACTATATAACAAGAAAGTCAGACAAAACCACATTTTATATAGTCAAGAAAAGACTGCAGGATGACCGACTTGGATTCTTGTAGAGGTGAACCATCTCTGAATTTCTTCCACTCTTTGAATACTTGTTTCAGATCATCTGGAGGAGATACATGTGGACTACGGGCTTCTGTTGCAGGCATCAGAATGCGACTACTTGTTTCCATGTCGATTACTATAAAGCTAAGACTGTAATAAGAATCAGCTTCTATACCCATTAAACGTACGGTGGGAGGTTGAATATGCTTATCATACCTTGAATGAACGGGAGTAATACCTTAGTGGAAGAAAAGTTGGGATTGAGAGAAGTGGGAAAACTGTCCAAGGACCCGATCTTCGATACGTGAAGAAGTTGGAGCTATTTAGCGTCGTCTCAGCAATCATAGAATATCGGATATAATCCTTTTCTCATTGTGTCAAACTGTGACTCAACGAGGTTCAGCAATTTGAAACTTCCGTGCAAATTTGGGATGGTCCATCCGCAATTCTCACAATTCTACTTATAAGCTCTAATCTCTAGCTACGGAAGTTTCGTATCCGTTGGATGTATTACAGAGTATTACACACTCGGCGTAATTCAGCGCTGGGTAGTATTTCAATTTGACAGCTTACTCAGTATGCTAACTTCAATCGAGAAAGTAGAGCATGCCTGATTCTTAAACGTTTTAGGATGTCAAGGTAAGGTTTGAAAGGTTGAAAAAAGGCATTCGGAGTACGATGTAAGTTATAAGATCCCCTTCGATCAACTAGAGGCGAGAACGAGGCCCATGCCATGAGATTTTAAGTGGAGAACTTCCCTTGGCATGGTGTGGCTTGAAGTTCGCGTCGCGGTGGTGATTTTGCCGCTCGAGTCCGCTTGTTTACAACAAACAACGACGACGACAACCTCCACGACTTGATGATCTAGAAGGACCGGGAAGCAACACCAGCAACAACCTATACTAATCTATAAGGCTGGTACTCTCTTTTTGTATCTTCTCGACGATTGGAATCTCGAATTATCGGCCTTTAAGACTGCCCCTCCATAAAGCTCACCGCCCCACGTTGGGTCAACAAGCAGATTTACCTGCATCAAATACTCCTCCCACGCTCTTTACAACAAACAATTGGCAAATTCATAATGGAGAACTACCAGAAGTTGGAAAAGGTTGGAGAAGGTTAGTCAATGCACGCAGAAACCGCCACTCTCCACGAGGTCAAGCACGTTGGCTTGCGTCCCAAGTCTTTCCACTAATTTGGCACTTTTTCAGGAACATATGGTGTGGTATACAAAGCTCGGGATCTCCTACATCCTGGCAGGATTGTGGCCCTCAAGAAGATCCGTCTCGAAGCTGAAGATGAAGGAGTTCCTAGTACTGCGATTCGCGAAATCTCTTTATTGAAAGAGATGAATGACCCAAACATTGTCCGCCTTTTCAACATCGTACATGCCGATGGACATAAACTGTACTTGGTAATGGAATTTCTCGACTTGGATCTAAAGAAGTACATGGAATCCCTACCTGTTTCAGATGGTGGTCGAGGTAAAGCTCTTCCAGAAGGCTCTGGACCTGATTTGGGGAGACTCGGGCTAGGCGGTGCAATGGTCAAGAAGTTCATGAGTCAATTGTGCGAGGGTGTCAGATACTGTCATAGTCATCGTATCTTGCATCGCGACCTTAAACCACAGAACTTGCTCATCGACCGAGATGGAAACTTGAAACTGGCAGATTTCGGTTTAGCACGTGCTTTCGGAGTACCTCTACGAACTTATACACATGAAGTTGTAACGCTTTGGTATCGATCGCCAGAAATCTTATTGGGAGGTCGTCAGTATTCTACTGGTGTTGATATGTGGTCTGTAGGATGCATTTTTGCAGAAATGTGCACCCGCAAGCCTCTCTTCCCTGGAGATTCTGAAATCGATGAGATTTTTAAGATTTTTAAGTAAGATATTTTTTATATCGTATTGTCGCTCTTGTTGCGTGCTAATACCTCTCAGGCTTTTAGGTACCCCGACTGAGGCAGAGTGGCCAGGTGTTTCTGATAAGAGCTGCTTCCCCGATTTCAAAACCTCATTCCCTAAGTGGGTTCGAGATATGCGTCAACCTTTGTGCTCAAACCTCGATGACCACGGACTTCACCTCCTAGAAGAGATGCTTGTGTACGACCCTGCTGGCCGCATTTCTGCGAAGCAAGCTTGTATGCATCCCTACTTTGAAGAGGGAAGCTCTGCGTATTCGGCTCGTGGAGTTGGTCCTACCTATCAACAGAAAACCAATGGTTATCATTGAGCAGTACACGATCTGGGGGCATGTGGTAATGATCTGGATGATGGTTATGAGATGCTAGGTACCTGCGATAGCTTATAGCATTATTTGCATTAGGCTTGGATAGGTATGACGAAACAGACGATTAGTACTACAGACACATGCATATTTGCGAGGCTGCCTTTCCTTATTACGGAGGTTCTTGCATTATATGGGGGTATTTATTGACATGGCAATACAAGGGACTGGGAGGCTGGCGTCATTTGGCAGGGTTGGCAGTACGGCTTCATGCTTCTTTTGTAGTCTATAAAACGGCCCTCTTTTCTTGCGTGCTTTGTAGTGCATTGGTCTCTCGGTTTTCCCACTTGTGTGAACCTCACCATTCTCGTCCTCTTCTGCTTTTGATTAGAGCACAGACTCCGTAGAACCTGGACAGGGAATACATCTCCTTGCGCAGATGACTGAGAGATGATCCATTGGATTCTGGGACTGGTTGATGATAACAGGGAGCATTGTGACGCTAATGCCTGTGCAGTATTGAAGCCTAGATACGCATTCAGTTTCCAGCGTTACTTGCCTCTCATGAGTATTATTGAATGACAAGAGGCTGTATAAGAGGGTCAAGCAGCAGCCTCGAAGTGTATCGTAGTCTGACGCAAGGATTAAAAGTGATATTTCAGTAGCCAGTGCGCGAGCTCGGAGGATAAAAAGACGAAAATCGCAAATATAGTAAGTAAAGCAGGGTAGATATTGATTATGTTCAAATTTGCTCTTATTTATTTTTGAGCTGTAGCATCATAAGCTAACTGTTATTCATGAAGTATGTCCCATACAATCCTCATGATCATGTCCAAACTCCCCAGGCTATGCTATGTATATACAAAATTCTATGCCGTATTTCCAAGTCATGATCTCATATGAGGTTATTAGCAACCTCTTTCTCTCAAATATACATCCCGTTCATCTTATTATATGATCCCATAAATACTCCTTTCTGAAATGCAATGATATGCCCCCTTGCTCGTCCCCCTTTTTTTTGGTCTTTGTTCCATCAACACACTGGAGCTTGAGGTAACAACAGCAGGAGTAAATTAATCGTCTGCTAAGCTTCCTCTGCTCTCGCTTTCCGAGCCACTTGAGCTTCCGCCCTTGCGTGCGATGGAAACAAGATGGTAAATTCCGAAGGCGATCAAAGCGAGGACGACGAAGAGGATGATGATAATAATGGCTATCACGTCGTTCTGTTTCATGATTGCGGTTTGGTGTGGTGTTTGTGGGGTGGTGGGATGAAGGATGCAGGGTGAGGTGGACGGAAGCTTTCGGAGGTGGGGTTGGTGATTGGAAGTGCGACGAGAGGATGGATTATTTGAGAAGTTGATTGAGAGGTGGTATGAATACCTGCTAATTATTTCAGTCAGTACAAATTTCCTTCAAGTGACATGAAGCAGCATGAGCTTCAACATGTGTTAGGTGGTGGAAAACTAACCTCGAATTGCAAAAAGTGACGAGGCTGACACTTCAACAATCTAGCCTGATGAAGAGGTAAATAGATTGATTGTTGGACTCGTGAGTGGCGCGAAGAGCTTAAGGTTTGATGAAATATGCTGGATAGTGGAATGCGGGATTTCGGTGAGGGAATTGGGACTGGAATGGAAGGAAAGAAAAAGAGGAGGAGAGGCAGAAAGTGAGTTCTCTTAAAGGTGGTGATATTTAATTGGGAGGCCGGGCAACCAAAAAGAGGTGGCGTGGCGCTGCCAAAAGAAAATGGCGGGGAGTGGAGCCGTAACGAGGATGGATGGAACACCATTCCCATCACCATCATTTCTACCCTTGCCCTCCTCTATACGAAGTAAGATGAAACTACACTGTAAAACTAAAGCAAGAGTTGCGATCATGGTTTTCAATACTTGAGGTTGTTCTAATGTTCACAATCGATATCTGAAGGTATTTTGTGAGGTTTGTGTTGGTAAGTACTGTAAGGTAAGGGAAGGGAGGCGAGGGCACGGTTCACTTGCAAGGCCATCATCATCTTCAATTCTTGACACCGTCAGAAAAGATGCATAACTTCAACAACTGCATTAAACAGTATTCTCTTGATTTAACATTCACATTTACAGCTACACCGGGTCTTATTCCTACTCTTACTAATGAATTATCTCACACACAATTACTTCATACAAGTCGAATTGTATAATAATAGAGCAAAAGGGGGGACGGTTTCTGGGGCCAAGAATTGGTACGAAGGCTGGTCCCGTAGCTAGCGGACGCTAAAGCAAATATCCCTGAACTGCCAGACCTGCCAGACCTGCAAGTGCTTGCCTTGCTCTGTCACCCGAGACTAGACCAGAGAACACTCTTTTCGATCACTTAATATATACACAGTACGGACCTTTAGACCGTTTCAACCAACCCAACCGTTCACTTTCTCAGGTCATACAAGCCGCTGCGAACTGTCACAACTCGGCCCTTCCCTTCATCCGTCACACAATTGACAATTGCTCCCATTTAATACTGCATAGACCACAATTCGCCTTGACTTGCCGTTCGCACACTACTTAGCTGCTCGATACACACATCTCCCAACGGTGCTCTTGATGAGCCTCTATTGGCCAGTCCATTCTTCTGAATCTTGGACACACCTGGCGGCCGCGGGAGAAAACATTGCGCGAGCACCCGCCGTCAATGTAAAGCTCCGAAAGGTTCAACAGCTGGCAGAGAGACACAGCGGAGGGGGAACTGCAGAATGGTTTAAAGGCGCTTGCTACATGGAGAAGTCTAGAGCCTTCTCTGGGAGCTACTGGGACGGTGCAATAAAGACCTAACGGACCATAGAGATCTGGAAGATGTGTAAAAGTGACAAAGCACGAGCGCAGGTAGAGATCTGAAATCATGGTGAGGGATGAACTGGCGATGTAAGGTGAGTGAGGGTAAATGAGGGGGAAGATACGAGTGTAATCTTCGAAGTTTAATCTGTGCTTTAGAGCCCTGTATTCGTCCATAGTTCATGCAAACCGAGCTTAATATCAGGCCAACGGTCTATTCGAAATGCGCCTTGCCTTCTAGAAACTCCCAACGAATCGGTGTATTGCCGCATCTAATTCACTAGACACCGTTGAATCTGCACTGCATGCCAATATAAGTCATACCTCAGACGCTTCTCTGTTGCACTCCTCACACCAGCTCTATTCTGATCCTTCGCCCCAGAGATACTCATCCTCACCTCCTTTCTTCCAGTTTTCCCTCTCCAAACTCTTCCTCGCAACGTCGATATCCGTTTTGATATCTTTCACCAACGCCTCCAAGCTCACATAGTCCAGCTCTGGCCTGATATACCCTAAAATGCTAATCGCCATGTCGCTCCCATAAAAGTCTTGACCAAACTCATGCAGCACATGCACCTCTGCACTCCTGACGGTATTCTTGTAGAACGGGTTGTACCCGATCGACATCACCATCGGGAACGTGCGCCATCCCTCTTCGGCTTTTGAGGGTGGGGGAGGAGGAGCAGTTGAGGTTGATGAGGAGACGAGGGCCGGGTGAGATGGAGGGAGGAGGATGCCAGCCCAGCCAAAGTAGACGCCAGAGTCGATGGTGTCGATCCAGGAGACGCCTTCGACGGGGATGTTTGCGGTGGGAATACCGAGCTGTACTAGTTAGCTTGGGTCTGTTCGGAACATATACGCACTGGTTCTTCAAGATGGAGGGGGGAGAAGTATAAGTGGGACCAACCTCTTTAGATCCACGACCGAAACCAGAGACGACTTTGCCTTTCATGCGCAGAGGGTATGGTGTTTCTGGCCCAGAATCGGGGCCGACGATAGTTGGTCGAGGTCCGCTTGGTGCCATCTTGCCAGGTAGTTGTAAGACGGAGATTGTTTGAGGAGATTATGAATCATATAAAGGAATGGGTTATGGTGGACTGATAAGGCTGTGAAGGTGGGGTTTCGTCCAAGCTACCCCCCAGTCCTCTACCCCACCCACAAGGCTACCTCGATATAAGAATCAACTTAGTCCCCATAGATAATTTTCAATTCCAGTTAACTAAAGCACGTTCACATGTAAAGTGTCAAATCGAGGGTTCAAGGAAACTGTAGAGTTTTTGAATATAGCAAGTAGGTATCTTTTTGTTTCTTCTTCCTGGGTTGCCCCATGCCCCGTTCCAATGCAATGTACCATCCCAAACAAAGAAATCCAGAACTCCGCCCAAAGCTGCCAGTTTCCATGCAAACATTCCTTCATAATCCATTACACCTGAATATGCCTTTGCACTAATAGCGCGTCACCTCAGTCCTCGTATCTCAAGTTTTAGATGCAGGGTAAGAACTGTAGGTAGAGCTTGTTAGCAAGCCAATCGACAAAGGTAAAGGGGAGGGGGGGGCTTGACTTACATTCATAACAATCAACATTGGGATATCAAATACATCCCTCTTTACAGTCCAGCAATAACTGCAATCCATCTTGCCATCTCTCTCCAGCCTTCCAATTCCATGCTCGCCATCGATTTCCCTCACCCTGTTCCCCATACCTCCAATACCACCGGTAACCTCTTTTCTTTTGTTCTTTCCTTCATCTCTTATATCCGAAGAATCAGTAGCAACTTTTGGTTGGTACTTCAGTAATTTGCACCTTGTCGTCACGCTTCCTCTGCTATCCCCGAAAGCCAGTTTCGCAAAGTCTTCGTAGAATTCAATAACGCTGTCATCATCCAACAATTCTGCTAGAAACACAGGTTGTGGTTTGGCTTCGTTACCTGGGACAGATGCCAGGCTCAAAGTTCTTATCCGCGGAGTTGTAAGGCCACCGCGACCAGTGTTTCCACCACTAGAAGTTCCACCATCAGAACTACCATTATTAACATTAAGATTTGCTTCGTTTCCAAGAAGAACGTCTTTTTTCCAACCGGTGAGGAGGGTAAACTCCTTGTTGACAGCCGCAACCTCACCCGTTCGTCGGCATACAAGAGTTGGCGTGCAACAGTTCAACATAAAGTCTTCATATTCAAAGAGCGTCCTCTGGAAACATTTTTCCATGAAAATTAAGTCTTGACGGGTTAGGCCTTTTGTACATGAGATGAAAGAAGGGCGAATTGACGCCAAAGATTTTGCAATTCGAAGCGTCTTATTAGCTGAAAACCGTCTCTGAAGGAAGGCGGTCAAGCCATGAAATCCGGTTGTGTATGAGTAAGGTTCATTTACAGTCTCATATATGGAGGAAGGATCTCGCCCTCTCTTCCCAAGGACCGAAGCTGCAACCATCTTTGAAGCTGCGGCAGACTTGGTGTCTTGTCTTTTAGGTGGCCGGTGCCCCGATGATTGGGTGTGTGCATTCACGGATGGGGTGAACGTATTTGGAGAACCATCAAATCCTATTCCCGTTGCGGATGGACTATTGTCTGTACTGGGGCTTTGACCCGTAGTGTTATTCGTAGCTATCGCGTATGCATGGGGAAGTCCATGGTGAATAGCATTAGGGAAGATATTGGCAGCGTTATTCTGCTGATCGAGACCAGCAAACTCCGGGAGCATCTCTTGCGAGTACATCGAACCGTATGGAGACATGTTTGGTCCAAACACTCCACTATTAAAGCTCACATCACCCATACCTTGGGAGGACATTGATGCATTATTATCTTTTGGGGGTGTTTCCGCTGCACCGGAAGACATGTGTCCCAACATTCCAAATTCCAAAGCGCCGTAATGATTACCAAAGTTAAGACCCTCGAGGTCAAAATTGAACAAAGCTGGGTTGCTAGGATCGAACATTGCCGCACCAAACGAGTTTTGAACGTCATTCGAAGCTTGAGGTACAGAAATTCCTTGCAGAGAGTTATGTAGATTAACGGTATTGGCATAATTAGGTGATATTGGCGACTGTTGACTGGTATATGAATGTCTACCCTGTGGCGGGGGAGGCATCTGAGTTTGTTGATTTGGAGAAAATATCGGATATGAAGGGGAAGAGTCAGATTGTGAGAAAAACACACCAGGAGGTGAATTGTCTATCACGGTAGTGCTGATGGCGGAGGGTACATTATTTGGTCGGCTGTTGTTTCCTTGGTTGTAGTTTGGACCTAGGACCGGTCTCAGAGCTTCTGGGGGGGCATCGTGTAAATACTTTGCTTTTTTCCTAACCCCATCTTGACAAGCATCGGCAAGGCCTCTCTTGATACAACGCTGGCACGGGCGCTCATCCCCTAGTTCAATTAGATTTGTGTTGCAATCCCGCGAGAAAAGGAGTGAGAGGTAGAGCTATGGCGTGCAGCCAACAATAGACATATGCCACAACTTTTGGTCAAATACAAGTATCAAGAAAATTAGACATACCACATGTCAAGTGAGCCCTTTGACACGCAAAGCAAGCCCTTCTTGCCTTCTTCCTCCGTGGCCTTAATGGGTCTTTTGGATCCAGCTTCGGCTT
>Ga0247734_1001868_pt1 | contig 15069 bp, 16 predicted proteins | sample UWRJL103311B2_FD_180933 | JGI IMG/M metagenome (GOLD analysis project Ga0247734, IMG submission 180933) | Plant litter microbial communities from Arlington Agricultural Research Station in Wisconsin, United States - UWRJ-L103-311B-2 | ecosystem: Environmental > Terrestrial > Plant litter >... | reverse complement strand
GTTTTTGTTACCGGGATGGCACAACCCTCTCCACATCCCTCATCCTCCACTCCCATCTTCCATCTCCCATCTCCCATCTCCACCACCACAGGACTGGACTGGAGTCGTCGCTAAGTACTGCACTCCACTACTGTACTTCCTGGTCTATCTACTAACTACTACTGTAGTATACTAACCTTAACACTACTACTACTCCTACATACAGTAACTATAGCTCCAGTACTGTACGTACATTGTACATACACACTATAGTTCCCATCCCCTAACGGCATAAGTACAGTACAAGTAAGTCCAGGCATGCTACCTTATATATATTATATATATATATATATATATATATTTCTTTACCAGCATGCGACTATACTACCCTATCCTACTACCCTACTACCCTACAACTCTGCTTCCGGAGTACCGTTCGTTGTCTGTCTGCTGTTGCCCTGACCAACCCAGCTCACCACACAGGCACACACACTACCTGACTGCTTACGGTCCTGACCAGCATCCAGCATACTGTACAGTACAGGGCCCCCGGACCGGTGGCAGCGCATTGGACAGGACATCGTGTGGATTGCGGACGACTTGCTGCGAACCTGCTGCCACGAAATCGACCGGATCTACTTAAGGGCGATCTTCGAATCTCACCACCCTCCACCATCCTCCACCACCTAAGAACGAGGTCGCCCTCCCTCCCCGCGCCGCGACTACCCATAACCCAGGCTCCTCCAATTGAGCCCCGGCGATTTGGGCCTTGGTTTCTGATATTGTAAGACTTCCGGACAGGCCACACGAGTCCCTTACCACTCCCCAGTAGTACAGTACCGTACCGCTACTGTACTGGTACTAAACCAGCCGGTTAGTGAGGAAGTGAGGGAGTGAGGGAGCAACGCCCGTAGAACTGGGTAGGCTACTGAAAGTCAAGATATAACCAGTGCTTGTCCTCGATGGTGTTAACCAGGGACTGTCCAAGGGAAATAAGGTAATTAGCGTGCCGTTGACAGCAGCGCGCCAGCCCAAGCCGATGGCCAACTCTCCATCCAGCTCCAGCTCCAGCTCCCCAAAGCTCCGCCGCCGCTCACGCTTACTGAACCAAGCACTCCTGCTACGGCTACGGCTACAGTTACAGCTACTACTGCACTGCTCCTGTGCTCCAGCCCGTCGTGCGTCCATCTACCAAGGCGGCCGACGATGAGGGTCGTCACTGAAGGTGCATGGGGCGAGAGCGATGGCGCCGATTGACGAAACGACGGGCAGCGTGCAGGGGATTGGCATGGGCTCCTCTTACTGTAGTATCATTGGAAGTATATGTACAGTGTACAGTCAGTACCTGCCTGCCTGCCTGTACTTTCGTGCTACAGACCAGGACTTGCCGTATAGTACTGTACAGTATTATTCCAGGACTTACAGGCCTTCCTGGACGGTAGGGGCGTACGGATCCGTAGAGCATGGGGCGCACCAACAAGCATGCAATCGAGATAAGCCGCTGTCTCTCATTTTGAAGTGTCCGCGTGGGAACGTACATTAGCAACGCCTCGGGGGGGGGTTCCTCGCGAGTTGATGAACACTTGGCAACCCGATCGAGCGCACGAAGAGTGAATTCGGACGGGGGCAAACAATACCTTCTTCCTCAAAAGTGAAAAAGCTCGATGGAATCGCTCTAAGCGATCAACAATCCTTCGGGATTCAACGTACGGGGTGAGTTAGGTTGGTTCACCGCAGGAAAGAGGCTTGTCGAAGCGAGGTCTACACCAAGCGTCCTCCCCATCCAGGGAACTAGTGAGACTAACTTTTCCAATTAGATCAGCATGATCGAACTCAGGGCTACCTAGGTATTACAGAGTTCGCCCTGAGAGGCAAACCATGTTGGGAATAATCGAGGTACTATTGTTTTCATCATTTTTTGGCCTGGAAAATCTTCTACTTTCGGACGAAAACCCTCTCTCTATGCCTGCACCTGTTGTCCAATCCCTTTCCGACGCACCTGCTGTGGAGTTTATTCATCCACCCACATCCCCATGGTTCCAAACAGGTGAATACAACCTCAGCAAGGGTACGTTATGCAAGATCAGATTCGTGGCAAACTGAACGGGCGGTGATCTCTGGAATGTGTGTCCATGTTCTTAGCCTTTTCCCTGAGGCATCCGCAATTGTTTAACAATCGGGTTTATTGAAACAATAGCAGTCAAGAGCCAGGTGGGTTATACAACACGAGGTTAGTCATTCCACCCGCATTTGCACATAGATTAAAAGCTGGCAGAATGCGCGGAGCTATGATACATACATCTACGTGACCAGTCTCTCGATGCGTTGTCGAGCGTTCTGTGCGATGGTCTTTTACTTCAAGATTTCCTCTTTGCATAGTTAGGATTACCTAGCCCCCAGGAGAACAATAGCCCTGGTCACATATCAGGAACTATCATATCCTTCCACTTTCCTTCCTGCGTCTAGCTAGTCCAGCATTCCCACAGTGTACCTACACTCGCCAAATATCAGGCCCGCCACTACCAGTATTATTGTAACCGAGTATCGAACTCGGATTGTACCGTTCACGCTTCGTACTACTTACTACTACAATCGGAAGCCCAAGCACAAGTGGGTACAAAGGTGCTCGTTGCGTGTTTAGGGCCATTTTCAAAAAGAGGTTGCACGAGTCACGAACAATACCGCAAGAACACAAGAGGATTTGCTATAGCGAGTCAGTCTACTTGCCAATATTAATCTGAAATCTACGATCCCCCATCTATCATATTCAGCAGACCAGAATTAACTCTGAATATCAGCATAGGCATTCGAAGAGTAACACCAATAAGCTGGATAATAATATATTACGAAGTAAGCCCTCATCTCCATCCTCCATCCTCGGGACGCAGAAACACTATCCAAAAAAAGTGCTAATCCAAAGTCGATAACCCTCATATTGCGGAACAGCCTGAGGCATATTCGGTAAAGACTTCTAAAAAAAAATACGTTGCAAATTAGTTACACAAACAACTAGCTGAAAGGCCCCTAAGTGTTCTGCGAAGTGTATGCGTCCGGAGTAACCTCATCCATACAGTACTTCCACGAGTCATAAAAATTAACCAGTAGCAGATCGTTCGGATGCATAAAGTATTGACCGCGGCACGATCAAAAATTGATAAGTAGGATTCGGGACGGCAGATCAATCTCTCGTTATAAGTAATAAAGCACACATGTGCCAAGCTTCCAGACAAATGACTTTATGTCGTACCAACAAGTCTGACAGCTGCATGTCTCGGCGGAATGTTGCATCCGCAATCTCGTGATAGGCAAAAACACCATGAAGTAATCTTGGGAATAATAAGTAATGCCCCCTTGATGCGTTTGCCTTTTCCCGGCTGTCTAACTCCCTCTCTGGATCAAGAAGAGATCTTCACCCGCAATCTTCGCGGCGGTTTAATCATGCAAACCCACTCTCATTTTTACGAATGCGTATAGAAGCCTCAGTGGAGAAATGTGAGCATCTCAAAAGGAAAAGAATTATGACCATATCGCTTGAAACTCTGTCGAAGTGGGAATCTTGTGCCCCCAAGTCTCGTTTGAGTTTGGATAATAGGTAGCGTGGGTGAGTGTTGTCGGAATCTCGCCCAAATCCAGATACCCGAGATCTCGACCCAGCTAAGGAGCTCGAAGGATGATCCGATCACCTTGGCACACGGGCACACTTCCAGACATGGACTTGGTTTCTGGTACGGGTCCAGTAGGAAAGTAAAAGTAGGCTTAGATCATCAAAGATCTAGCTAGTGGTCTGCTAGTTGTCTGCTAGTTTACACTCTTACTCCAAGCAGGTGGTCGGACGTAAAGGATCGACCTGATGGTGTTTGAAAAGATTTGTGCGGAAAAAAAGGGAAAAAAGAAAGGAAACGACTGGGTTAATTTCCAAATATGGTGTTTCTTGTTCTTCCCAGCCGGAACCAGCCAGAATGAAATCAGCATCGAAACCTATTCCAGTACAGGACTGTGGGAAGTATTCACAAAGCTTTCGTTGAGACTGCTGCACGGTCAATATATGTATGGATGTTGCCTTACTCCACATCTGAACGATAAGTACTTAAGCAAGTGGTTGCGTCCCGTTCATTGCCACGCGGACGGCATGGATAGGCCTTGCTCAAAAGTGTCAGTGGTGTCAGTGGTGGCAGTGGTGGCAGTGGTGGCAGTGGTGTCAACGGTTTCTTCAGCGACAGCAAGCAAGCAAGCTTACTGTACTGTATTGATCATTTCCTAGGAAACGACGTAGACGGACTGATAGTCAGAGATCAAACCCTACTTTACATACCGTACCTCCGTCAATCTCTTTCCTACCGCAAAAGCATCGCGAACATATCCATTGCCTTTTGGCAAAATCCATCTCGGGGATAGGCTTGCAAAGGCTGTAGCTTTAACGCACCAAGCTCTAGGCCTCTCTCTCTCTCTCTCTTTTTTTAAGCGAGAGTCAATGCCGCCGCATCGTACGATACTTGCGTAGGTGATTCATATACGAAGGACGAAAGGTACTTTGGAGACTCAACACAACATCACATCACACTCTTACCCTGACTTGGTGCTCTAAGCGCAGCCTACTCCAGCTGCAGTAGCGCGACCCTAATTCTTTTTCAATAAACCATCGATGTGTGGGCCTCTGTCTTTTCTCTTATTTCGCTCTCTCTCTCACCATATGCTGTACTGTAATCATAATATTCGGAGAGAAAACAGGGCTTGCTCACGTCATTATTCAGCCAGATCAATCCACAACCCACACAAATCCCCCCAAACCGAGATGCTCGAACACCCTACCCTCTCCTAAGTCCTAAGCGATACAGTACCTCATCAATCCCATCGACGATCTGACGCATGATGGAGCCTTGATCCTTGGATAACACCCAGTACTACAGTACTGGAAGTATTTTAAGTCTCTACCAGGTTTCCGTACTTGCCGCCCCTGCTCCCACCACCCGTGCTCCCTTGCTCCCTTGCTCCCTTGCTCCCTTGCTCCCTTGCCCCTTGGTTGTCGGCACGGGCTCCCAGTGTGTGTTACCCTCGCACGGCATTATCCAGCAAAAGAAGCAAAAGCGGATGTCCCCAATCAACACACGGACATGGTAACGCTTGCCCTTGATATGAGCTGTCCCGGTGCGTATGTATACATTAGGCTACAGTAGCCCTAGACGATTTTCCGATCTCATGATACTGTACGCCGTACTGTACTGTGGTCCCTCCCCCGACCTAGCGAACCCTTCAGTCGGGACAGCTGTCCTGCCAGATCTTCAATTGCATAATCGCCGCTTCCGATGCAAACATACTGTGCATACTGAGCTGTATACAGCACAGTACAGTATTGGCCACGCAGCATGATTTTGGACAACAACCCCTCATTGCATTCTTACTGCCGCAATTGGTCACATTACACTCTTAGTCCCATTACAGTACAGTAGTACGCAGGGCTAGGACTACTGGTACTGTACTGTACTGTACTGTATGTAGTGCTGCTGAATGAATTCAAATCAGCTACTGTCAGTCCCTCCGGTCCCTCCGTCCTGTAATAAGAGTAGCTACAGTACTGCTGCTGCACATATGGAGTCTTGCTTTCTTTGCACGGACCTGATATCCTGCAGATCATCTTCAATTAAGTAATGGATCATGAAACACAATCATTCCGGTTCATCAAGGTCACTTCCCCGGTGTTCCGCTGACAGCACCCCTGGCACGTCCGACATTTCCAGTCAGAAGCTGGACATAAGCTTCTAGGAGTCGCCTTGTACTTTTCCTGACACCAAACTCACCAAGCTCACCAGTCACCACCACACTCCACTTCTGAGACTATGGCCGAACGTTATATGTCAAATTATGCCGACGAGCAACCCCTGGAATCGAATATTTCAATTACCTTGTATACTGGAATTCATCTGCATTTGCGTCGTATTCTTCCTGCACCCAGGACTCTGCGCCGTGCAGAATACGGGTCTCTTATTTCGCTATACTAAGTCTGCATGTTCCGTTTTAAACCTCCCCCCTTCCCTCCCCCTGCTCCAAACGGAAATCGCATCGAGATCTGAAAATCTATTCATATACTGCATCTTCATATGGCCTGTTTTATCCGCTCAGCTCCCCCTGCTCACGAACGTGCGCTGCAAGTCCCTCACCCAGTATGTGCGGACCATGCCTATGCTGGAATCTTACCTCGTATGAAAGTACCTCGCTACTTTTCACACTTCCAGGGCCTTTCCTGTTCAGCTCGTGTCAGGCCAGTAGTAGAATAAGTCTTCTAAGTCTCCATTCCCGGCACCCTGGTTGACAACCTCGTTCTGTGAATAGCTTCTCCACGACCCCGGCGCTGTTTAGATTCGATCTTCGTTTCAATATGGGGAGTTCCGCGTTTCGTAGATCTCAAAAGGAGTCTGTGGATGATCTTGCCAAACCTCGTTACGCTCAAAGCGTAAAGTAAGTTAAGATGCCAAAATGGCAGGTTACCAAGATTGCAATCTTGGAGATCGCACTAGTGTCACTTACGTGAATAGTTATTGGCGATAGAAAAGAATTTATCGAAATATATTTCTCCACCATCGTAGTTTTCCAGAAAATTTGGTGGTCCCAAGTCTTAATAATAAGCCTCTAGTCTCTAAAGTCTTTTTTAGTTACTTACCTTTGGCTAGCTAAACAGACCAAATTTGGTTCGTCTCCTAAGGGTACTTTTGTGCTTTGTTTCGCCGGTGGAGAAATATCTTTCCGGGCGAAACAGTAGTAGGAAAGACCAATGAGATAAGGTCGTGTGCGCAAGACTAGTTAAACGGTTACGAGGGAATATCTGGACAGCTTCAACGATAATAACTCATTAAACCAGGCGACAGATGACGTGCCTTCGGGTTGGGACGTTGCGGGGATTATTACCAAACTCCTTGGGAAGATGGTACTCGTATCGGACTGGACATCTTAGCCGGCTAAAATAAGGAAAATGCTTTTTGATATGTGATATTATAACAACCACGACTTCTTTCATCCAGGCACCTTTTCCATCATCAGCCAGAAAAGCATCCTCATTCATTTTAAGGTAAGATCATCATGGCTTCACTAAGTTTTCGGGTACGAATTGACCTCGTGGAAATATCGTGGCATGGCGTTTTATGTCTTGTACCTTTTTATGAGGGATTTCTATTTTACTGTTGTAAGCAATGCCACTTCAGTAGCACACGCGGTTCACAATCATATATCATTTCAAGACACGGGTCCCGAGATAACATCCGATTTCCCATTCAATCTTCGTCATGTGTAACCGTCCTCTCAATTTGTGATCAATGTTTCAATTTCAACGGCCAACCACCCTGCTCCTTTGACTTGAAAATATGATATATTTTCGACTAAGTGAGGGGAAGTCCTTTACTTTTGCACGTCCCTACTTCGTTGTAAGTCTGAAATATATGTTGCCTTTGAGCTCTCCATTTATTAATGAAAGTTAGAGGGATCTCCTAGGCTCCTCGCAAATATATATACATTTTTCTCTTCACCTTGATCCGACACAACCAGCACAGTACATTCATTCGTCTTTCTGCCCAACTCACTTTGAAATCTTTAAAAGAACACTGCTTCGTGTGTTCTGCAGCCAGTAGTAGCACAAAACACTTTAGTTCCGCCTGCAGGTTTCGGATCGCGCTCGTTTTATCACCTCTCGGATTTCCTTTTCTTCCTTTCTCGAGCCCCCATATGTAACAGGCTTGTGGAACTGTTACTTGTTTTTTCCTCTGCCCGGGCTACCTCAGGTCGTACCAAACCCAAACCCTTCCCGCCTTCTCCTGCAACCCGACCCGCGGATATGGCGTGAGATTTCGATCTAGATCCATTCCACCCTCGATAATATCGCCCCGAAAGAAGCAAAAGCCACTTTCGTCTCTCTTTTGGAGGGCGGAAACGCTTGACTGGATCGATTCGAGGCCCTGAGAACAGTGCAACAGGTGATCCGTTATTATTAGGTTATGATTTAAACCCTAGTAACTACCTACACATTGAGCTGAAGCGTAGGTCCTACTTGGACCGAAGACCCGAAATCATCTTCTATTTGTAGCCGTGATCCCTGTTTGATTTCGTCGACGAAGGAAGCCAGATCCCCTTTCCTGGATATACGTGTTCGTTTTGGGGAAGTACCCTCTCTCTCTCTCTCCTTTGGGATTCGATATCGTAATTTTAGTCGAGTTCGGAATACTCGACTCGCCCAAACAATTCAATCAAAATTACCGCCAGGGTCCAGGGAGCAAGGCGCAGCCCTACACTTTCCGCTTTCTCTGACATACATATCAAGAATTTGTTGTTCAGAACACGGCTCGCTGTCTTTTGTTGCCGAGATCGACAAATTTTCAACTCTACTTTATCTCAAATTTTCTTTGCTGATCCGGCAGCTCAGCTTTTTTCAGTTTGCCACGCTGGCATATAGTGCCGATTCTGTGAGGCTTTCTTTCCCGTAAATAATAGGAGTTATATGATATACGGGGAGTAAATAAAACCCCTTGTTCCATATTTAGTCACATCCAAAAGCACTTTTGCTGTGCCACTATTCTGACGTTTAGAAACGTCTTCGGAACATGGATGGAGCCAATGATAATCATTAGGCTTGAGGTTTGCCTTGGTCGATATTTCCCACAGCATCATAATCTCAAACGCTGTCTTGGTGATATCGAATCATAAGTATAATGACATATGTCTAATGCTGTGGAACTTTAGTTTACTGTATGTTTGGTTTTTGAGTCTTGAGGTGCTAAACCTGTATCTCTTGTTATTCTAGGTTCTCATGTGAAAACTTTGACATACTTTAGAAACCGCCAAATCCTGTCTATCTTCGGCCTCGGTACAAGATCAGCGGTAGCCATTCGGCCATCGTTTACGCAATAGTCCGGCCTTTTAGGCTGCCGTTATCTTTAATTCTCAAGTACTAGCTTGGAGGGATTCCGGTCATAGGACCGCAAGTGTTGGGTTGGCCCTAGAAGACCTTTCTTTTTCTTTTTTGGAAACAGCTTGACAGGTAGTCTAGTTAGCAAAATGGTGAATATTCAGAAGCAAACTGTCCTTAGTGCTTTCTAGGGGTGTTGAAATTCGTCTTGAGGTCAAGAGTGAGCAGTAATTGAGAGTTTGGAAGGAACACCTTTGAGAACTGTTATGGCTTTGGTGGTGATGAATATGCTGAGAAAGAAGAGGTTGGCATATCATATTCTGCAGGCGATTGGAGGCTGTAACTTCAAACCTCCGTATCTCAAATACCCGAATTAGAATGTATTTTCATTTTGTTACAACATTGTACACGTTTATATATGTATCTGTTCCTAGTTTTAATTTTCGAAGACATTACCATTCTTGTTCAAACTGATTTTGTTGGCGTCTTACGGCCTTTCTCATGTTCCTCGTCGATAAGAACGATCAACCCCCGTAAAGCATAGGAATGGAGGAATTACGGACTTATTAACCTACTCAATACACTAGGATCACTATGGAATCCTGCCCCGTACACTTAAAAGAAACTAGTCTAGTAGAGCACCCCCCTACCTCAACTGGTAATGGAAAGAAATTCATCAGGTCAGCAATAGTAAAGATTTACCAAGAGGCAAAAGAGACAACTTACCCAGAAAGTGGCTAACTGTGTCGGCGTTTGGTTACTATACTAAATCTTGGATGGAGTTGGTCATGTTCCAGGACAACAGTAAGAAGGAGTTGATAAGTATACAGCTAGAACGGTCCCTAGATTCGTTCCATGAGGAGCAATGCACAAGCAACTGTCAAGATTGAAAGAATCTTTCTTCAAAGGGGCTTAAACGATAGCGTTGGCAACGTTGAGACCACATCTTTCTTGATTCACAGCATACTAAAAGTCCTACGGGATATCCAGGTGTTTCTCCAAGGGTCAGAAGGCACCAATCTTATGATATTACTCCCATTTTCCATCCCAATAATAAAGCTTGCTTCTGACAGTGAGGCTTAGGAAACAAAATGTTGAGGATAATTCTACTTAAGGCGCAGCATTATAATAAAGCATCCAGTGATCAAAGTCTCGAGTGACCAAAGGTAAACATTAGTCTTTAGATATGCATACCACGGCAAGATATTTCATCAAATATATAGCAGCTATGTTTTACGACACATTTTCACATGTTCAAACAGGTATTGCCGGGAACAATCTTCTGTTTGTTCTCCTCGGAACTCTAGGTGACGATACTCCACATCCTGAGTACGTCGAATTCATTGGTGCAGTGAACTTCTATAATCACATCTGCCATTCGTTTTATGAGAGGTGTTTAATAATACTGACATATTTTACGACAACTCGGACCTAACACAAGACGTTAACCGTGTAGTGGAGTGAATATGGGAGCAAATTCTTTTAATTATATCTCTTCTAATCCATATAGCAAGCTATGATATGTCGTTATGATTGCAACAACGTTACTCTAAGAAAAACTTTGTCGACCCAAATAAAAGAATTCACGTTGAAGAATAGATTTCCAAAATCCCAGAGCAGGCAACCACTTTTCATTTGGTGAATGCGGATTCATATACCATCATCAAAACTGTTTCCCAGAACTTGAAGTTATCAAAATTTGTCACATTATTTATAATACAGAAGTAACAAGTTTTCGTCGGATGATATATTTCTGACAAACTAAAAACTCAATGCCCTACAAGAAATCAATATCGGTAGCCCTCACTTGAATTTATAGTAATTCATGAACCCTATTGATCTAAATCTCTTCCAGCTCATCACACAGTTTGTTCTAATCTATTACACTCTATTATCCGTTTTGGGAAATTTAGATCAAGATAACAGTTGTAAATGTGGCACAACTCCAAAATTATCCGTTTGACTCCATCGAAAGAGTTATTGCAGAAGTGGCGAAATATAATTCTTTTTCGCCAGCTGACATTGTAGTTTTACCTGATTACAATGTGTTGCCTGTGCTAGTTTAAGGTATTCGCAAAGCTATGGTAGTTATCTAATGGCGCTTCGTTCTCAACTGTCTTCCATATAGCATCTACTCGCTTCGCAATATCATTGTCAAGCGGTCCAGCTTCAATAGCCAACAAAGTCTCCTCCACTTGAGAAACCTTGCTTGCTCCAATGATAAGTGCATCTCCGTGCTCCTTCTTCAACGCACTGTGAAATGCAATCCAGCGATATGCCAATGCCGCCTTTGAAACGCCTGCATCATTCGCAATCACGCCTTAGCACCCAATGTTAGCATCAGCTTCGCACCACCAGAACAAAGTCCAAAAGAAAGACGTACCCCACTCTTTCAAAGCAGCATATAAACTCTCCTTCCCATACATATCCTTATACATATTCCCAGTCCTGGCATTAGGTCCGAAGCGAGTCCCTTCTTCAACCCCAGGAGTCTTGACCAAGAAACCACCTGCAATAGGGGAGTATGCGTAGAAGCTAATATTTAGTTCGCGGAGCAGCGGAAACAAATCTGTTTCAATATGACGTGAAATAGCATTATAGTTTCCCTGGAAGACCGTCGGGAGAACAGATTTCGCAGCTAATTGTATGTCATAGATCTTCTGCACATCCTGCGGTCTATAATTTGAGATGCCGAACTAAGTATTCGTGAGTTCAATTGTTGACTCACCTTATGAGAGAATGAGACAAACCCTCTTGAACTTTCCCGCAGCATATATTTCTTGAATAGCAGAAAGGGTCTCTTCGAGTGGAATGCTTGGATCGGGAGCATGTAGATAGTAAATATCAACCTGCAGCAATAGCATTAAATATCATCCCCCAGGACGGCTTCTGAACTCACGCTATTGACGCCCAGATCTCGTAAACTCTTTCCAATTCCATCCAAGACGCTCTGCTTTGTCAAACTACCAGCTTTGAATCCTGGCGCTTTGGTAGAAATGGTGAAACTCTTAGCTGCATCAACCTTCCCTAGGATTTCTTCACTTTCTTTCTGTTCAATATGAGTTATGTGCTTTTGTGCATGGAGTAGAGACTACTCGCGTAGATAAAGGCAGTATCCATCTCCTTTACATCGTGTTTCTGAAGCGTATCAAGCATCTCCACTAAAAGCTCTGTAGTCATGTGAAACACTCCAGCAGCTCCAAAGCATATTGTGGGTGGTACTTGCGCCATATTTAAATTTTTAGATCGTTTATTTTGAGGCCACGGAATGCAAAGCAAGAAGCTGATTTACTGGCGCATCGATAGGGAGTCGAGAAAGGCTTCGAAGTGCGAACGCGAAGGTAGAGTGAGTGGAAGATGAGTAACTACAAAGTAGGCTTTCTTGGTTTGTAACAAGTCTAGATCAAAGAGTGGAGTAGAATCTTTTGGATGCCCTCGGTCTCCAATGGACCGAGGTTGCTTGGAAATGTAGTACACGATTAGGAGTAAGGTTTATAATATGGCTGAATCGATAAAAAAGCGGTGACATGCTGGAAACATAGTACTAGTTTCCCCTCTGTACTCACTCGCAGAGACCTTGACTTCAAAAATTACCACAATCTGAGGTCATCTTCTGTTGAAAAGATAAGTTGTGTGTTCAAACTTTTCTATTCCATACCTCCAATACCCAGTTGAACTCCTTTTCTCCGCTCATCCCCAAACTTAACAGGGGTATTGCCTAGCAAAAGCGATAAATATGATACATTATTAAAATTCCCTGCCTTCCAACCAACAACCTCCTTCAAACTCGCACAAGTAGAGTCGATGTCGTACAAATAACATTCCCATTTGTACGATAAAACGCCGACGCTTATGAACTTGCTCCCACAACTGGAACAATACGAGACAAGAAGCTCGATAGGCTTCAACGCCAAGACCCCAGAAACTTCATCGAGCCTTGCATATGTGACTTGCGTTCGATACGCTTAATGTACTCCCCCAATCCGGGGCTATCCCCTGGCTATGGCACATCTCCAATAACTGCGTGGTATCTTCGTGAGTGGCTTATAATATTCAGGCTGGATTTCCTTTTTGTCTTTTCCCACCTATCCTAGGACTGGGCTTGACTCCAGTTTTTGTCTGTGCCCCATTCACGTGATTGTCCTCTTCTGCCTTTACTGTACTGGGCCGCCTTCTTTTGTTGCTATTGTTTGGGCTGGTGTTTGCACTCGGGCCACTGGAACTAGTGCCATGTTGGCTCTGTTGTAATTGCATTCCTGGTGCTTGGGCTGGACTACCCATATGAGGTGATCCATCTGGAAGTTGGAGATGCCCTGCTGCTGGAGATGCGCCCAATGGAAAGTTAACCATTCCAGGTGTTCGTGGGCCAGATGGGTTCTTTTGCTGAGCATTTGGGTTATTGTTCTGAGCCACACTAGCAACATATTGGTCAAGTGCGGACTGTGGTTTTAAAGAGCTATTTGCATGCGAGTATTCGAAAAGAGGATTCATATGACCCATAACCTCAACAAGCTGAGAAATCATTAGCACAATGGATTAAGAAAGAAATCGAAGAAATATACCTCAAGGAACCGGAAGACAGCTGGAGTGATTCCCATGTTTTTCTTGACCTTCGATTGTGGAAGATCAATATCAGGCGGAGGCTGTGCTGGGGATTTCATATTCTTTGCTTTCTTCTTATTCATCTCTGGGGATTGTTTGCCGTCCGGTAACGTATTCAGATTTTTCCACTCCTTTCCCCACTCATGCAGTGGCCGTGCAGATTCTATTACGGTGTTCCGTGGAAGATATTCTTCATGACTGCCGGTAACAAATTCAAGCAGCTCAATCTTCTGATCCGCATCAAAATGTGCCTTCAGAGTGCCGTTGGCGATTAACTATACCGTTAGCGACTTATCTTTTCTCATTTGCTCAACGGAACTTACCTGAGCGCCCGTGTCAAACCAATAGACAAAACTTGCTTTCGGGCTTTCGATATAGTGGCCATTGTTTGGCAGCTCCTTTTCAGTACCTCTTTCAACAGTCATTTGCATGGTCTTAATCCCGCTTTCAAAATGGGTGTGATAATATCTGGGTAGTGCAGGGAAAGTAATTTCGTATTGCTTGTTGGACGGTGCATCATCTGCAACCCAGACAGTATGTCGTAGAACCCCTTTCGGTGAAAAGAACTGATTGACAAATTTGGACCAGTATTCAAGGTCATCTCGTTGCTTGGCTCCCTGTGCGGCACTTCGCTGAAAACCATTGGCCATGTATGTTTCTAATGATTTAGAAGTCACCCCAAAACTACTTAAACTGTCGCCGAAGAGCATTAATTTCATTAGACATTGGCCTTTGAACTTATCGTTTTGTCGTTGTTGCTGCTGCTGTTGCTGTTGCTGCTGCTGCTGTTGTTGTTGCTGTTGTTGTTGTTGTTGTTGCTGCATCATTGCCGCTGTTGCCTGGGCTTGATGTTGTTGTTGATGTTGTTGTTGTTGCTGCTGCTGTTGAGATTGTTGCATGTTTGCTTGGATGGCAGAAGCTTGTGGGCCGGGTTGCTGAACCTGAGGAGTTGCCTGTGTAGGTTGAGGTGGTTGTCCTGGAGGTTGAGGCTGGCTTTGCTGCGCTGCTGCAGCAGCGGCGGCAGCAGCAGCTTGTTGCGCAGCAGCAGCTTGTGCCTGGTGATGTTGTTGTTGTTGCGCTTGTTGTGCTAGTTGAGCTTGCTGCATCTGCATTTGCGGGTTTATTTGTCCCGCATTATTTCCTCCTTGAGAATTCGCTTGTTGTTGCATTGCCATTTGTTGCATAATGTGCTGTTGTTGCTATAAGAAATTATTAGCTCGTTTCGATATTCGAGTAAGTTTGCTTACTTGATGCTGCTGTTCTAGACTTTGCTGCTGGGCCTGCTGCTGGGCCTGCTGCTGGGCTTGTGCTTGGGCATGTTGAAGATGCTGGGGTAAGTTTACTGGTCGTGCCATCGTAGCCCCACGCATGTTCGCATATTGAGCCGCTTGCGCTGAGGTCATGTTCATCCCGTTTGGCATCATTCCCCCCGGCATATTGCCGCTATATTGTTGAGCCATCATCACCTGGCGCTGAGCTTGAGCCTGGCGTTGTTGATGTATCTGCATCTGCTGTTGTTGTTGGTGCATCTGTTGTTGAAGTTGGGGATTGTTTTGGACTATATTTAGACGCGCGGTCAGCATCGGCTCGTTAAATCAAAT
>Ga0247734_1001867_pt1 | contig 15070 bp, 13 predicted proteins | sample UWRJL103311B2_FD_180933 | JGI IMG/M metagenome (GOLD analysis project Ga0247734, IMG submission 180933) | Plant litter microbial communities from Arlington Agricultural Research Station in Wisconsin, United States - UWRJ-L103-311B-2 | ecosystem: Environmental > Terrestrial > Plant litter >... | reverse complement strand
TTTAGAAGAGCCAGCAATACATTACTGTATGCTTTATCCTGTCTGGTTAACTGGCCCATTCCCCAAATTGCATGGATCCTGGCTAATTGATTACCAGTTTGTGCAATCGCTTTGCTGAAAACCGCAGCTCCTTTTGCGCCTCTTGTTGCTAGCTCAAACTGAGATTTTAACCTGATCCGCATGTCAGGATTCGAAAGCAGAGTCAGTAACATATCCTCCGTTTGTGCAGTATAATTTAGCTGCATAAAACGTTTGGTTTGCACTCTCAATTCTTTCAGGTCATTTTTTTCGTCCGTAACATCCAGTTTCCAAACCCGTCCGTAATTTTTAGCATCCCAGCCGTTGATCCAGTCAGCTACATATAACGCACCGTCCGGACCGAAACGAATACCGGTTGGTAAAATTCCGTTTAAAATATTTTTCTCGCCATCAAGTACAAAAGATGCACCTTTCGCTTTCAATCCAAACGACCAGATTGGTGAACGTGCTGGATTTCCTACGAATTCAACAAGGAAAAATTTGTTCTTCCACTCTTTGCCCAATGCAGTTCCAGGATTGTATTGCATTCCGGTTGGACCGTTGTGGAAATTCTGGATTGGAGGAATAATGTATGCTGCCTGACCTTCCCAGCGTGGCACGTACAGCTTTTCGTCCATCCATACTTTATAGCTGTTATTTTTCGGATCGGTATATTTACCGTATTGCCAGTTTGAGCGCCATCCTGCATCAGAACCTTCCACAACGTGTACAAGTCTTTCACTTTCACCAGGATGATCGCCATCATTATCAGAGCTGATCAAATTGCCGTATTCGTCAAAAACAAATTCGTGCGTATTGCGCAATCCGTCTGCGAATATTTCAAATTTGCTTCCATCCGGATTTGATCTGGCAATAACGCCGGAATTTGGATGCTCATGTTTTACGCCTTCGGCATCCGTAATATTTGCACCAATATCACCAATGTTCCAATAAATCTTTCCATCAGGACCTTCAATCGGATTTGACATTCCATGTCCGCCAAAACCTATGTGAACACCATAACCATGACTGATTGAGGTTTTCTTGTCATAAATTCCGTCATTATTTGTATCTGTAATCCTCCACAGATCAGGAGCAATCGCTACAAATGCATCTTTTGCCCGAATTAATACGCCACCCGCTACATCAGAAATTTCTTCAAAAAAGTCATTTAGCACACGAACAGAAACATCTGCAATACCGTCGCTATCTGTGTCTTCCAGGCGCCATATTTCGTCTTTTTCTATGGTCAGATCATGCCAGTCGTGTACACCGTCTTTGTTCAGATCTTTTAACCATGCATTTTCCTTGCTTTTTTCAGGAGCAAATGTGCTGCGAAGAAATGCACGCCGATCTTCAACCGTTTGCATGGCAATGGATTGCGTCATCCAGTTTCTGTGTCCGCGAATATCAAATTCAGAATTTTTCTGGCGGTTTGTGCGGTTCAGATAAACCCTTCCCATATCATCGATGGAAATAGCGACCGGATCAGGTGCTAAAGAATCGGATGCCCAAAGGTCCAGCTTGAGTCCATCTCCAAGCTTAATGGAAGTTTTATCACGTATTTCTTTTGCTCTTGCTTTTCCTGTTGCAGCATCTTCTCTTACAACCAAAGCTGACTCAGGGATTTTGGAAGTACCGGAAGGCGACATTTTCATACAGGAAACCACAGCAACGGCCACTATCGCTGTGATGACTAATGGTTTTCGAAAAAAGGTTTTTGGGGTCATTTGGTAAATATGCTTAATGCAGAATTATATCCTTTGTTTTGACAACGAAAGTAATACAGAAAGAATGAAAGAGGACGGAAAGTTAGTTTTTTACTGTTGCAAAAACAGAAATAACAAAAGAAGTATATAGTTTTAATCAGACGGGCAAAGCAAATAAGTCATTTACTGTTATCTCAAAATCAGGTAGTACCGGTGAAGCTGAACATACGTCATTGTCTGTACATATTGTTACCTGTTTGCGGGAAGTATAAACATAGACTACTTCATTTTCAGGAAAAACATGCCAAACCACTTTAACATTGGACTTGAAATATTCAGCTAGTTTTTCTTCTACCTTAATGGCGTCGTCTGTAGGAGAAACAACTTCAATGATGAATTCCGGAATAGGTTCTGTATCAGGATCCGTACTATTATCTATTTGCTGACCACTAAAAAATGCCAGATCCGGACGGCGCATTTGGATGCCAGTAAGCATTACGTCCTGTTCCATAATAAATGCTCCTCCTTTGGAAAAAGAAACTGTATGGAAAAACAATTGCTGCATTCTTCTTATAATAACTAAATGCTTTTTTTTTATTTTTTCGAATCCGATAACTTCGCCGTCGTTCCATTCATATTTGAAACCATCAACAGGCTCCCAGCGAAGAAATTCTTCGAAAGTAGCGGGGAATATCTGATGTTGTGGTTGAAGTATCATATCGTTTTTTTCTAAATTGAAACTTATAGAAATGAATAACAATGTAATCAAAATCGACTGAAATTCTTATTTATTATTAAAACAGTTCCAGCTGCCCGTCCCATCCACGCGGCTTTTTTGCTTTTCCTTTTACAGTTCTTCCTTCATATTTCCACGAATTGTTCCGTTCTTCTTCAATTATGTCATCAAAACGATTATTTGGAATAAAATCTTTTTCAAGCTGAGCAACGACTTTGGATAAATTTTTAAGTGCTTCGGATTTTTCGTTATTACCAAGTCTGGCTTTTTGAACTGCTTTATTTAAAATTTGAATCGACTCGTCGTATACTGTGATTGGTACAGGAAAGGGATGGCCGTCTTTACCGCCATGTGCAAAAGAAAAGCGGGCCGGATCAGAGAAACGAGAAGGTGTGCCGTGAATAATTTCACTGACCAATGTTAAGGATTGCATTGTTCTTGGCCCGACTCCTTCCAACAATAGCAACGATTCCATGTCTGAAACAGGATTGTCATGGGCTAATGCCAAAACAGCTCCAAGTCTTTTTAAATTTACATCCTTTGCCCTTACATCATGGTGGCCAGGCATAATAAGTTTCCTGACTTCCCGCATTATTTTATCCGGATTTTCATGTGTTAAATCTAAAATTCCGGATCGGGTAGGAGCGGCTGCTTTGTCAGTCAGGTTTAATATTTTTCCCTGATTCTGACCATAAATAAAAGTATGAGGTTCTTCAATGAAAGATTTAATGCTGGGAGAATGCCAGTGATAACGCCGTGCCAATCGTTCATCCGTATTCATTCCCTGCTGCACAACTGCCCAGTTGCCTTCCTTGGAAAGAATAAAAGAATGCAGGTACAATTGAAATCCATCCTGAATAGCGGTGTTATCTACTTTTGCAGATAAACGGCTGTTGTGAACAAGCAGGTCTCCATTGAGTCCGGTTTTATTAGCTATTTGAAGTAATTCCGTAGGTGTTTGTCTGGAATGTTTTCCTCTTCCCCCGCAAATATAAATGCCCAGTTCAGCCGATTTTTTGTTCACAGAACTTTTCAATGCACCCATTACAGAAGTCGTAATTCCTGAAGAATGCCAGTCCATTCCCAGTACACAACCCAGCGACTGAAACCAGAATGGATCGCTCATTTTTTGCAGGAAAACGTCCCGGCCATATTCAATCACAATGGATTCAACAATGGCTCCTCCCAGTGAACTCATTCGCTGAGCTAACCAGACAGGTACTCTTCCGTAATGTAAAGGCAAATCCGCGTGACCACTTTTCATGATGTAAATTACTAAATTCAGCCCAAAAAACAGTGGAGAATACTAACCTATGGCTTTAGCCTTGGGTAATAAAATCAAAAGCATCTTAGACTTTAGCCAAAGAACTTACTTGCAAAATCACCCACAAAACAAATTCAGTTTTTGAAATTTCAAAGGATATTGGCAGCTTGCAGGATATTTAATATGAAAAGAAAATATGACTAATAACGATATTCTTAAAAAGCTTCGTGTTGCGCTTCATTTGCGCAATGATGAAATTATCAAAATTCTTGCTCTGGTAGATTTTAAAGTTACTGCCAGTGAATTGGGTGCTTTATTCCGTAAAGAAGGACACGAAAATTACAAACCATGTGGCGATCAGCTATTGCGTAATTTCCTGAATGGTTTAATTATTCATTTGAGAGGCCCGCTGGAAGAAGGAGCAAAACCACATGAAGATTAATATTGATTTGTGTCGGTTTCATTCTCTGATTCAGTTATGCATGCCATTTAAACTGTATTTTAAACCCTTCTGATCTTTCTTTTTTATCTATCTTTGATTTTAGCCCTTGCATTTTTGCATTGTGGCACAATCTTCTTATATAAATTAGAATTAGTTTCTTACTCCAATCAAATGATAACGCAGGTTATAATTACATTAATACTTGTCTTTCTTAATGGGTTTTTTGTAGCAGCAGAATTTGCCATCGTAAAAATAAGGGCTTCACAATTGGAGCAAAAAGCACAGGAAGGCAACGCAATGGCTATTTTGTCTAAAAAAATTGTTGCAAATCTGGACGGTTATCTTGCCGCTACACAATTTGGGATTACGTTGGCCAGTTTGGGATTAGGTTGGATTGGAGAACCTGTTGTTTCTAAAATTCTAATAGGCGGAATGGAATTAGTCGGGCTTACGCTTGAACCGGAACTGGCTCATCAGATTGCTTTGCCGGCTGCATTCGCTATTATTACGGTACTCCATATTGTTTTTGGGGAATTGGCTCCCAAATCTATCGCAATCCAGCGCCCGGAAGCAACTACGTTATTTTTGTCCTATCCATTACATGGATTTTACCTGGTATTTAAGCCGGTCGTGTGGTTGCTGAATGGTATTGCCACTTTTATTTTAAAAGGTGTCGGCATTACTCCAACGCACGGAAGTGAAGTTCACAGCAGCGACGAATTGCGTTATCTGGTTCACCAGCAGAAGGAAAGTGGGATGATAGAAGCAGCAGATTATGATCTGATCAAAAATGCATTTAACTTTTCTGAACGTATTGTCAGACAGGTAATGATTCCTCGTCCGCAGATTGTTGGAATAGATATTAATGATTATAACGAAGCCAAACTTGATAAAATCATTGAAGAAGGTTATTCAAGAATACCGGTTTACGAAGATACACTGGATCAGATTGTTGGTGTGGTACATTTGAAGGAGTTACTTCTTAAAATGAGAAGAGAAAATAAAATTGTCCTGAAAGATTTAATCAGACCAATTTCAACAGTTCACGAAACAAAACCGATCGGGGCATTATTACGTGATTTTCAGGTAAATCGTCAGCAAATGGCTGTTATTATTGATGAATATGGCGGCGTAGATGGAATTGTAACAATGGAAGATATTCTGGAAGAACTGGTTGGGGAAATTCAGGACGAATACGACAATGAAGTGCCGATTGTGAAGGATGAGCATGATAACACCTACACTGTTTTAGGATCAGCATCTATTACAGATATTAATGACAAACTTCCGCACGATATTTCAAAAGAAGGTGATTACGAAACACTGGCCGGTTATTTAATCTGGAAATTCGGACGCATTCCGGCAGTTGGGGAAAAGTTGAAAACAAAGCATTACGAATATACAGTTTTGAAAAAGCAAAGAAGCACCATTTCACAAGTGAAAATAACTTCTTTAAACAACCCGGAGTTATTTTAAATTATTGATATATAACAGGATATTGGAATTTAATTTCCTTGTCAGTCAGCATTCAGTTTTGTATAAATGAAATTACTTATACAAAACTGAATGCTTTTTTATTTTAATCAAAAAGCGCTTTGCCAGCTTTTAACCTGGACAATTATAGTGAGAATGTAGAAAGTGAGTTGACTAATTGCATTCTGAATATTCATTTCAAGTGTGTGTGACCTATGTATAATTTCTTTCAACTTCTAACTATTGATCATTATGTCCAGTTTTACAAAATCACTTTGCGTTTTATTGCTTGCCGGTTTAGTATTATTCAGCTGTAAAAAGGACGAAGAAGTTGGTCCTAAAAATACGATTAACATAGAAGGTGCCGAGTACGATTTGTCACAAGGCCTTTTGATTGATTATGGGCCTTACGCGGCAAATGAACCTAATGCACAGGTATTATTTCTGTATTCGTCCGGTGTTAAAATTCATGAAGTAGGAGGTAAGCTGGATTCAACTTCCGGTAGCGGTCATGCTATATATTTTGAGATATCCAGTTCAGTTTCAAAAGCTCTTACAGAAGGCGAATATTTATTTAATCCATATCCACCATTCAAGGCAGGAACATTTCTTTATTCCTACGCAGTTTTTAAAGCTAATTTTGTCACTTTCGACGGAGAGTTTTACGAAATGGCGGAGGGGAAAATCACTGTAAAAAAAGAAGGTGTTAATTATGTCATTTCCTTTGATTGCACCGAAACCGATGGCAAACATATTACCGGTTTCTACAAAGGCCCTTTGAAGGTTTATGATGAGAAGTGAAATTTCTTAGGAAGCTTTTGGCTTTGTGGTCGTACTATTCAATTTCTAATGCTCCGGTTAATTACTTTTCTCTTAAACTCACGTCAATAGTCTGCTTCATTTCTGATAAGTATTTGGTAAAAATTTAGCCAAAACTATAATATCTGAAAATGCTGCCGGATCTTTAAACGGAAAATGAGATGAGTATAAGTAAAGAAATTGTAAGCTTCTTGCCTGTCGCAAGTGATATTAAGTTATTGATCGAACAAAGTCGGCAAAATGTAGCAGTTGCTGTAAACGCTGAAATTACACTATTATACTGGAATGTAGGCAAGCGGATTAACGAGGAAGTATTAAAAAATAGCAGGGCAGAATATGGTAAACAGGTTGTTGTTTTACTGGCGCAACAATTATCCGAAGAATATGGCAAAGGATGGGGTGAAAAACAATTGAGGCACTGTATGCAGTTTGCCGTAGTTTTTGCAGATGAGCAAATTGTATACACACTGTGTAGAGAATTGAGTTGGTCTCATTTACGACTGCTTATGTTTATCGTTGAACCTTTAAAACGGGATTTTTATATTCAAATGTGCAAACTCGAACATTGGAGTTTTCGTACATTCAGGGAACGTATACAGTCTATGCTTTACGAGCGGACTGCCATCAGTAAAAAACCTGAGAAGACCATACTGAACGATTTGGCATTGCTCAAAAACGAGCAGAAATTAAATCCAGATCTTGTTTTTAGAGATCCTTACTTTCTGAATTTTCTGGGATTGACAGATTCTTACTCTGAAAAAGATCTGGAAACTTCAATCATTGTTGAATTGCAGCGTTTTATGATTGAGATGGGTAGTGATTTTGCGTTTATGGCCCGCCAAAAACGAATTACAATTGACGACCGGGACTATTACATTGATTTGCTGTTTTATCACCGCCGGTTAAAATGTCTTGTCGTAATTGATTTGAAAATTGGTGAATTCGAAGCTGGCTTTAAAGGACAAATGGAGTTGTATTTGCGCTATCTTGAGAAATATGAGCAGATTGAGGGGGAAAACTCACCTATTGGTCTTATTCTTTGTACAGGAAAAAAGGAAGAACATGTAGAGTTAATGCAATTAGATAAAAGTAACATTCATGTTGCAGACTACCTGACTGCTTTGCCCTCACAAAAAATCTTGCAGGAAAAACTTCATAAGGCTGTTGAAATTGCACAACAAAAATTAATTCAAAGAGAGTAATTGAAAAAATATATTTAATCATAAGAAAAGCCCGCCATTCCAAACAGCGGGCTTTTCTTATGATATTTAAACCAGTTTAAGTTAACTTAACTGCCTGACGTGCAATTAATAACCACTCACCTTTAATTTTTTGCCAAACCATTAAAATAGATAATTTTACAGGCGCAGGTTCTTTGCCTTTGTTATGCGTATCACCCATTAATTTATGGCGTACCAAAGCAACATCTCCGGAAATAACAACCGTCTGATCGGTTAGTTCAATACGTGTAAACTTAGATTCTCCGCTGGTTAAGGCACGAATAAATTCTTTTTTGTCTTCCAGTAACCCGGCTGAATGTCCATAAGTCAGAACCGGGGATGTGAGTTTATTCAGCTCAGCTTCATTAGCACCTATAATGGCAACGCGAAGTTTTTCCACTGCTGCTGTAACTGCTTTTTCATCATTACCTTGGGCAAAAGTCAATACGCTGGCAAATAAAAAGCAAACAGCGATTAAGAACGTTTTTTTCATTTTTAAGAATTATTTTAATTATTGTGTTAAAGCTAATGGCTAACCGCTAAAAGCTGACTATATTTTAACCTGTTCCATTTTAGGAGCAAACAAATGCATAACTCCCCAAGCCAGTAAATACGCAAAACCACAGATAATAAAGATGATATTGTAACCTCCGCCAATGTTACCTGCCGCCTTGTAATTATCCAGGATAATACCTACCAAAAGCGGAAAAAGGATTCCGCCTACTGATCCGGCCATTCCACCAATACCAACAACAGAACTTACTGCTTTTTTAGGAAACATATCTGATGCCGTTGTGAAAATATTAGCACTCCACGCCTGGTGAGCCGCAGCCGCCAAACTGATCAGAAATACTGCCTGCCAGATGTTGGTCGTATATTGAGCAAGCATAATAGGCGTAACCAGAATAGCAAAAAATAACATGGACATTTTCCTTGCCCTAAAAATCGGCCATCCTTTTTTGATCAGATAACCGGACAAATATCCGCCGCCAATACTGCCGATTGTAGTTGCTGTATAAACGATCACAAGTTCAATACTAGGTTTGGAAAGATTCAGTTTAAATGCTTCTGCAAAGTAGGAAGGAAGCCAGTATAAGAAAAACCACCAGATAGGATCAGTAAGCATTTTCCCAAATACAAATGCCCAGGTTTGACGGATTTTGAAAAGATCCAGCCATTTTACCGGCGCTTCTTTGCTGGTACCCGGCTCATTATCACTGTGAATGTAATCAAATTCAGCTTTGCTCAGGCTCTGCTGTTTTGCAGGAACTTCGTAATATCTCCACCAGAAAAACAACCATACAAAACCTACGGCTCCTGTTATTAAAAATGCTTCCTGCCAGCCGTAAGCACCCAATATCCAGGGTACCATTATAGGTGCAACAACAGCACCAATATTAGCACCTGAGTTGAAAATACCTGTCGCCAATGCACGCTCTTTTTTAGGAAACCATTCGGCTGTTGCTTTAATAGCTACCGGAAAATTGCCTGCTTCTCCTAATCCTAACAACGCCCGCATGAATCCAAAACTAAGGGTTCCTGTTGCCGTAGCATGTAAAACAGCGGCTACACTCCATACTACAACAGAAATAATATAACCCATTTTGGTGCCGATACGATCAATAATTGCCCCGAAACCGATCAAAGAAATAGCATACGCTGCCTGAAATGCCATGACGATATGACTAAAATCACTTTCTTTCCAGCCAAATTCTGCTTCCAGTGTAGGTTTGAGCAGGCCAAGAACTTGTCTGTCAAGATAATTGATTGTGGTTGCAGCAAAAAGCAATGCTACAACACGCCAACGATATTTCGTCATTTGGTTTTCCATGCAAAAAGGTAATTTAAAATTATGTAGTAATGTTTGGAATAATATTTAAAACTGATTTAGCAGCTGGTTTTTTCTTGTGGTCAATATTTTTCAGAAATATTTTAAGCGCTTCCATTGCGCCATGTATCTTTATAGATTCCAGGAATAGGACGACATCCTGTACAATGACCCCGGTTTTTGTCAGATCTTTTCCCCAGATAAACGGATCTTTCAATATAGCACGAACCATTTCAGGCATTGAAGTAATCTGCCATTTTTGATGGAAATAAGCCGCTCTGATATCCTGAATTAGATATTGATGTCCATTTGCATGGCCATAATAATGATCTCCGTCTTTTCTTACAGGTTTCATAAAATGAATGTAAGCAGCAAAACCAAATGTAATATATTCAGGATTAGTCCTGAATTGTTTATCATACTGCAAAAAAACCGGCATGACACGCGAAAGTATTTTAGCCGAATAGTTGGAAGTGATATTTAGCCATTTATGTTGGATATGAGGATTTCTGAACCTGTCTAATACGAGCCGCCCAAAGTTACGCGCAACTTTCGGATCTAATGAATAAGGTATTGCAGGAGCTATTTCATTTTCTATCAGGTTACTTAAATAGGTAGAAAACGTGGGATTTTCCATTGCTTCAACTACGGTTTCAAATCCGCATAAATAAGCCAATCCACTGCCTAACGTATGCCCGCCATTGAGTAAACGTAATTTCAGCTCTTTATACAATTCAATGTCAGGTTCGATAACTATTCCACTGTCGGTTTTGCAAAAGGATAATTTTTCTTTTACCTTTTCATCACCTTCAATAGCCCACAAATGGTAATGTTCCGTAGTAATCATCAGATCGTCCTGATAACCCAGTTCTTCTTCAATTTCTTTTTTGGTAAATTCATCCGGTTTTCCTGGTACAATTCTGTCTACCAAGGAGTTGCAAAATGAATTGCTTTGTTCAAGCCAATCTATAAAATTACTTTCCAGTCCGTTTCTATGGGCGAGTTCTAATACAATAGATTCAAGTTTGGTACCATTTTCAGAGATCAGTTCAGTGGGAACTATTATAACACCATGATCCGGACTTCCTCCAAATGCAACATAACGTGCATATAAAAATGCCAGTAATTTTCCTGGAAACGAGATTGGTGGCCATTGATAAATGTCGTCCTGAATAAGTTGAATCCCAAGTTCCGTAGTATTGGAAATCACGATACCAATTGCTGGATTTTTGGCTAAATCTAAAACCAAAGACCACTGTGTTTTAGCAGAAAGAACACGGCTGATGGAAGAACAAATAATATTTTCACTAATTAATTTTCCTTCCTGAATTCCTCTGCTACAAATAGTATAAAGATTATCCTGGCGATCGAAAGCTTTCAGATTACCTTCATTGGTAGACTTTACAACCACGATCCGCCCATTAAAAATACCTTGACGATTTGCTTTATCAATGGAGTAATCGGCAAGTCCGCGCAAAAATGCACCAGTCCCAAACTGGAGTACTTTTTCCGGAAGTTTAAAAATTGCCTCGTCCGGCACTATAACTGCCGGCTGATTCCGAAGCTGTCGCAGATTTTCACGAAAAAGATAATTCATTGTTCAATTCCGGTCAGGGGTATATATTCTGTCTTCTATTTTTTACCTGAATGCCAATCAGGATATTGCATAACAAGCAGTTTTTCAGGCCAGATACCGTAATAGGCATAGCCCGTTCTTCTTTCGTTTTCTATTTCTGCCAAAGTTGCTTTTTTGATTCCATCACGCCCGCAGAAAAAAGGTTTTCCGGTTTCAAGATCGTAGAAACGTGCCCATATTTTTGCACCGGGCGCTGTTACCAATACTACATCCTGTCCTTTTGGCTGAGCCGGATCTTTTATTCTTTGAGTTTTGAAGCCAAATATTACAGACTTATACAGCCAGTCTAATGCTCCAAGTACTGCCTCTTTTACCTGCGGGGAAGGATTATTAATCTCCATTAAAAAACGAGTAATATTCACACTTTCAGCTGCACTGAAAGACGGCAGTTCGTAAGCACGGGCTTTTGCAGGTAAAAAAGTAATATGATCATGTTGGGCACACCAGACTGTCGGTTTACCATCGACATAAATCTTGGTTTTCAAAATACACGCGATTCCTCTTTCAACGGCTAATGCAGATCGTTTTCGCAAATCTTCACTAACAATTTTAAATCCCTGAATTCCTTCGGAAACATCTTTAAGAATTTGCAGGGCATTGATCATCGCATCATCATTATAAGTAATGTGCTTTTTGTAACCACTCGTGTCCGGGTAAAACTGTGGGAAACCGCCGTTAGCATACTGCATTTTCAAAAGATACCGAATACCAGTTTCTGTCGCTGCCAGGTATGTTTTACTTTGTGTTTTATTATAAGCTTTAATTAAATAACGGATTTCACGGCACGTTGCATTATTGTCAATTGTAGCATCAGGATGTGAAAACCCTGCTTTGACCTTTAAAATAAATTCCTGGCTCCAAAAGTTATCGTAATTGAATGCTACTGTATTAATTTGCTTAGGCCAGCCTCCTGAAACACGTTGTGCCAGCAACATTTTCTCGGCAATAGTGTCTATTTCAGCCTGGACAAATTGACTATTTTGTGCCCCTGAAAATTTGCCGTAACACAACGTACTACCGGATATAATACCCGCCAGATTCATCAATAAAATAGCCAGACATGAAAGTCGTATCATAACTTTATTTTACAACTTGTTTTAATAACCACTCTGCTAAATCTTTTCCTGCTTCAAAATTCTCGAAGCTGGTGTCAATGCGCCTTCCATCCAGATATTCATTGTATAACCAGGGATCACCAACGGCAAATACAGTTCCTTTTCCATATTTTGAAATTCCGAAAATGATATCACCATGGTCCGTAAGCCCGGATTTTGCCGGTCCGGTTAATGCCAACGGAGATAATTCTTTAATATAAATTTTACTGGCAGTTTTGAAAATTGATTTGTCATTAGCCGGTATATCAAGTCGTCCCTGCTCAAATTGTAATCCCTGAACCATGTTCCGGTTTCTGCTGGTAAACTCAATACCAAATACTTTTGCAAGCTGATTAAAATGAGGGATTTCACAATTAGCGGTATCATTGGCCATGAGCATGAGAACTCCGCCTGCTTTTACCCATTTTTCAATAGCAGCAATGTCATTTGGCTGAATAAAATTAGGATTGGCAGTTTCTTTTTTGGTGTCAGGATCAACGATAATATAAACATTCATTCCTTTCAGATTTTCCGCAGTAGGAGCAGAGGGAATAGAAACAGTCTGTGCGCCTAAGTCACGGAATGTATTTCCCCAAAGCCAGAATCCTGAATGCATACGATCTTCCCAGGTGTAATGAAACGGTTCATCTTTTCCATTTGCTCCCTTGCGGAACTCGTGGTTGAAATAATAATCCAATGCCACTTTTTTATCTTTTCCAACCGCATTTTCTGCTGCGATTTCCATTTCAACGCTGGCGAAAATAAACGGTCCGACACCTTTTAAGTCATTTTTTCTGATCGGTTCACTTAAATAATAATCATAGCTGCCGTCACGGTAAGGAGTGCCTCCGAGGCCGCCAACACTCACTGTTTTATTCAGACTGATACTACCATCTGCTTCTTTTTCAATGAAGTTTTTCAGAATTCCTTCATATCCTCGTTTTGCGTTGGCTGTATAAGTTGCCGGAATGTAACCCAGTCGTGAAGCTTTTGCCAATGCATATACAAACATGCACGAAGCGGATGATTCGAAATAATTTCCTTTGCGCGCACCCTGATCCATTACCTGATACCACACACCGGATTGTTTGTCCTGATATTTGGCCAGAACCGGAGCTAACCGCTGCAGATATTTGATAAGATCAGCACGTTTTGGGTGATTTTCAGGGAAATAATCAAGCACATCAACCAGAGCAACTGCATACCAGCCGATTGCCCTTCCCCAGAAATTAGGTGAAGTACCTGTTTTTTTGTCCGCCCATTTTTGTTCACGGGCTTCATCATAAGCATGATAAATCAGACCGGTTTTTGGGTCAACAGCATATTTTTCGATCAGCGCAAATTGTTTTGCAATATCATCAAAATGTTCAGGATGGTTGAAAAGCGCGCTGTATTCAGCAGCAAACGGTTCGCCCATAAAAAGGCCGTCCAGCCACATCTGGTTTGGATAACGCTTTTTATGCCAATATCCGCCTTCCTTAGTTCTTGGTTGTTCTTCCAGTTGTTTCCAAAGCAGATCAGCTGCCTTTTTGTATTTTTCTTTATCAGGCTGCGTTTGCTGATATAAGGTCAGTAAAGCTCTTCCGGTAGGGATATTATCAATGTTAAATTCATCAAATTTGTAACTTCTGATACTGCCATCTTCTTTTACATATTGGTTAATATCGTTACGGATATATTCGTAATATTTTCCTTCTCCTGTTCGGTACCATACTTTTTCAATGGCTTTTAGCATCAATCCCTGTTCGTAATCCCAGCGCGTTACGGTGTTTTTACCAACAAGAATTGAATCTTTATGACGCGCAATAAAGGAATCGGCCATTTGCCTCGACCATGGAATATTCTGGGCAAATGACGAAATGGATAAAATGAAAAATAACAAAAACGGAACCGTATTTTTTAAGCTTGGGGGTGAGTTATATCTCATATTCAGAATCTTATTAAATATTTTTATCAGCATTATTTTACAAAATCTTCGCGCATGGGCGTAAACATGTCAATCAAAACCCCGGCTTCCTTACATACAGCTCCGTGCATTACATTGGACGGAATATAATAGCCATCGCCTTTTTTGAGTAGCTGTTTTTTATCTCCGATTGTAACCTCGAAAACACCACTTTCCACATAGCTCATTTGCGTGTGCACGTGTTTGTGAGGAACGCCGATGCCACCTTTTTCAAAGATAATTTTTACCATCATCATCGTTTCATCGTACGACATGATTTTACGTTTTAAGCCGCCTCCTAAGTCCTGCCATGGAATTTCGGCATCAACAATAAATTGCTTTCCTTTTGCAAGCTCTGCCGGAGATTTGGTTGGCGCCTGGGCAAAAAGCTGACCGGTTATTAATGTAAGTCCTAAAATAAAAAAGGCTATTCTGATCGTTTTTGAGATGTTTTTCATGATTTATGATCCTGATTCAGAGGATAATTTTAAATGGTTTTGTTAATAAAATCCTCTCTGAACGGCGTAAAAAGGTCAACTAAAATACCTTCTTCTATACATAAAGCACCATGGATAACATTCGCAGGAATATAAAAAGCATCTCCTTTTTTGAGGAATCCGGTTTTGCCATCAATTGTAATTTCAAAAGCGCCGCTTTCTACATAACTCATTTGCGTATGGAAATGACTATGCAAAGTACCGATTCCACCTGTTTCAAATGCGACTTTCACCATCATCATCGTATCATCATAGGACATGATCTTACGTTTTATTCCACCGCCCAGATCTTCCCAGGAAATTTCTGAATCATTAATAAATTGTTTTCCTTTTGGATCCATGATAGGTTTTGGTCGGTAATTTATTTCGCTTTAAACTTACTTTTTACT
>Ga0247734_1001865_pt1 | contig 15079 bp, 10 predicted proteins | sample UWRJL103311B2_FD_180933 | JGI IMG/M metagenome (GOLD analysis project Ga0247734, IMG submission 180933) | Plant litter microbial communities from Arlington Agricultural Research Station in Wisconsin, United States - UWRJ-L103-311B-2 | ecosystem: Environmental > Terrestrial > Plant litter >... | reverse complement strand
GAGGGTCAAGTGTTGCAGCTCCTGGAGCTTCGGCTTCCCTTAAGATTCATAGTTAGTAGCATGGAGTATGCTTACCCATATGCGTGGCAGTCTTCAATATCAGTAATTTCAGCATCTCAGCTTGAGTCTGCAACTCCACAATAGGAAACTGGATCGCTTGATTACGGCTCAATTCTTCTCCAAATGGTTTCCTTTTTCTGGCATATTTGATGCTTTCCTCAATACAGTATTCCGCCGCACCTAATGAACTCGCCGCTTGCCGCAATCGATTCTCGTGCACAAAAGTCTGGGCGATTGCAAGACCCTTTCCAAGCTCCCCTAAAACAGCAGAATCGGGTACAAACACGTCGGTAAAAGTGAGCGTCGCATGATCAGTTGGCATGTTGAAAGTCCACTCATAACTCTCAATCACAAATCCCTTGGCGGTCTTTGGCACAAAGAAAGCGGTGATGCCGAATGCATCTCCAGCTTTGCCATGCGTGCGTGCAAACACAATGCAATGTGTTGCCTTGTGCATACCTGAAATCCACATTTTGGCACCGTCAATTTGCCAGCCTTCCACACCATCTTTACTCCTTTTAACCGCATGGGTAAACATATGTGTCGCATCACTTCCATGATTTGGCTCGGTGAGTCCAAATGCAAAGGACCTTCGGCCCTCTAATCTGCCCGCGATGAATTCTTTCTTCTGATCCGGGGTTCCAAACTCGCGAACCATAAGCACATCTGGGAAGTTGCCCACGATACTATGCTCATTCTGGAGATCGTTGAACAGACCCAGGCCCTTTTTTGCAAGATGCATACGAATCACAGCCATCCACAAGTTCCCACCGTCTTTTCCGCCAAACTCGGCCGGCAAACAGAATCGGTAGAAGCCTGCCGAGTCGGCAAGCTGCCGTGACTCGGTGAGTAATTCCTCCCAGTCATCCCGAGGAAGGCCTTGGTTATCCCAGTCTGTACGGGCATGCTCCCGACGGTGATCAAAAAAGCGGTCATTGTCGTTGGAAGCCTGCAAAGGGGCGATTTTGTGAGCGATAAAGTTGTCAATTTCAGCGAGGTAAGCAACGAGATCTGGGGGAAGGGTAAAGGACATTTGCCCGTGTGTAGGATTGGGAGGCATTTTGGGACAGATGTTGGTAATTACGAGGTAGGAACCGTATATCTAGAAGTCATTAAGATGATTTGAAATGCAGGATTTCATTATGATAAGAACCAACTCCTGGTAAAATGTATACTTCGTAGATAGGTCGATGTCGAGGAGCTTTGGCACTTGCGGGGCCAGTTTTGCGGGGTAGCTTCACCCGATGAAACCTCGGAAGGCAGAGTCAGATACCGATGACTTTCTATAAAGCAATCCCATGTTAAGAAGTCCATATTTCAAAATACTGCCCTACAATTCTGACTTGTGAGCTTTCTCAATTTGTGGAGCTGTTCGAGTATTTCAAATGGAAGCTAAATGAACTCTGCATGGGGGTGATACATTCTTGGGACAGCTTTCAGATTCTCTCACACTATTTGAATTCTTAGATGAGCTTGTAAATTAGATAATACAGTACTCCCTTTCGAATTTGAATTAATTAGATAATCGCACATATATCAACTTGCTGGTCGCGAGCAAAAACGGCCTCGGTCGATTCGAAGTAATTTGATCACTGGTAATGGGTGAGAAAACTGCGTCGTTTTTGTAGTATAATAATCCTGCAAAGAAGTCAATAGCTAATGACAGAGTCATATAAAGATAATGCAATCGATCCTGGGCACTTATAGCAGTCTCTCAGCCTGCCGACTTGCCTTCACTCAATTCAAGACGTTGTTAAGTTGGGATATATATCTAGATGGCAGAATATATGTTTGCGTCACGTGATCAAGCCACCACAGCGCTAATTCTTCGGTTTAATAACACATAACACATGTTCGAGTCATTTCCGTGTTTACAACTTTGGATCACAGCAGGTAGATTAGGAAAGTAGGAAAGTATATAATATAAAGCTAAAAGTGCCTCCAGACAGACTCCCCCGGGATAAAACCCGGAGCAGCAAACCTCCTCCGTGCCCAGGACCTAGGATGTTAATAACTGTCATGCTCCCGAGCGACCTCCGAGTAAACGTTAGCGTTCGGCCTCATCCTGTCAAGAATTGCAAGATCCAACAGATAGTTTCATAATCATTAAGATCTGATAAGAAAAATCCTCGGGGCCCCTCCTAACCGGGTTTTCATTCCGGGACCGGCATTGTGAATTTTTGATCCACCTGCGTCCCCCTTTTCTCGCGTTACATCCTGGAATTAGCAGGAGGCAAGTCTGGATGCCCAGTCTTTTGCTTAGAAGCTTGGAATGAAAGAGTTTCAATTAAAAGCTAAAATCCAAGGTGAGTTGAAGGTCAAATGCCATGAATCAGTTCGCCACTGCGCCTTGCAAGAAGTTAGTTGCTAGTAATAAGTAAAATGTGGCAGAGGTTTAAGGGGTACCCATGGAATTCAGCACCATGGCCATACCAGAGATATATTCGCAATGAGCGGAGGATGGCCTTTAATTTTAAAGTATATAACAGTACATACAATACTCCGTCTAGTTCGGTCTTCTCGCTGCCTTTCATTATTGGATCCAGCAATCCGAGGAGTGCCCACTATTATTACAAACTACACAGACTTCCAGCATAGCGTAGAGTTAAATAAGCAAGCTCCATCAAGACTATCATCATCCCGGATCCTCTTCTATTACTTGCATCCACCTCGATGCATCAAATACCGTAGCACCGCAGTACCGCAAACTACATCTGGCACCCGCTGCGGGAAAAAGTATGGTATTGCCAAGAGATATCTCGATATGGAAGGAGGCTTGTAAATTAAGCTCCGTTTCGAGAAGATTAAGCCACAACATTCATCTGGCCCCGCGCAATGGGCGACCAACCGTTGGGAAACAAAGATCCAATCACGTAGGTCTGCCAAGTTGGTAAAAGTTTACTTTCAGGGTCGTTGCATACACTACCATCTAGGATTCGGGATGGGAATCTCTTTTCGCAGAGTTTAGGGTGATATTGGAGCCAGGGAAGGCAAAATTCATTACCGGAGCACTACTTGCGGAGTCGGGTTCTATAAGATACCGAACTTCCCAGTTATGCTGTACATTATCCGCATCTCTGTTCTCCAAGTCATTCTCTCACTTCCCTAGGTCATTATGCATTCCTTTGCCTTACTCGCCCCTCTGGTGGCCACCGCACTTGCCGCTCGTCCGTTCTTAAATGAACCTGACACTGGGTAAGTCTATCTATTCCTCTCTGGCATTTCAAGGTTTTCTGACAGGTGTATTAGAATCGAAGATGTTCTTGGCGCTACCCCAGCCGGTACATTGGCGCCATTGAAAAACATCGTGGCCCTCCCTGACTTCGAATGGGCGGCGAGAAAGTTCTTGAACACCACTGCCTATACCTACTACCGCAATGGTGCTGCCGGAGAGTGGTCATATCGGAACAATCTTGAGGTTTTCTCGAGATATCGTTTGAGACCTCGCACTTTCGTTGATATCACCAATATCGAAGCTAGCTTGCCGTAAGACAATCCATATCAATACTCATGTGTGTCATTCTGATCGAGTTCCAGTACTACTATTCTCGGTTACAACTTCTCTGCTCCATTTTTCATTAGTCCTTGCGCAAGAGGTGGCTATGGTAACCCTGAGGGCGAAGTTGGTTTGGTTAGAGGTGCAGGCGAAGGGGACATTCTCTACATGGTAGGTTTCTACACATAACCTCTGAACTAATTTTGCTCACATATATCCTCAGCCAGCATTGTTCGCCACCCTCACTATTGAGCAAATTGCAGCAGCCAAGAACTCTTCACAGGTCACTTTCCAACAGGTATGATTCCCCAGTGCTCCAATTTGTGTTCCTCAGCTGACTTTTACAAAGGTGTACCTCAGCGAAGATGATGAAGCTACAAAGGTGATCTTTCAGAGAGCCGAGAAGGCTGGCTCGAAAGCGATCATTTTTACCGTTGATTCTGCAGCCGATGGAAACAGACATCGTGCAGCCCGCTTCGGTGTAGGATCAGCGTATGTCAAAGCCCGCCATCCTGATTCAAATTACTAACATTATATCCCTTTCCAGTGATAGTTCATACTCTCTTATTACTGTAAGGCTCCAGTCATCCCCTAGAAGAAAAGGGACAGCGACTAATCAATACTATAGTGGGATTACTACCGCAAGCTCCAAAGCATGACCACCCTCCCTATCATTCCCAAGGGCATAATGACCGTTGAGGACGCCCAGCTCGCTGTCAAAGCAGGAGCCAAGGCAATAATGCTCTCCAACCACGGTGGCCGCCAACTCGATGGCTCCCCCTCATCGCTCGAAGTCGCGCTCGAAATTTTCGAGACAGACCCAGGACTCTTCAAGCAAGTCGAGGTCCTCGCTGATGGCGGAGTGCGTCAAGGGACCGATGTTCTGAAGCTCCTTGCTCTTGGTGTTAAGGCTGTGGGCCTCGGACGCCCATTCATGTTCGCGAATGTTTACGGAACGGCGGGAGTGAAGAAGGCAATTGATCTGTTGAAGCATGAGATTTCCATCGATGCAGCAAATCTAGGAGTAGCAGACTTAAAGAAGATTGATTCCTCATATGTAAGTATTTTCTCCTTTTAGGGGTCATGCGTATAGTTTCGGCTTGATTTGCTGTTTGCTAATCTTTATCCTTCAGGTCAAATGGACGCCAAATAACTGGTCGAATTAGATGATTTGGTAATTTTACGGATTAAGCAAGGTGAAGGGGGAAATAGATGGCACTCGTTTCTTGTACATATTTAGACTGGAAATCTTCACGGCGTTGAATAGGTTAATGTCACCACTGAACTTCTAAACCGTCTTTAAACTCTTTTACCTCATCAGCCTTTTGTTAGTTCTACTTAAATAACTTTATATTGCATGTTGGGGTTATTCATCGGGGATGCTCTAGATACTGCAAGGTTGCAATATATGTTACCCTCAAGTTTTCTCCGCCTCCTTTCCCTTCTTCTACGTCTCCATTTCACCATTATTAATGCTAGCCTGTTCTTCGACTTAAATCCAACAAAGCAGTCAAAGTGCTTACCCCAAACATACGACATGGTGTACTGGCCTCTAACTCCGTAGAAGGATAGCATTGTCCTTTTTCATATCCTGGTACAGTAAGTACTCCTCATCCTAATAATCCCAACTAATCCCACACAAGGCGAAATACGGCCTGTGCCGTTGCCCCATCAGACACCTGCGGTATGCTGCGCTTCACAGATGACGCGGTTTTACGCCCTAGATAGGAAGGATCTATATACCAAGTTACCTAGCGATCTCGGGCTGGGCAAGCATTCAAGCAAAGTCTTCATAAGCAAAAGAAGTGAGCCAGTTGCGCTGCGCAATGGTACGAAATAGCAGGATAATTAGCAAGATATTTTCCTCAACAGTCTTTAGCACCTTCTTGGAAACGCTCTTGTTCAAGTCAAACCATGCGAGACTCGCCTGCTATGTCATTGACCGTTAAGAAGTTTCCTCTAACCCGAAGAGGACATCATTGAGCTTGGTACTGTACTACGAAAGTACGTATTATCGGAGTCAGTTCATGGAAGGGTGGATCGTGATCTAGTTCAAAAAGTTCCTGTAGTGGGGCATCGTGGCGAAGGCGGCCTCAGGGCATCGACACGATGAACTCGTAGGAGAATGAGAATAGATGCAAAAGAGTAAATATGTATGGTATTTATTTCCGGTTTTGCAGCTACGAGAGGAAATGAGGACCACGCCAACATCCCATCTAATCAGACGAGTACGCCAGCCTTTGGAAGCTTTGTACTTTCGTACATGCCCAAATAATCCTCAGTGGGTCCTTTGTGCACTTCTAGAAAAGTTTTATTATACTTTTAATATTTTCATATCGTCCCAAATAATTCGTGGTAGGTTATTTATACGGTGATAGAAAAGGTTTGTTATACTTTTAATACTTTCGTATCAGCCCAGATAATTCCTAATGGGTCGTTAATGCGCTCCTAGGAAAACTTTCATAATCTTTTATTATACTTTTAATACTTTCATACCGGCCCAGATAATTCTTAATGGGTTGTTAATGTGCTTATGGTAAAAGAGGTGACCCACTGGAAATTATTTGGCCCTGTACGAAACAATCGCTTACTACTGAGCAACTTTGAATAAGAAAACCGAGGGGAAAATACTGTAATATCATACTCCTTATATATTTATTTGTTTAATAAAAAAAAATCCGATGACCATAAATAAGCAATTTAATGCAAGAGTCAAAAAGAAAATAGAATTAAATGAACTCCGCAAGGATCGAACTTGCGACCTGCTGCGATAATAGCTAGAGCTTGTAAAGCAGACGTGATAACCACTACACCAGGAGTCCTTAATCCAATGATTTTGTTTCCAAGAATGTGCAGCCGCTTTATATACTGACCCCATAATAGTGCGGAATTGGATCACGAAATTGACTTGCATAAGCTCTATCTTTGGCTCAATCCCAACTCGGTGTACTGTACAACACGAAGATGCAAACTTCTCACATTGTATACCTCTCCATCTGAATGTTATCGCTGGGGTTTAAATAAGCTTAAAAGTTTCTCGTTGTGTGGGCTTGCCGAGACTTAAGCGAGCCTACCCCTTTCTGATGGCAGCATCAGAACGAGGATGGGCTTGAATTATTTCTTCTAGATGAACAATAATGATCAATACAAATGTGAAATGTTCTTCTATGCCTGTTGATACGTTTCGCAATGACTAGTATCACCAGAATTTAGGTGCGGCATGCCATTGATTGAATCTAAAAATGCCTACGACAAATCAGATGTACGGTCACGTTAAGATTGTCAATTGATTCAAGAAAGCAACGATAGTAATATTCCCGTAGTATTCTAGATCTTGATTAAAGAGTTTTGAATGAAGGCTACAAGCAAATGGTATCAATCGAGTGAGTTATTAAAAAATTTGTGGTAAATATCAACCGACGCTCCCACGCGAAACAACCGACGGCATTGATAAATTGTGAATATTCGAAAGAACTTAAATGCTTTAAACAGTCTCACGATCTGTCTTTGGTGCTCTACGTTCGCGGCCCTTTACGGACCATGGGAAATGCGCGACTGGGACGACAAAGAACGAGTTGCTGAGGGTGGATGTTAGCTCGGATTCTTCCGCGAGACAACGCTTCAATAGAAACAACTCAATATACATACCTATCATCAGCAATACCGGCAAAAGCGTTGTACCACGCTGCAAAGGCGGCCAGCAAACCAAAGTATCCACCGGCTTTCTCTATAGGAACGTTTGGCTTTCCTGCCGTAGGCATCAGGTGCGAGATAGCGAGAAGAAGGAAGGCCAAATCCAGGAAGAAGAATAGCAAGAAGAATGCAACCGTGGATCGAAGTGTGCAGACAAGCAAGATAGTGGTAAAGATCCACCAGCCTAGAAGGAAGAAGCCGAATGCATTTTGGAAGTCATCGACGCCAGCCCCCTCCGCCTTGTAGGCGGCGCCAATTTCGAACCCACCCGGAGTGAGAACAATGGCAAGTGAGAGCCAGAAGCCACCATACGAAGAGAGAGCCGTGGCACCAAAGGTGTTTCCTACAGCCATTTCCCTGCCTATGGTTAGCTTCACCTTCAAATCAATGTTGGCTCAGAAGAGATACATACCACATGCCCGCCAGCAGTTGTACTAGTCCACCATAACCAAAGGCTAATGATACAACGATATTAGGCTCGGTTAGATCTCTCGCACCACAATTAATGAGTGAAAGGACAAAGGTTGTTAGGGCGAAGGCGCTCAATCCGAGAGGAGCTGGATTGGCAAACTTCCTTTCTTTTGTGGGGCGATAGAGACCAGGCTGAAACTCTCCTCCAAAGGCTGGGAAGCGAGCAGAGTCTCCTGTATTTGTATGTGCAAGGGGGTTGCCTCCATAATCTCTTCTGGCACGTTGCTCAGTTGTGAGTTGTTGACCATTAGCATTGGCATGGTCGTGGGTCCCAGTATTGTTATACTCTTTGTCGAGAACCGGCTCCGTGGTTGCTGGAGTTGTCATCCTGACGTTCTTTATCGTTATAAGTAGTCACTTTAGATTTTAGTTGGAGTTAATCCTTTAATGGAATCTATGCAAACAAAGTTCTGGATTTAGTGAATGGGAATTTCCGGGTTGGGAGGAAGACAACTTTTTGTTTCAAAATTTATTGGGAAAAGAGGGAGATATCTGGGGTAAGGCAGATATATAACAGCTCGACGGGTAATAATGGGGTAACTACTAATGCAACCCGGGGTGATCTCATTTCCCAAATGGCTTTTACTGGGGATGGAGACCTTAGCGTGAGCAGCCTCATCGAATTGGAATTTTGCCATTACCCCCTCCGCACTTCACCCATACTCTCAGTACACCAGTGCACTCGGGGTGCTGAGCAATCAGATGTATGGAACTGCTGTCTACTTACCTCATTCATACCAAATGGGGTCAAGTCATTGACCCGAAGTGCAGGTCAATCAGCGTGGCATTTTGCCCCTGTCGAATGTACGACTTGTGTTGTGCTAACTACAGTACGGAGGTAGGACAAATGGAAGAACCTATTTGAGTTGCTAGGCTGTGTGGCTTTCTTTTAACTCCGTTTCTCCAGTCCTCCATTCCTATTTATACCTTTGGAGAACATTCGATTTTCTCTAAGTACGGATGAAAGACTGAGATAGGCTGATACATGATCGCAAGTCCCAAATTTTCTCTTCTAGAGGCACTCTGGCTTATTGAAGTACCGTTCTCCAACCGAGGGTTTCTCTGCAAGGTTTGCTTAGGGGACATGACGATTGACGAGGTCAAGCTCCAACGAAGATCCACCCAAAAAATTATCATCACTAGAGTAGTGCGGATAACTCGGGATCCTCTCGGCCGATTAAATTCTTCCAAAAACTCGATTCTGGCCGTCCTTTGGATCGAACTTTCAGGCCACGAAGTTACTATACTCCGCAAGCCTCGGTTTTCTGCAGCAGGTCCGGGTGGACGGTGCAAGTGGCATGCTCTCTGCTCCTCACCTCATCAGTTCATCACCCTCTGGTCGACATCAGGAGATGCGGTACAGACAAGCTCTGGGGCTTGGCGGCTAAAGTGAAGTCATCCTTCACATGCTGGTTAGCCCCGCTTTCTTCTTCCCTGCTCGCATGGCTTGGTGCGCCCATCCACTTGGCAATATCCTCGGCAGGCGAGGAGACGAGGAGGCAACGTAGTCTCCGGAAAGCGATTGGAAATCGATTTGACCGGGTGGAGGGCACAATCATAGTAACCAATTAAGTTGACAAGTAGGTAAATCAAGTGATGTGCTTCGATGTTCCCTTGTCGAGAACGAGATTTGGGAGCATTAACAACGTAATATGCGAAGGTTGATATAATTTGCTGGCTCAAGGTCTTCCTTACTATATTCCCCTCCTCTCCACACCTTCAATACATACTTTGCAATACCATTAGGTACAAGTGTGGATGGGATGACCCTCATATTAAGTATATATCTCTAACCAATATCCCCGGAGGTATCTTTTTGACTTACCTGTGAGACCGACTGTTGTTAGCAGCTTTTGCTGCAAGAGCTTCCCGATCGAAGCATCGAAATCATAGAACAAATTCACGATACATCATCACAGACGACTTCAGGCAGGGATATATCAGCCACCACACGTTGGCCAAGCTGATCTCCACCTTGGTAACTCGTCTCCAGAGCGCCTTGGATGCACATGACAATGCTAACCGTGCAACCTATAAGCAATACTTCCTGGGCATACGATTCTACGAACACGATGCTTATCTGACCCAGTAAGACTCTGAAAGAATCATACATTACGAAGTCGAGATTGTTATCACACTCCTCACCGTCGCCATAAGCAGAAGCGGACCGATCGTTCGGTTGCCACATACTAAAGGAGGACAATACAGTAAAAGTGATATACACATATTTCTACATTGGGGCTTTGAAGTTAATTCGTACTAGACAAAAACCTTTAGCGGGACGAACTGAAAGTGGGAGTCTTCCTCATACTTGTACAGATTAACCGACATTTGACCTTTCAACCCCTATTTCGTAGGGAACTTAATACTCACAACACTCCTACTATGGAATAGAGCCATCAGAGAAAATATTAAAAAATGTCGAGGCTATGCTGCTATGTTATAACTACTACACAGCCCGACCGCCCATCGCACCAAGGCTTCATCAATCGTCACAACGTCACCATCGTGCCCAGACCTTCCCCGCAAGTGTGGTGGTGCCCAGCCGGGGGGCGTATCGCCGCGCCGGGAAGGCCCGCTTAACCTTAAGCATTTCGATGGCATTATAGCTGAGGTTACTGCTCCTTCTGTTTCGGATTACAGTTCATATTGCTAGTCTGATATGTTTCTAGCTCGAATACCTCCATGGATTGTACAACAGATTTAGTGACAGATATTGATAGAACCTGTATCCCAGGAGGCAGTAATTTGGATCAGGCATTCCTACACACGAGAGCTCGCAATGAATCAGTCAACTTCAGTATCTAGGTTGAGTTAAATATTATAATTCGCTTGAAGAAACCCGGGAATAGCTCATTGGCACAAGCATGCTTAGAGCCGTGCTCTTTTCCTCGTGCCTTCTGTGGTAGATGCCGGACGCTTCGAACCCACACGACTAACAGGCGATGGAGTCCTCTCAACCTCTCTCAGTGGGTCAATATTCAGCTCATCCCATGCAGCTCTCTTCTCCGCTCTTGTCAGATCATCATAAGATACCGCAGCCCTTTCTCTCTTTGCATACAATTCCTCTACGGCTCGTCTCGCATCCATATGCCGCAGGTGCATATCCAAGGCCTCCTTTCGTCTTCGCCTTTCTGCAATTTCTTGGGGGGTGAAGTAGAATTCTTCTTCACCGGGATAACCTGGGGTAGCTAATTTGCGTTCAGCAATGACATACCGTTTGTGTGCCTCAGAAACACTATCAGGTACCCAACCTCTGACTTCTGGAAGAGCAGTGGGATCAGTGGCTTCGATCAATGGGGTAGGTGTGAATAAATTCTTGAATTTCATTGCCCAACTAACGTTACGAGGTGGTTTGGGGTTGAATTCTTCAACTAAGTAGTTGTTAGCTTTGGTAAGTAAACGCAAATAGGCTCACCCACCATCCATTAAATCCTGCTCCATCATGAAACTCATGTAGGCCTGCTGGTACGGTGTCTCTCCAAAGGGGAAGCAAGGAGCTTGACTACGACCGGTCCATCTCTCCGCAGGTTTTCTTCGAGCTTCGGATTGCAGTTGTCTCCATGAATGCGGCTGTTCTGAATCATCTGGCTCGTCCTTATCCTTGCTACAGTTGTCGCTCACGTTCTCTTCCTGAATAACTCTACTCGGTTCAGTCTTCTCTTGGTTCCCTTTGCCCTGACATGGAAGTGGCCATCGCTGCATGTCAAAAAATCTTGGTACCTCTGGCTTAACTGTTCGCTTGCTATTGGGAAGCACAACTTTAGCTACACGATGAGCAGCAAAGTCCCAGACATGCTCGTTTTCAGGAAAGCGAGACTCCCAGTTATTGTTAATCTCTTGGATGAGTTCCATCTGGATCAGACTTCCGGCGTCCTTTTCCGAGAGTGAAGCTGGGTCATTTTTGATTATTTCAAGTAAATTCGGGTCTTCAGCTGCGAGGTCTGGGGCAACTTTGTGTAAATCAAGTGCTAATTGCTGAAGGCAGATATGTTCCTGAGAAACATATTCAAGAGTACGAAACGCCTTCCTCACAGACATTTCTTGGTTTGATTTCAATTCATCAGTATCATGAGGGTGGCCAATATCTGCCAATATGTCACGGATATCACGTCCGAGCCTAAAAGCAATACGTTGTAGATATTCGAACTTGTTTGGTTGAAGGATGGGTGGACCTTTGAATCCAGCTGCATTGTATTGAACCACGTAGTGGTTAGTAATTGGATTGACCCTGATATATGATGCATCACTGGCATCTTGTTCAGAAGCCACATATTTGTTTTCGGGGTGTCCATTAGAAGGGATTCTTGCGATTTTAAGTGTACCATCTTCAGCTTTGTCGACACTGGGCAAGTTAGTGGAGTCATATATATAGACAGGGATTATGCTTACTGTAAGCGGTTCGCAGAAGACATATATGCTACATAGCGGGTAGCTTCCGAAATCTTCCACTGTCGAAGTGATACAATAGCACGTCGGTTGTTGACAAGCCGAAGTAGTTCTGCCAACCCCATGGACTTATTACTCCCCAGTCCCTTCTCATATCTTTGCTCTCGAAGTTCTATTCCCTCTGCGTCACTTCGTGTTGTCTCCCAGAAAGGTATCATTCTCCAGATCACATCGTTTGATATATCCTGCTCGAACTCCTCCAGTGAATATCTTTCAAGATTGGATATGCCAGAAGCATAAGGTAAGATACCTTCGATCCATGAAGGTTGACTCAACTCGTGAAGAACCTCAAAATCACTTTGTCTGAGCCATTCGGTATCAAGAAGTTCATGGGTATCATTATGGATTCCTTGATCTATAAGCTCAAGTAGTTGTCGAAGTAAGGGTCTGGGAGCACTAGTATGTGAATTCATCAAATCATGTTGCAGCTTGATTAGTTTATCATAAACTCCAGCGAGCATCTTCTGGTAATCCCTTTCTAATGGAAGTTTTTTAGGCCCATTGTAATTATGTGGAGCGGGAAACTCTTCTGGAGCTCTGTCGTTGTTATCGAATTGCTGTGCCACCAAGTACTCGTCGTTTTTCCATTGTCTGTATCTCCGCATGCGCTTTGTATACTCTAGAGGATCCATCTCTACAGGTCTCTCACACGGCAGTATTGACTGAGAGAGTGGACATTCTTCAGCTATAGGTCTAGACACGGTAGGTAGTTTAACCTGTCGGAATTTATCACCAGGACGGTGTTGCTCTTCGTTTCTAGCTAATAAGCCAAGACCCAACTCGATTGCTGCTCTCTGCACTCCTCTTCTTTCGGCTTTTCCGCTGAAATCAGAAGTTTCAAAGTTCTTCTCACGAATAGCTTTGACATAGCTTTGGAAAATTATTGACTTGCCTTTAGTGTTAGTATACATCTTGGCTCCAGATATAGGCAACTTACTGGGAGGTTAGAAAACCATGTGACGTATTTATCCACAAAGCTGTAACATAGATCAGTTAACAGCAATTCATCGGCCTTAAAGGCTTTAAGAGGCTGGACCAGTTGCTCCTTCATTTCAGCATTGTGTTTGTGCCACTCGTCGTGAGTTATCTTCAGCGGCTGAGGCATGGCAGGTAAGGCCAATCCTGAAAAGTCTGCCCCAGAATGAGGGTCGGACATGTATTCTCTTAATAGCTCATACTGCTTCTTAGCTCTCACAAACAGGGGGTTTTTGAAGTAGGTGGAGACGATAGTTGGATATGTTTTCTTACTCTTGCTCTCGGTCGCTTTCCATCTTCTATGGCGGCTTACCACTCTGTCAAAATCAGTGCCTAGATAAAATCGATCTAGAATTATACCTCGACCCCTGATTCCTGATTTCCAATTCTCAAATTGATGAGTAAACTCCCTGCTGTATTGACTGAGTGCAACACTCTGTCCAGTGCTTATGAACTCATCATCATCTTGAGATTTCTCATATAACTTTACCAAATTCCTAAACAAGCCATCAAGTTCACCCCGAAGGAGAGGACGTAACAGATAATTTAGGACCGCTTCTTGCTCCTGGGTCAGGCTGCGATTCCCTGACTCGTATAGCATATTATTGAGCTCAGTCTCAATCTCTTGAAGCTCATCACCGGTCGGCGCAGGAACAAGAGTCAGACCCACCTCCTCCACTAGGTCGTGCTTCAGAAGGAGTTCGTCAATAGGATCAAAGTTATTAAGAGTATCCACATAGCCGCGCTGAAAAGTTGCATGGGAGGAAGTTTTGGAATTTAAGTCATCAAACACTCTCCATAAGAGCTTCAGAGTCACCCGATATTCTTCAGCCCCTTCGGCTATGGTCGCATTTCGTTTTGCAATTTCTAGGTCTATAACTCCTTCGTTAGCATCGTCGGTAACTGGAGCTATGGCGGGGCGGTCTTCTGAATCACCGATCAGGTGAATATTGAGACTTTCGGACTTTCTAGAAGATTTTATATGCTCTAATTCCGCGGGAGTAACTGCACCGTTGAACACCCTCAAAGAGAGTATGACGAACTCAAGCCATGCAATATCCCAGCCTTTGATACTTGATGCAACAAGTGACTTTAGTACCCTCGGCTGGATCTGCGAGGGTTTGGCCTCAGCTTTTCTCTCTCGCAATCGAGTTTCCCCCCTTACTCGCTCATAGACTTCCAATATACTGTTTGCATTCCGCACACGGTCCGCAATCGAGTTGTACCAAGTAATAAACTTTTGGCGTAGAAGAGCCTTGGTTGCAACCTTCCGGTAAAATTCCTGCAACTTATCGGGGATCACAATACCGGTCTTTCCAGGAGAGGATATAGATTCGTTCCGGCTGTACTTATCAATGATCGCTCTACGTGTAGGCCGCCAAAGAGTTCTGAGGAGAATATTGTAGTTCTGCTGAGCTCTGGAATATGGCAGAGCCTTATCTTTGCTCAGCACTTCCCAATCATCCCTGGTAGCAAGGTAGTCATTGATGGCCAAAGTATTCTCTACTACATCCTGCGGGATTCTTGAATTTGGCCCAGACTGGAACTTTGGTGGAAGCTCATCTGGGCTATTGAGATAGAGGTCGTAAATGTTTTCGCTGTTCCGTAAAGGGCTATCCCGGGTCATCTTTCTTAACCGTATGCCGCTTTTAGGCATCGCAGATACCCATTCCTCATATCTTTGACGCCAATCTGCAGCAAAAGTGAGATAGTCTGCAAGCTCTTGACCTTGCAAAAGCCCATTCCGATATCGATCTTCTAGACTTCTAAATTCGGTATCTGCTTCTGCAAGCCTATGATCCATCACAGCTCGTAAATTGCGGCGCAGCTCATCATCATCCTCCCAGGTGAACACATTTCGCCCATCTTCCTCATCAGGGTGCTCTTTGCGATAGTGAAATCTTTTCAGAAGTTTGTTAATAGTAGTCTCCACTG
>Ga0247734_1001864_pt1 | contig 15090 bp, 11 predicted proteins | sample UWRJL103311B2_FD_180933 | JGI IMG/M metagenome (GOLD analysis project Ga0247734, IMG submission 180933) | Plant litter microbial communities from Arlington Agricultural Research Station in Wisconsin, United States - UWRJ-L103-311B-2 | ecosystem: Environmental > Terrestrial > Plant litter >... | reverse complement strand
GGAATTCCATGTATTTAAACAATATTATAGGATTGCACTCTCTCATTACTCTCATCTTTTAAGTGCCACTGGGAATTAAAGATAGAAATCGTTGACCTACCTTCTCAAAGATGCATATGGCTTTCTTGATGCTGACAACATCCTCGCCGCTGGTGAAAGTAGCGTTCCAGTATGAGGCGTGGTAAGGGCAGTCGTAGCCTGGTACTAATGATCCAACTTGGGCCCCTATGCCGTAGAAACGGTCGCTGTATGCCGTTCCTGCTTGGAATGGGTTATTGCCGGCATATTGAGCTACAGCATCTGGAGAGAGTTAGAGGAGCATAAGTGAAGGAAAGCAAGAACCTACCTTGGAGTGACAGTTCATACAAGATTCTCTCCCCCTTCAGCTTGATGTCGAAAAACTGAATTCCAACATCACGGGTGAACCTGGTATAGAACTTCCAACCCATATACTCAATATAATTGCTTTCCTCGTCCAACTTGTATCTTTTTCCGCCTAAGGGAAGCATGGTTGGAGCGAATCGATTCTCCAGCTCTCTTATTGGACCAGCGCGGTCTTTTCTGAGGAAGCTACCATCATCACTCGGATTCGGAGTCTTGGTAATTTTGCCAGCAGTCCAAGCATCCCTAAAGTCCTGGACTGATGTGTAGATAACGAGGTTATAAACGATCATCAGCATTTTGTAGGTGGAGACGTCAGTCCCAGACACGTCGAAATTGACATAAAGATCGGATGGACGGTCATACTCTGCTAAGCCTGCTTTGCGAAACGGGGCCCAAAAAGTCGCCTTGCTTCCGTCCATAGACGTTGGATTCTGAACAAAGTAGACAGAGTTCGTGCGCTCATCATCTTGGCCATAGTAAACTAGTCCAGTCAGGTTGAGTGTAATGTCTGCAATGTTAGACATGGTGGATGCGACAATAACGTCAATGGCTTTAGTGCGAGGTCCATCCGCAAACCGGCCGTTAAATGGGAATCGAGCCGGGCGACTGTAGAAGTAGTCCAGAGCTTTAATCGTCGTATTGCCAGATATCGGTAGTGGTCCAACCTGCAGATTGTTAATATTCTGTACTGAATATCTTTTTGTTATCCAATTTTGAGGATTGTGGCACGATGTATGAAAAAATCGCCTCTATGTTGGGTAATGTACTTACATAGTATTCCGAAACATCAGGGACCAGCTTGCCTCCCGCCTGAATGACTACCCGGGCATATTTCGCAGGCATTGGCCCATTGTTGTCAAGGTAGTTCAAGATTCCGGTTTTGTTAGGATGCAAAGCCTCAATGATCCAAATATAATTGTCGCTTTGTGTCAGGGTTGGGCTAGAGGATGAAGTGAGGTTTAGACTCTGCTCTGGTTGGTACAGCCATGTCTGAACTGATGCGATTTCTTCCTTGGAAAGGGGAAGGAAGGGCGAGGGAAGTGTAGCACGCACTGATATATCAAGTGGCGCAGGACATGTTCCATTTGCGAGGGAGGAGACAGAACGTCCAGAGAGATCAGAGCCTTTAGTGAGACCGGCGTGCACGTCCCAGGCTCGACTTGGGCCTGGTGCTGCAGTTGCAGATAGTGCCAGGGTGGCACAAGTCAACCATGGCAGAGCTTGACGTAGGGACATGTTTATTTGCAAAGGGCTTAAAGGTTGTCGACAGTATCATGAAACCAAGGGTTAGTAATAAAGGAGATCTTTTCGACGCGATGTAGAGCATATCATCATGGGGAGAAGAGTGTCTTTTATGGTTTTATTTTCCTGTGTTATCTCCGAGCATGGAGTACTGCAGTTGCGTGACTCGCTTCACATATCAATAAAAGAATAGTGTCAAGCAGAAATATAAGAACTGGTACCTGGCTTGTATCGCCAAGCTCCTTTATTTAAGAGGATAGCAAGCTTCCATATCTTCCAAGTGATCGGAGATGTGGTGCAATGTTGGAGGAAGATCCAGGCACAATATTGCTGTTCAGCCGACGGAATTTTGCCAAGCAACTTGGCCGTTTGCAGCAAAGATAACCTGGAGACATGCATGGATGGGGTCGAAAATCTTCAAAAATGGGATAAGATAAGATGTGAGGGCGACAACCGGAGTTGCAGCATTGATTAATCAATTACTTAAGGTAGACGGAAGGCTATCGAGACCTATTTGAGAAATCATCTATCCCATTATACAAATTAAATGTAGGTTACCATGCACACACAATGATACCAGTGCAAATGTCATACTTTCGGCGGTCACGTAAAGGTAACCCACACTTGAAAGTCCATTCTACCTCCCCATTCTTCGTAACCTACTGACCACTCTTTGTCCTCCAGGGTGTCAATGCTGCAAAAGGAATCGGATAAAATGCGATGAAAGGCGGCCCGCATGTACCCAATGTGAGAATTTTCTCATGAACGGAATTGTCTGTGCGGCGATAGAGATAGAAGTACAAGCTGACAGTTTTCCTCAAGGTGCAGAAAAGGGGATAGCATGTGAAGGATATACTCAGCAACTCAAGTGGATGACCGAGAAGCTTCCGATCCCCAAAAGTTCTGGGCCTCAGCGCATCAACTCCCCGAACGGGGATATTGTTCAAGAACGGAATCCTGTAGTTGCTGCATCTACCAGCACAGCACAATGGAATGCGTGTATGTCTTTAAGTCGACCCAACCTAGATCCATGCGGTGTTTATATCACCAACCCACGCGATCGTTTACTTATTGAGTACAACTTTTTTACGCTAAACCAATTGGTCTATCTCAATAGCTCACGGTCACTTTCAATTGCCGTTTTGAAGTTCTACGAAGTAGTTCACAGTAGCAATATTGCATTGTATTCAATAGCACTGGCGAGTTCTGCCGCTCATCTTCTCGCCAGGGGAGCTATCACAAAGCTCGAGTTTTATGAGAAGAGACAGATTGGATTGGCCAGCCTGAGATCTTTAATCATTGCACCTGATCGGAAACCACAAGAATCGCTAGGTTCTGGGTATCAACATGTTTCAATTCCAAATAGGTGTCAAGACAACACCATTCAAGCATCAATTGGGTTAGCTGCTATAGAGTTGACGTAAGCTAAGAGTCCAAAAAGCGAATTCTTTTGTCGCAGATTATCCTAGAGAAACTCTTGAAACACTGTCTCACGCTTGCGTAAGATGATAAAGTTTTACCAAATGAAGTAATGCTGACTCGAAACCATCATGACAGACAAGGGGTTGATGTAAGGAGCTTTCGGGGATTCCTTCAAGGCACCACAACGCTTGTCATGGAACGCCATAAGTATGCCGATGATCTCGGTCCCGGAAATCGCTGTCTTGCGGAATTGGATTCCACCCAATTTGTGCTGACGAAACGGATGCTTGCGTACTTTGATATATTCTCCTGTTTACCCTGTGTGCGTCCACCGATTCTACATGAGAGGTATTGGTTAATAGATGAGTCGTGTATCGCAGAGGAGAACATCGATGGTTCAGGGCTAGATCCTGTAATGGGTTGTTTTCCCGCTGTCATTGGATTTATAGGCAGATCAGCCGCGCTTGTTCATGCATTATTTGGAGGTCAAATTAAGATGAGCCAATATCTCATTACCCGAGACGACCTTCTAAGATTACTAGCTACTTGGAAACCACTCGAACCCGTCTCACCCAAAGAGTTCCCATATTCATCCTCACTCGAGTCAATGAGGGAAGAATACCAGATCTGTCTCTCAGCTGGGAAAGCTCACTCACTGGCAACCCAGATATTCCTACATCGCACAACAAATTTTGTTCAGAACTCAGAAGAGGTACAGTTACTGACAAGAAGTCTTTGCGATGCAATTCTCGAAGTCGGCGTATCATCTGTATCAACGACAGTGATGCTTTGGCCGCTTTGGGTGCTAGGTTGTGAGTCTTACAACACTGAATTCAGGAACGAGGTTGTGGCCCCAATGTTTTCCGCTTTGGTAAGACGGCAGGGCTTTTCGAACATTTCACAATGCTTTAAAACACTCCAAGAACAGATATGGATCCTGCGGTCTGTACCGATAAATGAGGCAGCACAAAGTTATGTTGAGCTGGAAGATTTTAATACATTGGATCACGATAATACTGGATGGTACCAGTCGCAATGGGCCAGATATTGCTGGGAAGAAAAGGTCGAACTAATATTTGCATAAATGTAATCTTTATAACACTCACGAGTCACGATCTTAAGCCGCTGTACGCCTTGAAACGGTAAACACTGACATGCAACATATTCTTTAATGCCACTTGTTCTAGCTTGCCTTTGCTGATAGTACATCAGTATCGCCAGTCACAAAATCAAGATAGAGACGGATGTTGACAGTGACATTGCCGGCGACGATTTAGAGCAATAGAAGACGCAAAGCCTAGTACATGACCTCTCTCGGACCTATACCTTAGAGGCTCAAGCTTCTAGTACTACAAATTTTGCTAGCCGTCTCTCACGACCCAGATGGATCCAGCCTCACCTTTGAACACCAACAGTGCCACCCGGCCAAAGATTACTGTCCGACAGGTAGCCGTAGATGGAACTGGATTCCGAACCACTGGCGGTTAGCAGGAAGACTTTGCCAGTATCTGGCTAGAAGCCATCGGTCTGGTGCACCGGGCCTCTGGCTACGGCAAGAGACGCATCAACATCCTAACAACTTATATGTGGGTATTTGATATAAAATACGTGACTTTTTTATTCTTCTATTTTCATATTTAAGAATTCACCAATATTTTCTTAGTTTTTAAAGCTTAGTGTCGGTATAATGACCGAATATCATTCGGGTCACGTGTTCCGTTTGAACCTGATCAGTAGTTATATTAACACCATCATTTACGTAGATCATATAATACAAGTAAACTGATTACCACTAAATACAATATGCACTGAATATTAGTGCAGTGTATTTAAAGAGAGTTAAAACCATGCGTATGGTGTGAACCGACATTAATTAATAGAGGTTCTATCTCTACTAATTAACAAGGTCATTATTACAAACGTAATTTAATATAGCAAAACTATTACTAGTAGATCTCTTAACTAAGAGTATACAAATCAGTTTACAAGGCAATCCAAAGTCCTTTAGCGAGCCAATAATGCAGCAAACTAGCTTTACTAAAGCACTCTATATCCAGCAGCGGCCAATATCCAAGTCAAGCTTTCAAATGTCGTACAAGACCCCCTACGAGCCTTTTGAATATACCAAGTCAAGCTTTCAAACGTCGTACAAGACCCCCTATGAGCCTTTTGAATATACCAAGTCAAGCTTTTAAAGGTTGTACAAGAAGACTCCTATAAGTCTTTTGAATACACCAGGTCAAGCTTCCAGACCCGTACAAAGACCCCTCTTACGACCTTTCGGACCCCCTTCTGATCAGTGTACGAATTCGCAATTCGCCTGCGAAGTCTCTGTCCAAAGACCCCCTTCCTAACAGCCTGTACGAATTCGCAATTCGCCTGCGAAGCCTATATACAAAAGCCCTTACGTTAATATGAATCCTCTACGAGAATACTTGAACACAGGATCTATAGCATCTTTTAAGTACAATTCTGAGATTCGGGAATTAAGAAGCACGCTTCTAAAAAAGTTTCAAGAATTTCAAAATATACAAATAGAGAATCTTTAAGATTTAGAAAGAAGAGTTTGAATAAAGTGTTAAGATATATAGCGTATATATAAGAATCAAGTTCACGAATTACAACCTGAGATTCAGGGTTTATAATTATAATTATAAGAGCAAAAAGTTAATTAAAAGAAGATTTAAGAGCTCCAAGATTATTCCAAATATCAATTTAATAGTTTATATGTCACGACCTGGTTCTAGATGCCAAGGGCTTCCAGAAGCCCTGGGGTTTTAGAAGCACGTCGCTTCGGGAAGAATTGTATCAAGAAGAAAACCGCTCCTAGAAGAAAGCTTCTAGAAGAGAATCAGTTCTAGAACAAGTGTTCTAGAAGCCTAAGGCTGGAACTTACGAAATAATATATAGAGTAATAAACCAGACGGCTAACCTGACCCCGGTTCTGGGGGAAGGTATGGTCACGTGATAGACCCCAGGATCTTGGGATCTCGAAGAGAAAAGGGACCCCGGGACCCCAGGACCTCGCTTTGGCACGAAGGGTTCTATATAAGTAGAATAGTTTTATTAGATAGGAGCTTCGTGCTCAAAACCTTATAGTTAGCAATATAGATTGTTTACTTAGTAACAACTTCAATTCTATTTGAAGACCCCGAATTCTAGTTAACTACTTCTCTTATTAGAAATGATATATAGGCGCAGCGTGTAGAGAGGAATCAACCGTGTTATATTAACTTGAGAGGAGAACTTAGTATAAGTTCTCCATGAGCTCGGCCCAGAACAAGATGACAGTGATCTAGCTATGGATGTGTTAACAAAGTGGTCAAACAAAGATAATGAAGCAACGAGATACGCTGGTTTTTTTGAAGAGCTTGAAGAGAAGCAGTCTTCTAGTTTCAGCGAGTTTAGCTTGCGGGTATTTCATTCTCTGTCCAGTTTCTTCAACCGGGATTACTGGTCTCGCATACGGATCATTCAGGAAGTAGTTCTCTGTAAAGAGTTTCTGCTCCTGTGCGGAGACAAAACAATTGGGATAATGGATTTCTATATATCATTGATCATAATGACCAGTTCCATTGGCGCATGGTATCTACGTATGGATAGGAGCTCTTCGATCGGTGAGGTACAAGAAAATATGCAATCACCCGAACGAATTACATCTATCCTGGCCAATGTACCTTTGTTTTGGGTGAAGCAGCATTATTTTCATGGGCCCGATACAATGTCACCCCTCAGATTATCTCTGTACTATTTTCTCCGCGTTACCTGTGTACCAGTAAAATTCCGCGGGTTTGCCACCGATGATCGTGACAGAATCTTTGCGATCCTAGAGTTGAGTAGAGACGCACAACGACTCGGGATTATTCCGAACTATGAATTATCCACTGAGGATCTTTACATCAATGTCGCTAGAGCCCTTTTGTTACGGGGACGTCAATTTTGCGTACTTTCTTTATGTCAGGAAAATAAAAAGTATTCGAGACTGCCTTCATGGACCCCGGACTGGTCGTCTTTAGTTGATCATGAATTGACTTGGCCTCACATGGGAGATGTTATGGAGAGATGTCCATGCTACGATGACTTCACTCCTTCGAAAGGATTGGATCTTGGAGATTTCCCGGTTCAGCCGAAAGACCAGCGGAGACTTCGTCTACATGCCATGATGGTGGACTTCGTGGAGAGCACTGGAAAATCTTACTCGCAGATTGCAGCTCAAGTGATAACCGATCGTGAACCTAACAGAGTCCCATGCGCTCCACGGTCCTGGGTTTTGGAATTGTTGAGTCTCCAAAGAAAGCACAGACAAAAATTGATTAGAGACAGTGTGTGAAGAGCACAACAACGTTGAAGAGCAAACCCGGATCGATGAAGAGCGTCATTTCATAACAGCATTCGCCGACCGCGGCCTCACTGACGGCGAGCTAGAGGATTACAATATACCTAGGCCGTCCATGGATACAATCGCCCAGAACTTCTTTGAAGATAGTTTGGTCGAAGGTGAAGATGCTTGGATATGTAGCTGTTATGCAGAGTATATTGAGCGAGCAGCGCGGCGCAGGAGACCATTTATTACGAGACGTGGTTATATTGGGATCGGACCAACTGATGTAGCTGCAGGCCATCAGGTCGCTATTATTGTTGGTGCCGACGTGCCATTTGGTCTAGAAGAAGGTGATAACAAAAGATGGAGATTAATAGGAGAATCGTATGTTAATGGGATCATGTATGGGGAGGCAGCCAGGGAGTGTGCAGGCGTTCAAGAGATTGAGATATACTAGCGGAGCGACCGTATTATATATTAATCTAATAGGGCGCTATACGCTCTAGCAAGGAATATTATTGTCAAATACTAGTATGACAAAAATGATATTACCTTAGGCATCAACCTTATCTACTGTACTACAGCTACTACTGTTCTAACATATCCTCGCTCCAGATATAATGACACAAGCGAGCTTATTAAGTCGAACTTACTTAACTGAAGAATGCTACGATCCTAATAATTTCAACCATGTACCGATCAATTCCCAGAAAGCTAATAACAGAAGATAGTCTTGCAAGTAAATCGCCACTTTTCATGTGTGGTTAGAGTTTACTAATCAAATTATAAAGAACTTCAAGGGGCTTGTCTCTCGAGTGGATGATCCATTTATTGATCAAACCATGAGTGAGAACGTAGAACCATCGTCTGGCTCGTTTTTCCGTAGGTAGAGCATATTAATCTCTATATAAGATCAGCTTTCATCTAAGAGAAATTATATTGGGGTTATAATTCGATTGGTAGGACCCAGAAATTCCTATAAGAGATTTTGGATTTGATTTATAACTGTTGTTTATCGTTTGTAATACTCTATTAGATTAATTGATAATATTTCATGTCCATACTATATATAAAACTTACCACTTTATTATCTACTAATTTTCACCTAACTATGTACTTAGCGCCGATGGTGATTAAGTTGTGGATATGTATATTAGAGAGGTTGAAGTCATATAATATAAACGCCTTTTGACATGCTTGCGTATCAATCAAATTTTGAGACTATATCAAGAACCATGAACAAATAACCGCATCTGCGATAAAAATGTTGGCAGACTTGGTTTTTATAACAGTCGGGATTTATCGTATCCGCCGAAGTTAATAGCTGTATACAAATAAATAGGCCACTTGGGAAGAGGCGAGTGACGAAGGTAAACGGAGCAGGTGGTGCTGGCGTTGCTGAAAGTAGGGTGATTCGGTCTACAGCATGTTGGCAAAGATACTTGATACAGTAGCAAATAGCCTATTAGGGTGAAGGTCAGTACCAGAAGAGTAACGATGTTCAAATGGAAAGATCGTGGATTTGACGCAGGTTGGAGGAGTATAACAAAACTTACCAGGTAGGATTTGTGCTCGTGATCCAAAAGCCGCTAGATAAAAGTTTGCACCATATTGTTACTTAGACTAACGAGATCGGCTGCCGTGTTATTTGTAAGCCTACCACCTTTGCTTCGTAGTCTTTCATGTGAACAGAGTCCCTAACAGCGTGATCTTCGTACTGCGGCTTAGCCCTCTCGAAGTAAGCTTAATTTATATCAAGAAAAGTCACATATCTACGATAGCTTCCAATCCTGCCTCCTTGAGAAAATGTAGGTTGGTTAATCATGCGTGTAGGCATGACGCTAAACTACTTTCGATAGTAAGCGAACCGTCTGAAACCGGTGCAATTCACGTAACCCAAGGCACTACTTAGGTAGAAACCAGTGTGACTCAAAAAGCTTAAGCGAGTGATGACATCAGGTGTTTAAAAAACCTTGCATTATTAAAACCATTCAAATTTAAGGAATAAAGAATAAAGCATTCTCTGGCTGATTGCCAATCGGTCAGCAATTGAAAGGACAATAAATTCCCCACAATAACCCTTCAAGAACGAAAAGGGAAATCATTCATGTCATATCACGTGGTTTAGCTAGCTCGATTGATTTTTAAGACGCACTTTCAATTGGCAAATATGCAGAAATGAAATATTCACCACTGGAATTCAAAATTGTCACTGAAACATAAAATCATTTACTAACAAGTCATGGACCCGTTTCAAGCTCTTCCCGTTCATATCATTGAGCTTGTTCTCAAGCAGCTTCCAGATCTTCCCTCTCTTTATTTTCTACATAATGCTTCTCCGTCCATAGCATCAGTCCTGCACAACGATCAGAGACTTACAGTGTCTCTTATTGAGGCTATTATTACTCATCCGTATACGCCAACAAGAATTCAGTTTATAATACGCACCATCGCTCTATTAAGGCTACAGTCGCGGCTCAACTGTGAAACCGAGAGCATCAACAAAGAGAAGCACATTTCACTTTTGCCAAGCACCTTGGAAGATTTTATCATCCCATTTAGATTATTATGCTATCCGGAACCCACTGCTTGCTACTTAAGACATGGAACTACGCCACTTACCCTAACCCTCTCCCCCTCCCTGGCCTCTTTACCATCTTCACCACTTTTTCCTTGCCAGTTGCTCGCTCTTTCAACTTACGTACACTTCCTTAGCCGGATTATCATTAATTCTCTGCTCAAACGATGCCACTCCCTTCAGCTGAGGCATCCTGCTGATCCGAAATATCGCTTTAAGGATTCATGTAATTATGCGATATGGTTGAAATATTCTCATGTGGCTCCTGGTCTTTCTTATATGCCTGTAGATATAGGACCTCCATCCTGGTCAGAGGAATCACGAGTCTTACTTGCTGTTTGGAGAGTTGTTTTATACTTTGAAATGAGAATTGTTTATCTGAACAAAGAATCGTCAGCTTTATGGGCTTCAGACTGGAGGGAGGTAAATACAAGGAAGCGCGAAGGTCTCGAAATAGTCGCATTTTGGAAAGATCTTGTGGGTTATCGCGATGGTCTTATTGATCTCGAAACTGTAGTGGATTGGATATTTCCTGAAGCTATAGGTATTTATCAGACTGTGCCGTGGGATGAGCCTCCTTCTCCTTTCCTGGTACTATCACACCGCGACTATAACAGCTCTTATTATTCTACGCCAAAAAAGCCAGCCACAGTGGACAAATTCAACAATGTGGATCAGTATGATCAAGACGGTGGACGGCGTTCTGCATTCGAATATGCAGCGAATCATATGCTCGTAGCTACCTGGTCACCCCTCTACTCCGTCGATTTTGAAATCTTTCGGCCGTATGGACTTTCTATTTGGGATACAAAAAGACTTCTAGCGTGGGAACTCTGGGATAATGCTATGCCGCATAATCCATCCCGATTTTTAGAATCTAAGATACTCTTCACTTGGAGGAGTATTCTTTCTAAGAAGCAAGTGACAGAACTTGAGGAAAGACGCAAGGATGATATGGAGAGACATTTGAGGATTAAATAATACACCCTATGCCTTGAGTGCTTAACAGTGTGGAAGTCTAGCTTCGTGGTTGAGAGACGATATAGGGACTGTATTATTTATCAGCAATTCACCTTTCTTTTGACATTATCTCTTGAACTACCGAAACATTAAAAACTATGGGCTAGGTAATTCTAAAAGAATGTTGTAGAATGCCAACCTATTAGTCGCATTTCTCCAAGGAGACAGGTTTTCAAGTTTGCAAGAATTTATAAGCTCGTTAAAGAATGATTGAAAGTGTCTAAGATTAAGTTTCGTGGCCAAAATTAAGACTCATTTTATCCTCCAAGATGACTATCGGTTCATCACTCCAACAGGAACCTAACTTCTCCCGCCTAAATTCTTTCAAATGGTGCGCTTCCCTCTTTGCAATATAAAGCGATACCGATTACTATCTAGTATAAGGCTCAATCTCAACATAGATTGCTGTGCTGTCATTACCATCGGCATCCTCGCATGAAAAAACAGACACATATTTAATGTTCAAAATGCCCATCTGACCTTTATGCTGGACTAAGAAGGTGGAGATATTAGCTCTCTTTTAGTATTGTGTGTCAAAATGCAAAACTCACTTAACATGGTAGCAATCCCAGACACACTTGGAGTGGCTATGAGTTCATTATACTCGTCTTGACCTTTCTCAAATGTCTCCTTGTTGCCAAATGCATGAAGACCGTGCACACGTCTTTCTAAAACGTCGTCAATGATGATGTTTGTGTCCACAGTTTGAATGCTTGCGACGAACATTTTTCGGAGCCCGCCGACAGGAACGTTTGATAATGCACATTGATTCTGCCATTCGAGAATACCAAGTCTGATGACCGCTGTAAATCTGGGTAAATAATGTTCGGTTTTGGGTTCTGTCCCATTGGAGAGTATATTTGATCTAAAACCACCCCCCCATCTCTGGGGAAGTAGACGATTGCGCTGTTGCCTGAACTTGTCTAAGTTACTGGAATAGTAAGTTAGTAAAGCAATTTCAAGCTTCTCGCAATGCAAATATTGTTCAACTTGGGAGAACCTTACGTTCTTTTCTCCCCAGGGTTTCTTACAGGAACTTTTGCGCCATTTTTAATAACTACGATACTATGTAGATACTTTACAAAGGAAGCCTTTGAGTTGAGTTCCACGGAGTAAAAAACGCTGTCCAAAGTATGCTCAAAGTCTGCCTCATAGGGATCGTTCCTATCCCATCCCTAATCAGCGAAACTACCATGTGATGTCCATGTCAAAGGGCTTCCGACGGAGAGCGTTGTGATTATCTCATTTGCTTGAGACATCTCCATGAGGCAGGCGAGAAATCTTCCTTTCACTCTGGCACTGTTATAGGTAATTGGGCTGGTCGACTCTTTTGTTTAGATTGAATTCATTGCCCTGCCAGAGTACGCTTGAATAGAGGATTATCGCTCGTTCGCCTAATATTTTGATGTCAGGAGAATGAATTCCTTCATGCTTTCGGAAAGTGTATTGGGTAAATAACAAGAGACCCAGAATACTGAGAATAATGCGGAATGTGATTGAACTACCGCGGTTCTGGGGTTTCCTGCTGTATGAGATACTCATGATAATGACTTAAAACTAGGATCAATGAGGAGAAAACTGTATGTAAAAGAAGAGGAGATTTACGTACGGATAATAGTGGCTTTATTAACGAGACATGACCACCTTGTGGTTATAGCAATGAGCGTAAAAGGCTTAGGGTTATTGACAATTTTGTTGAAGGCGAGGGACTTTGAGCGTGGAAAAAGGAAGAAGTTCTCTAACTTTGCTAGCCAACGTTCAAATATTAGTTATATGCCAGGCTTGGAATGTAGCAACTAATTGATGAGGTATATATGCACATCTGCATGAGATTATATAGGCCATGGAGCTCAAGAGGTCTTGGACTCTACACAATTAGCTAGTCCTGGTTGAACTATCTAGTTATTAATTTATTGGCAAACTTTTCATAGTTCACTTGCAGAGAATCCCACCCCGAGCTGACCAACTGTGTACCACCCAACCCTTACAGTAATGTTCTTTTGCATAAAGCCGAGCGGTTAAACTGTTATACTTCACATAGTCCCATAGTAAATTAACTCACCCTTATGATCCTTGAGCGCAAGTGTGATTTTGTTGCATACTGCCATGTAGTGCAGTAGTATATTGGGAAAATGAAGAAATATAAGCTTAAGCTAATACAAGTTGGGATACACCCGCTTTATTACGCCTCACTAAATTGCAACTTGGAATGGTAAAAGTGTCTCTATTCTTCTCTCTTACGAGAGGTCCTATCTTAAGTACGTCTGGCTAGTGTCTAATGTCAGGAAGGAACGTTGGACATTGAGTCCTTACACGCTTCGAGTGCAATTAATTAGAAGCTCACCATGTTCTGCGGCTCTTCATAGCAATCACCGATTTGAATTCTTAAGGTTAAGGGTTAGGGTTATAATCCTGATTACAGGCTTCACGTAATAGACGCATTTATCGCACCTTATGCTTGAGGTTGGAAAAATTCCAGTTTGTCTCTTCTGGGAGGCTGCTCCCTCAGGCTGATGGGTATCGCTGACACGAATGGTCTTGCAGTTTGAAAGGTTCATCAAAGCACGCGTAAGGTCTATTGGTGCAACATGCCGCCGATCTTGTGGGAGCGCCGTTTGTGGACATGAGCTTCGATTGGGACCTTGATTGCCTAAGCACTGGTTTCTTTCTAGATCCGAAGCCTGTGTATTGAGTTGTCAAATATCAAATTAAATGTCCCGTACAATCTAATGATTAATCCATCCCTTTTAGACCAGCCCTACCTTTAGGCCGCCTCGCTTAGAACTAGTTACTTTTTTTCAACATTAAACAGGGCGGGTAGAGTACTTGTCACGAAAGAATGCGAGAATATCCTAGAAGAGGATTGCTACTGTCCAGGTATCATTCTGGTTTTAATGCGGCATATACATCACATAGTAAGGCGTTTGTGGCCAGGGAAATAGACTTGGCTTGAAGGGATGAGGTTTTAGAATTCCATCGCAACTCGGTCCTGCCATATCTAAATACATATATCGGATGCTTCTTTAAGACAAAAGGAATCTCTGATATCCTTACCAGGGATAGTTCCTTCCATCCCAGGTCCAGAAAGTCGCGGCGCCAGGTTCCTCTTTTCTTCCCTCTCCGACCGCACTACTCATCCCTCCCTCGTCTGTCCCACCGCATCCCTTCTCCTCAATAACCTTTAGCATACACCTGACACTCTCCTCTGGACCCATAATCCCTTCGACCTCCCAGTCCAAAGACACATTAGTCGCCATATCTGTCGCGACCTCTCCGGGATGCAGCGCCAGCACAACCGTCTTCCGGCATGCCATCTCTGCATTATTCTTATCGGCGATGCCCTGAATCGACATTGGAGATGGACTGATGGTTGGATGAACGTCGGAGGATTTCGGTTTTGAGTTCCTCTTGCGATGGATCTCAGCAGCGAGATGGCGAAGGCCTTGGTTCAGGGCTGCCTTTGAAGCTGAGTAGACCCCAAAGCCGTCTTCGAAGGCGCGAAAATTACCTGCGGAGCCGGAGTCGGAGGAGATGAAGACGAGCGTGCGGGTGTGAATGGATGTAGCAGGGGGGAGAGCTGAACTAGGGCTAGATGATAGTGTGTTTGAAATTTGACTTGAGGAAGGAGTGGACAGCGAGAGAAGATGCGAGGCTGTTAGTAGTGGGCCGATGGTGTTAGTGGTGATATGATGGGCGAAGAATGAAGAAGACCTGGAGAAGAGTGTGTTAATATTTTATATTGCTTCTTTCCGGATAATGTGTAGATATGAGAGGGGGGTACGTCGCGCGACGGAAACCAATAATAGGAACGGGATAGTTTACGTCTCTGATACTCGACCTGGATACTCCAGGATTCCGGCATTGAGAACCACAACATCAATCACCCCTCTCTCCAACACACCACCGCCCTGTCCCAACTTTCTAATTTGCTCTGTGAATCCTTTGATGCTTCCTTCGTTACTGACATCACACTCTAGTATTGTGAGATTGTGGCCATTCCGAGCGCCGGTAAGCGACCACAGTTTGCCTGCCGTACCAGGGGGTATTGAGGGTGAACTAGAGGACGCGATAGAAGCTTTAGATGAGCGAGCTGTGGCTATCACGGTGTGGCCCAAAGAGAGGA
>Ga0247734_1001863_pt1 | contig 15096 bp, 20 predicted proteins | sample UWRJL103311B2_FD_180933 | JGI IMG/M metagenome (GOLD analysis project Ga0247734, IMG submission 180933) | Plant litter microbial communities from Arlington Agricultural Research Station in Wisconsin, United States - UWRJ-L103-311B-2 | ecosystem: Environmental > Terrestrial > Plant litter >... | reverse complement strand
GGAAAGGATGAGAAAAGACATACTTGTAACACCGATACTATGCTAGCAAACTCTCGAACAAACTGTATATGTCGATTGTCCCGCCCGTCAGCACTTGCAACGAACCTGCCAGTGTCGTATTGATTCACGAAGTAGTCCCAGCGAATGTTCATGCCTTCACAATTGTCTTGTCAGTATACTTATCAGGCTTCGGAAGCTAATTGTTCTTACCTTTGGTGATCATTCGCTGACTTTCGTTACGGTACTCAGCCACCAGCCACTCAATACCCTTGTTGTTTTCCACCAGATCTAGAGTTTGACCATATGTTCGGACCGTCTCCATCAAGCTAACAGCATGCGGATAAACCCTCTTTGCTTCCTTTGCCATATTCGCGATAGCGTGCGGAACCTGGAAGTTCAGCCATAGCAGATTCCTGACTTCTTTGAACAGAGTGATAATCTGCGGATCAAAGTTTACCGCAAGCTGAAATCCTCCTCCTCGCAGTCGCACAATCTCGAAAAGACGACCTTCTACACCCATATTCCGCCTGTTGATATCATGTAACCAGGCATCGTAGACCGGTCGTGTGTCCAGCTTCTTTCGGAAGGCATTGCTTTCCGTCTGTAGCCTTTGCCCCTCTGCGTATAACTCCCATCCTTTACCAAGGACATCTTCTACTCGCTTCATGTACGTGAGCAGCTGACGTTCAATCTGACGAGCCCAGATGATAGTCCCTGCTATTGGTGGAAGATCGCGCATTTGAGAGATGTGATAAGCTTCTGAGAACCGATACTGTGTTTTGAACTGAGGCAAATACTGTTCAGGAGTGCTGCAAGATGCTAGGTGGTAGAAGAAGTTTCACCTTGTCGTGGAGATGCTTGATATCCTCCTTTACGGAGTCAATGAGCTGTGTTTGGTATTCTTGAATGGCACCCCGAATCTAAGCGGATGGTAAGACACTTGATCAAGAGGGCGGTAGAAGCATCTTACCTTAGGCCGCACGAACAAGGCATTGAACTTGGAGAACACTCGAAACATTTCGTTGGCATTCCGAGCTGTGCCGAGGCGATCTCTTAGACGTGCAATGATCTGGTTTTCCACTCTGGATACCCTCTCATTGTATGCATTCTCGGCTGCTATCCAGATCTCTGTGCCCTCTGTAACAACATACGGTAAGCATCAAGGTAAATACGGGAGTGGCAAAGCAACTAACCAACGGAAACGTCCAGCACATCAATGCGTTTCACGACTTCGTATGCTTCCTTCACCTCTTCCTCCATGTCCATACCAGCGACTTCCATGCCTACCGAACTTAAACCTTTGGTCGGCCCAGTCATCACCGCCAATTGCTCATGCTGCTTCCTCCAGTCTCGTAAATAGCTCATGCGATCCTGCAGCTTCGCATGTGCGGGGGCCACTTTGATGGGAATGAATCGTTCAGACCGCTTGCGTGTAACTTCTCGGGCAACATTGGTAAACTCCTTGATAGACTCGTCCCAGGAACGGAAGATTTCCATTGTCTGATTCAGTAATCTCTCAAAGGTTTCATAGGGAGTGTAAGGGAGTCTTTGGGAGGTCAAGATGCGGACCAGTTGGTCATTGAAGTCCTTTGATATGGCTTCGACCAATGGCAGGGCTCGTCGGATGGGGTAAGGGCACAGTCTGAGTCTCCTGTTAATGTGACCAAAGATCAGCATAATTGATTCTTGGACCTTGTCGAGATCGGTGGCCGACAGTAAGTCGTTGAGAGGGAAATCGCGCATGAGCTGGTTATACTTGTGCACTTGCTCGGTTGCGTCTTTCAGCCCTGTGTCGACTCCAAAACTGACGGTGATGTGGAATCGCTTGGCAACTCTGAGGCAATCCATGACCATGGTCACTTCATCACTACGGAGTTGCGCTTCGATAGCTTCTAATGCCCTCTCCAAGCTAAGCCAGAAGTTGATTTCCTGAGATGCAGTTCCAGATGATACATCTCGATTCAGCTTGGTGACTCCTTGGATGGCCTTGATCCACGAGTTAACGTGACCATGCAAAGTGTTAAGGAAAGTGCTGTCCGTGAGAAGTTTAGGGGGAAGATCTGAAATATTTGGTCGTGCACCGTTCCCGTGAGCCTGAAGAGTCATTGAACTATTGAAAAAGGTAGACGGGGAATTACCCTCGTACCTGTTCTACTGCACGTTGTATGACCGGGTGGATGGTGAGATGAGTCTCGGGTATTTCGACGTTTTGCTGTAAATGCAACAAGGAAAGCTCCAACTCGGCAAACTTCTTCTTCGTCATGGGTATACCTAATAGATGTTAGGAAATTTGTACAGCGACCAAAGAAGCGTACTGACCCATCTTACTGTCCCCACCGTCTCTGCCACTGCTTCGGGACCCCACGAAAGCATCGAACCATGGCTTGACACCATGCGAGACCACCGAATGCAAGCTCTCGTACGGTGTCTCATCGCCTCCGAAAAGATTTAGGAAATGTAATTGCGTGGCAAGGGGTGTCAGTGAGTCCAGTATAGGGCCACGCTTGATGAGTGCCAGTGTAGTGACATGAGATGAATGATATGTGAGTTGCGATGTTAGCTGGTAGTGAAATGTCGGAGGAAGAGAGTCGTCTATGATTTTGTTCAATTCTCTGGTGTTAAAATTTGGACATGAACGCGTACGCGCCTTCGGCCTCATCTTTTGCTTTTACGACGTATATTACATCCCCACCTTCTCCAGCAAACTTGGCCACACGATCATCAAAGTCTTCGTCGAATATCGTCTCGATATCTGAGGGCGACACTCCGATTACTGGCGGAAGCAACGCGGTCAGATACAGACGGAATACGGAAGGGTCGAAGGTAGAATCTGCGGCTTGAGGTTCAGGTGTACTGGGGACATCATGTCCATTCACCCCGTTAGAGGCAGGCGGATCCATCTCCGGGGTGGAAATCGAGAACTATCAAATCAGTCTATGTGCCAAACAGAAAACCGGTGAGATCGTGTAGTTTCCAAGAGCGACGCGTCCACCTACGGCGATTTGCGTGAGGTAGCTGACAGCGTGGAATCAACGAGTTGCCAGACTTGAACCCTCCACCTTCCCTGGAATTATTTTTGATAGCAGCGAATGTCTTGCCTTGGCCAAGCGAGCACGCTAGCAACGGGATTACAGCCTGTTTATGGGGAAAGTACGTGACAGGTGAAGAGAGAAGAGCAAGGGAGATCAGGATCACGTGCACCTGCTCTTTTGCTTTGCGACGTCCACTATCCTAACCTTCGACTACATCCTTATTTGCAAGTAATACAGTGAGTACTCTGACGCACTGCTGCTGTTTCTCGACTGACCTGTTGGAATATTGACAGCCATGCTTAGAGCCTGCAGGTCCCGTATTGCCTCTCCTTCCACAAATCTCCGTGCAGCCCTAGCACCTTCAAGAACAAGTGCACGGCATGCTTTGCCAACATTTGCGCAGCGAAGAATGGCCTCTACCGCTGCAGACCTTGCTCCAAAAAGCCGTTGGTCATCGTTATTCACGGGGCTTCTATTCGTTGGCGTTGGTCTAACAGCGTATGGGATGTGCGTCATAACATTTTACTTCGACTATCTGTGCATTAACGACATGGCCATTAGATACGACATTTACACTCTTATGAGCATGTGGCCGGAGGAAATCAAAGAAGACCTTCGTGCAGGAGTCAAAGCTAAACTCTCAGGCGACTTCGTACTGAGCGCGCAGTACTTGCAGAGGTTAGCCTTCTTCCTCCTGTATTCAATTCTGTAAGCTGAAAGTATCGCTTTAGGGCATGGGAAACTGTCAAGACGCTTCCACCAGATACATTCAAATCTGACCCTTACATGAAGATATCTGGTGTCGCAATTGCACTTGCGGACGTGTACGAATCTCAGGGCGACTTCCAGAGAGCCTACGAGGTATACGCAGACTCGTTCGCTCTTCTTCAAACTGCGAAAGCAGAGAATAAGCTTAACGGAACTGAGAGACTACGGGCCGTTGGCATTGCAGCACGTCTTGGTACAATGGCCCAGCAACTTCAGAAACCTCCGCAGGAAGAAGAAAGGTGGCTATCATGGGGCGCAGAAGAGGTACTCCGTCTCGTTAAAGAGGAATCAATTATGGACGCGCCTATTGAGGGTCCCTCCGACGATACTCATGTTACTCTCGCCGATTTACAACTCCCAGAATGGGTCTCAGTCACAGACCTCGGAGCACCATTAGAACAGCTTGCAGGGTTCTACGCAAGAAACGGAAAATTAGAGTATGTCTTTCGATAACCCTTGTTTATCTCATCGCTGACCGACCGTGCTACAGTTACGCTATGCCCTTATATTTACAAGTAATATCCCTACTTATTCCACCCCCTCCCAAACAGTCTCCCCCAGAGGACAGATGTCGAGGTAAAGAGACCTTTTCAATTCAACAAGTACAACAACTCAACGACTTTATTTGTAGGCGCACAGATGATGGGTCACTTATCAGAATTAATTATCCGAGGAGGTACAGCACCTCCTGCTGAGCGATTGCAACAAGCAGAAGCTTGGGCTCGGAAGAGCTTGTCTATCTTGCAAAGCACGCGACGACAGTCTGGAACTCAGATCCCCATGTGCGAGATTGCTTACACCGTAGCCCTCTTTAATGTCGGTGTCATGCGCGAGGTACTTATTTCTCTTTCTCCATGTCTAACGTACTTCTCCATTGACTGACTTCCTTTGACTAGATGGCTGGAGACAAGCAAAACGCAAAAGAGTTTGTTACCAGGGGGATTGAGCACTCCAAAGCGATTGGCATGCAAGATGGAATCAAGATCGGAACAGATGCCTTGCAGAGGATGGGAGAGGTAGCAGAGGACCAAGCGTCCGGTACTTTACCACAAGCTTAATACGTTGACGATGCAACCCACACCCCACTTGAACGCAACAGAGATAGCCTGAACAGGAGTGATGATATGATCCGTTTGTGTCCCCCATATAGACTTGATACACATGATATACACAACAAAGCAGAGAAAACCAACGCAAATGCGTAAATAGCAGGTGCGTCCGCTAGCAGGCGCACTTGGAGCACGAAAGAGTGGAAATGAAACGAGTAAGAGCAAGAGTCCTTTTCAAGAGAGATATTGTACAGAAGCTTAGACCATCGGTGGTGGGTTAAATGACATGATCTCTTCGTACAAGAGCTCCTTGAGTTGTTCACGACTGATATCGTCCTTGTGCACTGAAAAAACAAGCAACAACCATATGAATGATGCTCCGTTATCGTAAATAGAGGTACTCACAGTCAAATTCAAAGAATTCTGGATCTAGCGGAGGTGCAACAGGTTCATCATCTGGATCATGCTGTAAGGGACGATAGTGAGTTGCCTAGTCGATGTAGCCAATGTCTATCACTCACATAAGCTTCCAAGTAAGGGTGGGCTAGTGCCTCTTCGACTGTTATCCGCTTCTTGGGATCGAAGGTGAGCGTCTTGGTCAAGAAATCAACAGCTAGGGGGTTGGCATTGGGGAAGAGTTGTGCGAATGGCTTTTTCTTGCGGAAGGGCAAGGCACGGATGTAGTCCCTTGACCTCCTGGTTGTGATCGCGTAAAATTCGTCTAGCGTGGGTGTACCGAGGACATCGAGAATGAGAGATAGTTGATGGTGATAGTCCCGCCCTGGGAAGAGGGGTTTCCCGGACAACATTTCCGCTAGTATACATCCAACTGACCAAACATCAATAGCCTGCACGGAATGGAAACGTAAGAGATGGCCCGTATCACGGAACAGAAATAGCACACCTTGGTGTACTGCTTGAATGTAAGCATGATCTCGGGTGCACGATACCACCGCGTCGCGACATATTCAGTCATGAATCCAGTTTCCGTGCCAGAGGGCTCCGCTGTCTTCACAGATCGAGCAAGCCCAAAGTCACAGACTTTGAGATCGCAGTTGGCATTGAGGAGGAGGTTAGACGGTTTGAGGTCGCGGTGGATGACATCGGCAGAGTGAAGGGCTTTAAGAGCACGTAATGTCTGGTAGATGAAATATTGGGCGTGGTCGTCAGAAAGGTCCTGTGTCCGGATAACACGATGCATGTCGGTTTCCATGAGTTCTTGGATTACTAGGGAAAACGTAAGGAGACGATCAGGACGAAGTGATTGTAGCACGCACAATAGACTTCCTTGAATGCCTCCAAAGAAGGCGGCTTCACGATGTCTAGGATGGCGATGATCTACGAGCTGCGATGAGTACGCCGCGTTTCTTTGGAGAATAGGGGGCATAACAAACATTCTCGCTAACACCACACTCGCTCAAGAATTTGAGCAGTTTAAGTTCGCGAAGCGTCCGTAGACAGAACATGGAGTGGTCGAAGGGTGCGATTTTCTTGATGGCCACCTTACGACCACTGGGTCGATGAACGGCTGAACAGACGATGCCATAGGCACCTTCTCCGACGACATCGAGAACTTGATATTGAGTCCCTACACGCCAGAGTACCGTCAGTTGGATTGCAGGCCACTTCCAACCATAACTGCTGATGCTTACCGACATTGAAGCGCACCTTCCGGGGTGCAGGTGCAGCCGTGGATGCTGAGGGTGCGTGTTTGGATTGTTTTTGAGGCTCAGGCATAGTGGCGACGACGTGGAAGTAAGGAGTGAAGGACAAGGATGGGGATTGAGAACAATAAACGCGCTGCTTTTGTGTCTGCCATGCGACCCACTATAATGGCCTGGTTCCCAAAAAGGAAGTCCCTTGGTCAAGCCGGCGGACGGCTTGCCTCCTCCATTGTGAAGGCAACGTCTACATTTCTACTGTACATTTGTTTGCCATGGCAATAAGGCAACGGTAGTCAGGCCAGTTGGTATTTGCACACTTCGAAAGATTGGTTAGATTGGGTCACCCTGGACTGCATCTATTGTTAACTGATCTGAGTGACTGAAAGTGGCTCTGAACGCGACAAGTTGCTGCATTTACAAAAGATCGAACGACCCATCACCCGAGTAGATATGAGAGTGAATATAATTCATCTAGATATTCCCGACTGTAGCACCGCCATTAGCATACAGTCGGCAGATATGATGCGACAAGGGCTCAGAGTGCGCTTAACGCTATCTACTTACAGGAACTGCCGTTTGGCGAATTCTGGAGCATAGGACATAAGATAGCTACCAGGGCGCGAGTACCAGGGATATGCATCTCATAGATAGGGCAATAAAGGGTGGGAGACTTTCGGTTGCAAGCAAAAGCTGGTCATGCAACAAGAGATAAGCCTATATTGACTGTGTAAGGAGATACTAGACATGCATATAGAATGACAACATCCGCGTGGTTGTAGCCATAAGCTTGAAATTACAAGCCTGGTGGATGTATTAGGGTTGATAGACATGCAAGCAACAACTAGAGGAGCCCGTTTGACATAGGTCTGTAAATTCGGCCCCTCAGCACGATCGGAGAATAGGGCTAACTGTGAGCTGTTCTCGGTATGGTTATGAGGCTAGAGTGGGCACATAGAGCCCCGAACATGCCAGATTTTTGACGGCCAAAAAATCATCGTCTTTTGGTGCCAATTATGAGAACATAAGTAGTAGAGGTAAGGATAAAGAAGTTGTAGCGCCATTTCCCGGATGAAGTGCTAGCCTTGAAATACCATCGGAGAAAAGGTGACCTCGAGAGGTATGCGAAATGTAAAGTCGGAAAATTAGACACGACAGTCGTGTTCGAATGCGTGGAAGGTTCCCGGCATTTCGGCATATGAAATTGATGCATGTTTGGTCTACCGGACCGACGTTGGCCAGCTCATCATCAACGCCTTGCCTCCATACCTCCACGCCTCTCGCGGCTTCCCTCTCGTTTTTTTTGTTGCAGGTCAATATATCCCCACACTTTTGATCTGGGAGCAATAGGCGATGTCAGACCAGCAGGCGAAAGCGCCTGCAGACGTGAAGAAAGTGGCAGCGTGGCTACGAAGTGGTAGTGCTGGCCTCAAAGTACGTGTTGGTGCGTTGAACGGCAGGCGATTGGATTATTTCAAAGGTAAATCTGTCGTTTCTGCATATATACATGGTGCTGATGATGCTCTCATTGCTTAGGGAAATCTGCTGTCAAAGCTATTCTTTCCCCCGCCTATCAGAAACTGAAAGGTGTCCCTCCTGCGCACACGGAAGAGGAAGCAGCCACTGTTCTCCGCGCTGTCAATGCGTTCGCATTTGTCATCCGAGTCAAGCGTGGCGACCCTACTGGCTCTTCTTCATCCTCTCCCAAAGCTCTCCAAGTTATCCAGCAGCAGATGTTCTCTCCAGATGAATATTACGCCTGGTTTTACGATGGTTCGCAGTGGACTACATACGCTGGTGGATTATTGATGGTCGGAATACTGTTGGCGGGAGTCATGTTCCCTCTTTGGCCGCCAATCATGAGGCTTGGTGTATGGTACTTGAGCATGGGCATGTTGGGCCTCATTGGTCTGTTCTTTGCGTTGGCCATTGTGCGGTTGATATTCTATGTTATCACTATCGTCGTGGCAAGTCCTGGTATTTGGATCTTCCCGAAGTTGTTCGCAGATGTTGGCTTCGTAAGTAGTCTTCTCGACATGCATCCTTTCACTATTAACCTCTTCATATAGGTCGAATCGTTTATTCCACTGTATGAATGGGATGTGCCGAAGAAGAAAAGGTCGAAGAAGAAACGCGCGGACAAGGATGCGACCCCGGAAGAGAAGCTACAGAAAAACGGCGGTGCATTTATTGAAGAGGTGGATGACTCTGCCGACTCTAGACCACAGAGTCGGGCTGCCAGGATCGAGGAGGTTGAAGACGACGACGCTTAGATGTTTCTCAAAACCTCGTGTTGCGATACCAATCTCATAGGTTTTCTCATTGTTTCTACATGACTAGGAGCGTTCGTCTCGTTCTGTGTGAATACTTAGTGTTTAGGATGAAGTGTCATATTGAGCTGTACGCACTCTGCGAAGTCGACTCCGTCCATGCAATCCTTCAAATGGCCAACGACATCCATTATCTGCTGTGCGGGGCGTGCTGTCCATTCCGGCAACAATAGATCTCTGTTTGCTACGTCCAATGCTAGATCCAAACGAGTGGGGTCCTTGTTATATAGCTCTTGCATGAGGTCGTAAGCGACACGGTACTGTTTTGCAGATTCTGTATAATTCTGAGCCTCTTCTAGCTCGCTAGCGAGGGCAATAGCGAGACCAAATATGGGGTCCAGTTTAGAAGAGTCGGCCAATTGACCATTAGCTCTGAGAACCAGGCTTGCATTCAAAGCTCTAAAGGAAATCCGGACTCATGTCAGCGAGCTCGTATCGGTCTGTCGCAGGCAGAGCGTACTTTTCTACTGTTGAAAGCCGCTGTTCACGACCTCCTCTCAGCTTGGCTGCCCGATAGGCATATACGCCAAGTCTTGTTCCACCAGCGGGCCAGGCAGGGAATGCTTCTGCCGCTGCTTGGCTTATGGTATAAGCTTTAAAACCTCCATAGCTGACGGAAATATTAGACCACCGACGGCGTTTTGTAGTGCCATAAAACGCACCCAATAACCCCAACGAGCAGAACATTGAAATAACGATTGAAACGCCTGAGAAGAGGCTTTGGTCGCGACACTTCGGTAGCATAAAGACGCGCTCTTGGAAGTAGTCGTAAGCTGGATGCTTTCGAGCGGTTTGTCGGCAGTAAAGCAGGGGTTTGAAGTCTGACCAGAATACGCGACGACATGGTAGTGATGATCAGAGCAGTGAAGTAGTATTAATAGAACACGTGCATTTATCTTCTTCTTCTCTTACCTTGACAGACGCTGTCCGTCTACGATTCCTAATGAAGTTTGCACGGTGCGTATTGCTCTATTTCTACTGGAATATGGTCTGAACCCACTCAAGATATCTTCAGGAAACTCAGGTCAGTTCCAGTTCATGCTATGATCGGCATTCGATCTCTTACGAGCCTTTAGACTCCAGAATGGAAGAAAGCTTACATGTGAGTCTGCGCAAATCTTCTGTCTGCATTTCTCGCTCAAGCAATTGCAGCGACTACCGGGGGCTCAAGAAGAAGATGACAGCCATTCGCAGAGTTCAAGAGGGCCTGACTCCACTCACCCAGTCGACAAATGTCTCCGACACTAATGTCTCCGAAGTTCGAGGCTCTGCGCATTCGAATCTATCCGCCGAAATTCACGACGAACCAGAACCTGTTCATGCGAAGGACACTCTACACAAATTCAGTGCTTTACCACTGTCAAACCCGTCCACATCAGCCTCGGGGACTCTCAATGCCTCGGAACCACCTTCCATTCTACGTAAACCTGTAGAAAGTATGAAATCTTCGAATTCCCCATTGAGACGGCGCCAAGATTCTACTGTGCGAATTGGGGCTCCCACTGTCGATACATCTGGACCTTCCATGCAGAGACCTTCCAAAAAGTTCTCGAGAAAGTTTTCGCTCAGACCTAACAGTAGGCTTTTTAATACAATTCAACAGTCCTTGCAATATCACTCACCTTTCCCAGCACCTGCAACAGCTCATCCTCATCCTTTCTCCAGCCCTTTACCGCTGAACCAATTGCTCCCTCTGCTTTCGCCTCAAGAAGCCACCTTCTTTTCGGCTCTTGATGCTCAGCTCGATAAGATCGAGTCCTTCTTCCTTGATCGTGAAAAGGAAATGGTCAAACGTTCTCATCTGATCAAAGTGCAAGTGCAAGAACTAAGCTTACATCGAAAGCAGTTCTATGCTGCGCAGAGAGAGGAAGGATGGCTTGCTACATTGCATGCCAAAACTTCGCAGCTCCGTGGAATCAAGGTTGCGAATACCCCCAATCAGCTTGCAGATATCAAAGAAGCAGATGACCAGAAAGCAAGCCAGGACAAACAGCATGCCAGAGAAGACGCTAATTCAAGAGAGATAATCAATCGGGCGGGTGGCTTGGATCCAGACGAGTATTTAAGTGCGAAAAAGGCATTGCGAAAAGCAGTTGTTGAGAACTATAGGTACGGGTTTCCCTCTTACTGCACTTCCAATACTTACCATTGTTTCAGGGGATTGGAGACGCTTAACAATTACCGAGTAAGAGCACAGTTGTGCGTTGAGTAAGCGAGAAACCTAACCTAATAAAACCAGATCTTGAACATCACTGGAATTCGGAAAGCACTGAAAAAGTTTGAGAAATTGACTCGTGTGAGTGCCGTCTTACATGTGTCTCTACTCGCTTGCTCAATAAAAGAACAGATCCCTTGTCTTGAGGCCTATATGTCTGAGAAGGTAGTAGAGATAGTTGTTTTTATTTCTTTAATGACTGCACTCACCCAATTCGATAGGTTGATCCGAGTCCTATCTCCTCAGACAGGACAATTCGCGATATGATGAAAGATATGGAAGAAATCTATTCTGCACGCTTTGTCAAAGGAGATAAGAAGAAGGCAATGGCGAGTCTCAAAGCAGGAGCGAAGACTAAAAGCCACCACTTCAGTACCTTCAGAAGTGGAATCATGCTCGGAACCGCCATACCTGCCTTCGTTGTAGGACTGTATGAGAGTGAGTTTTCTCATCGATTGCTAGGGCGAACTTTTCTAATGCATGTTCTGATAGGCTTGCAACAGGAAACGAGGGATACAATCCCAGGTTGGGATGGGTTATTGTTCTTTTACGGAATTCTATTCATACCTGTTCTGTTCTCAATCTTGGTCGGATTGAACTTGTTGGTCTGGGCTCGGTCGCGGATAAACTACACATTCATTTTTGGTTCGTCCGTGTTCTTCTCAGAATCGGACGCTTGGACTGAAGGTTATCGTAGAGCTGGAAGTACGGACCCGTTTAGATTATAGAGAATACTTCGAGGTACGAGCCTGATCATTTCCTATGCCTTGAAGGGCGCTAAATTTAGAGGCAGCTGCCAACGATGCTGCTCACCACATTATGCTACTGTTTCTGGTTTTCTTTTGGTCGCATTGGTGCACCAGCTGTGCAACCTGCAATATGGCCTGCGATATGGTTAGGGTTCGTTTTATTGGTGATGGGAAATCCTTTCAAAGTGTATTGGAGAACCTCGAGGGCGTGGCTATTGAGAATATCCGGGCGTTTGCTTGTGTCGGGAACTAAGCGAGTGGAGGTATGTCCGTTGGATTTCTGATGATAGCCTTCGTTAATGTCTATTCCTAGTTCGCCGACTTCTGGATGGGGTGCGCTAAAGCGGTTTTATCAGAATGTCTGGGAAACCTAACTTTCTCGCAGTGATCAATTTTGCAGTCTCGTTCTCGTTCTCTCTAATCTTCCCTTGGTCATCTGCTCGTACACCCAGGATCCTCCGTTCGGCGAACAGTGGAGAAAATGTGGACCTGGAGCTTCCTTCTGGCCTGTGTTTTTCGTGTTCGGGACACTCCCACTGACGATCCGTGTTGTACAAAGTATCAGGCGTTACGCAGATTCCAAGCTTTCCACTCACTTGATCAATGTATGCAGGATTTTTACCTTTCGTACTTAGCACTCATGGTTTGTGTAGGGAGGGAAATACGCCTCGGGCATTGTGGCTTACTTCTTCTACTTCCTATGGCGGCATCAAGGTCTGCTTGTGCTCTTTTTGTCAGATGTCAAAACTCTAAAGTGGTCTCAGGCGGAGAACATAATGCGATCTTCGCAGTGTGGATCGTATTCAATGTCGTCTACACCGTTTACGCGTCTACTTGGGTGAGAATCTCGGCGGCCTTCCTGTTGTTAAACGTCGCTAAAGAATGCATTGCAGGATCTTCTCATGGATTGGTCTATGCTCAAATCTCGTGCAACTCATAGATTCCTTCGCGATGAAGTGCTGTATACAGATGCCATACCGGTACAATATTTCCCGGGCTCTCATGATTATTGCTGATTATATCTTTTCAATAGTTTTACTATCTGGCTATCGTACGTGTAGCCTTGATTCCCCTACTGTTTTAAACTAACGTTGTTGCTGAAGGTCACGAATATTATGATACGATTTATCTGGGTCATTTACTGCCCTATCGGACAAGGTGCTGGAGATTATTATCTGAGGACGTTCATTGCTGGACTACTTGAAGTTCTTAGACGTTGGCAATGGAACTTCAGTTAGTATTTCTGCTGTGTTATTGAAGTTCAAACTAACTTAATCTCGTGCTAGTCCGGTTAGAGAACGAACACCTGGGTAACATGGATCAGTATCGAATTACGAGGGAGGTCCCTCTTCCATACTCCTTCAACGAAGCAACCCAAGATGACGATGAGAACGATGACTCCGACGAAGGGAGAAGACATTGATGTTTCGATGTTTCTCGACATCTTCATCCTTTCTATGACCATAATGCCACACAGTTTTGATCCTTTTGAGTGCAACGAGTGGTTTCGTTATCTCAGATGCTTGTGATTGTTCTTCGAAAGCACTACCGCACTCTTCTTCTAAGCAGAGTAAGGTGCGGCTCTTGATCTAGTAGTTTCAAACTGAATGTCAAAATCCAAGTGGGTAATCGGAGAGTGCTATCTGAGCAGGCGAGCAGGTGAATCTTGATATCTTTCTCTCTTTTTCATTCATGGAGCGCTGATAGAGACACTCACGAAGATGGATGATTGAGGCTCTCACGGCTCCGCGCATCTACTCTGTTCTGATAACGTCGACTTGAACTTCTGAACTCAGGGCATGCGGACATCACAGATGACCCCTCATGCCATATGTATATCGCTGAGAACTATTCGCTTTCTGGAAGCTACTTCAAACCACGTCGCGTCCTCACTCGGTCAGGCGATCTCCTCCTTTACGCCAGCTGAAATGAGGACTGGACCGAACTAGCGCTCCAGTACTGTTCCGCGTACCTGACTATCGGCTGGACCTGCGGCGTGACAGATAGAGAATACGAAAAGGAGTCTTACGTTGCCTGTCATTCTGGTGGCGATGAAAGGCAACACACACATATAGGGCGTTGCTTGTGCAATTCGGTCCCGCTAGTGCAAACAAGCTGGTTGTCATGGCAAATTGTCATGATCGCTTAGTTTTCCTTTTCTCTTGAATCCTCCTTTGAATTTCCTCGAGATCCACTTGCTCTGGAGGTCCTTCTCATATCTCGGCATCGTTCCGCCAATGTTGGGCGATATTCTACGCAACTCGATTGGCTGTAGTTTTTCAAGTTGCATAACATAAGAGAGACAGCAATGTGATCTTCGGAGAATGAAGACTTTACAGGCTTTTCTTCGATCATGTATACACAAACTCGCAGACCTTACCTTGCTAAATAAATCTATGACCCCGCACGAGCCAGGGAACGAGTAAGGGCAATCTGTGAATCTTAGGTTGACAATATGAAAGCGGAAGGTACTTGCAATTCAGTTTGAGTTCCATAGATTGACTTGTTCTGATGGCCTCCAGTAGGGCGCTTTTAAGTACGAGCCTTTCTCAGACTATGTTCTGCGTGCATGCGTGAGCACTGCATGAGCCTTGCATTTATACCTTGCAGGCAGAAAACGATGGCGCCCTATAGCTTCGCTTCGCTATATAGCCACCGAGCGTCTCAAACAAACCGGCCCTTTTACCTGATTTTTGCTCAGTGATGTCTGCACAAATCCGCTCTTTCGGTCAAAGAGAATGAGGTCGGAGACGATGCTCCCTTCTTGCTCCATTGAGCCGATGTTCATGAGGTTACATCACTGTCATCAGGTTCTTATATATGGACTCGCTCTTCTAATGATTTCACCTTCTCCCATCCCGTCTTTTCAGTTTTATCCCTCAGAGTCTCCTCCCTCCTCCCCTTTCCTTCTCCTTAATGTTTCGCAGACGAGTCGAGTCTTTAACGTCTGGAAGCAGACCAGATTCGACCTACGCGCCGACGCCGACGTATCCCCATGTCACTTCTCATCGGTGTGTTCAGCTCAGTCCCTCCCTCCGAATACTTCACTGAACTTGTTTCAGTTCTCTGCAGATGGAACTTCGTGTGTACAGTCCTTCGGTCAGGGTCTCCGAAGGGCGCGATAGAAAGACTACCCCGCTTTTTGCAGACGACGATCAGATAGGTGGGATGGTTAACTTGGATCCTAGCTGTGCGCAATCAGGCCGATTGACCGTTTCAGTGAGTGGACCTATATTGATATGCATCTTAAGCCTGGTCTCACCTGTATGGTAGATTGAAGGGGCATTTACGT
>Ga0247734_1001862_pt1 | contig 15100 bp, 11 predicted proteins | sample UWRJL103311B2_FD_180933 | JGI IMG/M metagenome (GOLD analysis project Ga0247734, IMG submission 180933) | Plant litter microbial communities from Arlington Agricultural Research Station in Wisconsin, United States - UWRJ-L103-311B-2 | ecosystem: Environmental > Terrestrial > Plant litter >... | reverse complement strand
GATGCCCCTTCTCGGTCGCGAGCGTCGCGGCGGCGGCGATCTCTGCGGGCGAGAGGCCGTCCAGCTCGGCGGCAGTGTCGAACAGCGGCGCCTTGGCGGCGGTGGCGATCGTCAGCTTCTGCGAGAACCCGGTCTCCAGCTTGGCGATCTCGAGATTCAGCGCCTTGAGTTCGGTCTTCTGCGCGGCGGACAGCAGCGCGCCGCGGTGGACGAACTTGTCGTAGGTCGTGGCCAGCAGCATCGCGTCCTCGCCGGTCAGCGCCTTGCCCGCCGGGCTGTCGTGCACCGCCTTGACGCGGGCGAAAAGCGCCTCGTCGAGATAGATGTCGTCGTTGAGCGCGCTCACCTGCGGGCTGATCGCGGTGTCGACCGCGTCGAGCGCGTCGCTGGTGTTGGCCGAGGTGAGCTGACCGAAGATGTTGTTGACGCGGTCGAACAGCGTGCCCGCACGCTCCAGCGCGACGATCGTGTTCTCGAACGTGGGCATCGAGCGCACGACCGTGATCGCGCGGATTTCCTGCCGCTTGGCGGCGATGCCGGCTTCGAGTGCGGGCAGCCAGTCACCGTCCTTGTAGAGGCGGAAGTCGGGCGCGTGCAGCGGCAGCGTGCTGGGCTTGGCGAAGGGCCCCGCGTAAGCGGGAGCGGCCGCCTTCGCCTTCGAGGCTTGCGTCTGGGCCTGCGCCGTCATGGGAAATCCTCCGAGCATGCCGGCACCCAGGACGAGGGGAGCGGCGGCGGCCATGAGCCGAGTCTTCATCTGGTTTTTCTCCTGGCTTGCGCAGTGGGGGTCTCGGGCGCGGGTAGTGCGATGGCTGCCCGGCCGAACTGCGAAAAAGGTCGATGCGCCGGCTTGAAGCGCAGAACCTTGCGCCGCGCAAGCGTCAGTCACGCAAGCACGGCGCGGTTGCTCAATCCGGGCGGAAAACGTACGATATGAAGCGCTTGGGCATTAAAACGGCAGCTAAATTGCCCGCCAGCACGGTCCGCCCCGTGTCAGCGTCGCTTCACCAGCAAAGCCACGGCAAGCGCGAGCACACCGCCGATCAGCGTCGCCAGCAGGCGATGTTCGGCATTTACCAGCGGGGAGGTTTCTCCCAGCGACACCAGCAGTACCACGGTCGCCGTGATCGCCGCGGTGAAGATCGCGTAGTGCGCCTTCTGCAGCGCGAACGCCGCACCCGCCGCCACCGTCATCCCTGCGAGCAGCAAGGCCGGATGATCGCGAAACGGCGTTGCATAGAGCGTCGCCGCGATGCAGCCGCCCAGGGTCCCCCCGAGGCGCGCCAGCCCCCTCGCCCGCGTTTCATGCAGCTTGGGTTTCAGCACGATGAGCGCCGTCATCGGCGCCCAGTAGCCATTGGCCAGATGCAGCGGCGCGATCAGCATCAGGCTCCCGGCCACGCACAGCGCCGCGCGCGTCATGTGCGCCAGGAGGAGCCGCTTGTCCGGCGGCGGCGGCCGGGTGCTGCGGATCGTGGGTTCCGCGGCGCGGGGAAAGATGCGGGCAAGAACGTAGACCGCGCCCATCTGCACCGCCCCTCCCAGGAACACCATGCCGGAGCGCCAGACGGCGCTGGCGACGGGGCCTTCGTAATATCCGGCTACGAACAGGATGATGGCCACTTGCAGCGCGACCCACCACAAGTCCTCGTCATGGACCGCGAGCGCCGCGCAGCCGGCGGCGGCCGCGGCGGCGACGAGCAGGAACACGACGTTGTGCTGCCCCAGCACGGTGCCGACGAAGGCCGCGATCGTCATGCCGGCAAGCGCACAGGCCATCGCCGCCCAGCGCAGCCCGCGCAGTTCGCGCGCGGCACCGAACCCGACGGCGAAGGCCGCCCCCGCCGCCACGGCGCCGCCGGCCGGCCAGCCGCCGTATTTTCCTGCCAGAACGAGCAGCGGCAGCGCGGGCACGCACAGCGCCGCCTCGCGCCAGTGGAACGGTATCAGGTAGCGCTGGGGCAGAGACGACGCCCGGTCGGTGGAATCAGGACCCATGGCGGGGACCATACTACGGGAACGCTGCGCGTCGCCCGTCGCGTTTGTCAAAGTCCGATCAGAACTCCGCCAAGATCGGAATTAGCATTTGATATCGAACGATATTTATCGACACGCAATTTTGTGCTCGACGGATCGTTCGCCACGAACCTTGCCGAACCGGCGATAGCGAGGGACCCGCCCCGCAGCGTGCGGGGCGGGTCGTTGTGCGCATCACGGCGGGGTCAGGGTGCCGTCGATGCGCCGCCAGATGCCCAGCGGGTTGCCTTGCGCCAGGGCCGTGGGCAGCAGTTCCGGCGGCAGGTCCTGGTAGCACACCGGCCGCAGGAACCGCTCGATCGCCAGCGTGCCGACCGACGTGCCGCGGCTGTCCGAGGTTGCCGGATAGGGCCCGCCGTGGACCATGGCGTGGCAGACCTCGACGCCCGTGGGCCATCCGTTGGCGAGGATGCGCCCGGCCTTGCGTTCGAGGATCGGCAACAGGCCGCGCGCCACTGCGACGTCGCCGTCGTCCATCTGCAGCGTCGCGGTGAGCTGGCCTTCGAGCGTCTCGCTGAGCGCCCGCAGCTGCGCGAGATCGTGGCAGCGGATCAGCAGCGAGGAGGCGCCGAACACTTCGGCCTGCAGCCCCTCGTCGCGCAGGAAGGCGTCGGCGTCGGCCGCGAACCAGGCGGCCTGGCAGCGGTTGGGCCCCTCGCCCGCAAGGCCGCGCGCCAGTGTCGTCACGCCCTCGTGATCGGCCAGCGCCGCCACGCCCGCGTCGTAGGCGTCGTGGATGCCCGGCGTCAGCATGACCCCGGCGGGCGCCTCGCCCAACGCTTCGACCGCGGCGGCGACGAACGCGTCGAGGCCGGGCCCTTCGATCGCCAGCAGCAGGCCGGGGTTGGTGCAGAACTGCCCCGCGCCCGCCGTCACCGATGCGACGAAGGCCTTGCCCAGCGCCGCCCCGCGCGCAACCAGGGCCTCGGGCAGGAGATAGACCGGGTTGATCGCGCTCATCTCGGCATAGACCGGGATCGGTTCGGGGCGGGCCGCCGCCACCGCGATCAGCGCCGTGCCGCCCGCGCGCGAGCCGGTGAAGCCGACCGCCTTGATGCGCGGATCGGCGACCAGCGCCGTGCCGATGTCGTTCCCGGCACCGAACAGCAGCGAGAACGTGCCCTCCGGCATCCCTGCGCGCGCCACCGCCTGCTGTAGCGCCAGGCCCACCAGTTCGGAGGTTCCGGGGTGAGCGTTGTGCGCCTTGACCACCACCGGGCACCCGGCGGCAAGCGCTGAGGCGGTGTCCCCGCCCGCCACCGAGAAGGCGAGCGGGAAGTTGCTTGCCCCGAACACCGCGACGGGGCCCAGCGCGATGTGGCGCTGGCGCAAGTCCGAACGCGGCAGCGGCGTGCGCTCGGGCAAGGCCGGGTCGATGCGCGCGCCCAGCCATGACCCTTCGCGCACGACGCTGGCGAACAGGCGCAACTGCCCGCAGGTCCGCCCGCGCTCGCCTTCGAGGCGTGCGCGCGGCAGGCCGCTTTCGGCCATCGCCCGCGCGATCAGCCCATCGCCCAGCGCCTCGATCTCGTCGGCGCAGGCTTCGAGGAACGCCGCGCGGGCCTCTGGCGAAGTCTCGCGGTACGTGTCGAACGCCGCCCAGGCGAGCGCGCAGGCGGTGTCGACGTCGTCCTTCGAGCCCATGCCGTAAGCCGGATCGAGCAGCGCGTCGGTTGCCGGGTCAGTGGCCTGATGCACGCCCTCACCGCCGAACACCGCCCGCGCGCCCAGCAGCATCTTTCCGGTGAGCGCCACCGTCACTTGCGATCTCCGATCAGCGCCTTGAGCTGGCCGAGTTCGTCGTCGGTCAGGTCGAGCAGCGGCGTGCGCACCGGCCCCGCGGAGCGGCCCACCGCGGTCATACCGGCCTTGACGATCGACACCGCATAACCGGCCCGCCGATCGCGGATGGCGATGTAAGGCAGCACGAAATCGCGCAGCTCGCGCTCGACGGTGGCACGATCGTGCGCGCGCACCGCCTTGTAGAAGTCCAGCGCCCATTGCGGCAGGAAATTGAAGATCGCCGACGAATACGTCGTGACGCCCATCTCCAGGTAAGGCAGCGCGAAGGTCTCCGCCGTGGGCAGGCCGCCGATGTAGGTGAGCCGATCGCCCAGCGCGTTGTGAATGCGGGTCATGCGCTCGATGTCGCCGACGCCGTCCTTGTAGCCGATCAGGTTCGGGCAGGCTTCGGCGATGCGGGCGACTTGCGTGGCATCGAGCTTGGCGTTGGCGCGGCTATAGACGATTACGCCCAGCTTGGTGGACCGGCACACCCGGATCACGTGGTCGGCCACGCCCTTGATGTCGCATTCGGTAAGGTAGGGCGGGAACAGCAGGATGCCGTCGGCGCCATTGCCTTCGGCCGCCTGCGCCAGTTCGATCGCCTGCGCGGTGCCGCCGCCGGCCGGTGCGATGACGGGAACCTTGCCCGCCACCTGCTCCACCGCGACTTTCACCACGTGGTTCACTTCGGCGCCGGTCAGCGAGAAGAATTCGCCGGTCCCGCCCGCGGCGAACAGCCCGGCCACGGGATATTCCGCCAGCCAGTCGAGGTTGGCGCGATACTTCGCCTCGTCGAACGCAAGGTCGGCCGTGAAGTGCGTGACGGGGAAGGACAGCAGCCCCGCGCCCAGCGTCTGCGCGATTTCTCGAGGGGTGAACTTGGTCATTTTCGTACGTCTCCCAGGAAAGTCCTGGGACGTGGTACGGCGACGATAAATCCACGTAAAAGGCTATGTCGGCATCCATTGATACGGGTATTGGATCAATGGACGCGGAGTGCTCAATCCAGTTCGACACGGCGGATCGGGCCGACGACGAAGACGAAGCAGGCGATCGCGAGCAGCGCGTGGGCGCCGACGAACACCAGCGCGGCGTTGAACGAATGGGTGTGCTGCACCAGATAGCCGATCGCGATCGGGGTGGTGATCCCGGCGGCGCTGGAGAACGTGTTGAAGATCGAGGCGTTGAGCCCGGCCTGGTGCGGCGGCGATACGTCGGAGACGATCGCCCAGCCCAGCGCCCCCATCGCCTTGCCGAAAAAAGCCAAGGCCATGAATACCAGGATCAGGCCATCGCTGTTTACGTAGTTGCACACTATGATCGAGGACGACAGCAGCATGCCCAGGCACAGTGGCAGCTTGCGCGCCCACGACAAACTGGCGCCCCGGCGCAGCAGCATGTCGGAAAAGGCGCCGCCGCACAGCCCGCCTATCAACCCGAAGATCGCGGGGACCGACGCCATGATGCCCGCCTGCAGCAGCGAGACGTGGCGCGCCTCGACGAGGTAGATCGGGAACCATGTGAGGAAGAAGAACGTCAGCGTGCTGATGCCGTACTGGCCGATGTAGATGCCCAGCAGCATCCGGTTGGTCAGCAGCTTGCGCAAGTAGTAGCCCTGGGTGTGGCCCCCCGCGGCGGGCGCGGGCGGGCGCGGTCCGCGATCGACCAGCGCGCCGCCTTCGCGGATATGCTGCAGCTCGGTTTCGGTCAGTTGCACCGTGTCGCGCGGGGTCTTCACGCGGCGGCGGAACACGAGGCCCGCTGCCACGCCGATCACGCCCATGAACCCAAAGATCGCGCGCCAGCCCAGGTGTGCGCCGATCACCGCCAGCAGCGGGGTGAACACCGCGGCAGCGAAATATTGCGAGGAATTGAAGATTGCGGTGGCGGTGGCGCGCTCGTTGGCGGGGAACCACATCGCCACGATCTTGCTGTTCGACGGGAAACTGGGCGCAGCTGCCACCCCGACGAGGAAGATCAGCGCGAAGATCAGCGGCACGGCGGAGCCATGGCCGAACAGAGTCACGAACGCCGCCAGTCCGGCGAAGATCGACCAGGCGAAGATCGCGGTGCCGAACGTGCGGATCGACCCGAAACGGTCGATCGCCCAGCCGCCCGGCACCTGGAAGATCATGTAGGCCCAGGCGAACGAGGACAGCAGCCAGCCCAGCTCGACTTTCGATAGGCCCAGTTCGCCCGCCATCGGCACCCCGGCGATCGACAGCGTGGCGCGGTCCGCCTGGTTGATCGTCATCACCAGAAACAGGATGGCGATCACTTCGTAGCGCACGTGTAGGCGCAGATACGCCCACAGACGCTGCCACAAGCCGCCCGGCGGCGCGGCGACTTCGGCCGCGGACCGGCTCGCCGTCACGAGCGCGTCTCGCGTACGGTCAGGTCCGCGCGCGACCGGAAGCTGTCCTTGAGCCGCACGCCCAGCCCCGCCCCGGTCGGCAGGCCGATGCAGCCTTCCACGATAGCCGGCAAGTGGTCGACGATGTCGCCGTACCACGTCGCCAGCGAGGCGCGGACGACCTCCTGATAGACCGCGGTGGTGGCGTGAAGCGCGAAGTGGATGCCGGCCCACAGCGCGATCGGGCCGGTGCAATCGTGCGGCGCCATGGGCCGCGCATAGGCCTCCGCCAGCGCGGAAATCTTGCGCGCGCCGGTGAAGCCGCCGCACCACACCAGGTCGAGCATGACGTAGTCGACCGCGTCGGCGGCCAGCAGGTCGCGGTAGGCGACCGGGCCCGACAGCGTCTCGCTGGCGCAGATCGGTACGCGGCTGCGGCGGCGCAAGTCGGCCAGCGCGCGGGCGTCGTCCATCTTCGAGATCGGGTCTTCCACCCAGCGCACGTCGAACGGCTCCAGCGCCTGACAGATCGCCAGCGCGGTGGTGGCGTCGAACAGGCTGTGCAGTTCGCACATGATGTCGATGCGATGGCCCACGGCGGCGCGGACCTGCTCGAAGGCGCGCAGGCCTTCGCGGATCTGGGCGCCCGAGAGGTGATTGTGCGCGGGCGCGTGGGCGAACTGGTCGAATGGCCAGATCTTCATCGCCTTATAGCCTTCGGACAGCAGGCTTTGCGCCAGCGCCCCGGCGTCGCGGGTGAAGGCCACCTGATCGTCGTAAGGGCCGACGACGGCATCGTCTTCGCCAATCCGGCGGCGGTCGCCCTGCCGGGTGTTGAAATCGTAGCCGGCGCAGGTGTTGTAGACCGGGATGACGTCGCGCGCCGCGCCGCCCAGCGCTTCGTGGATCGGCACGCCCTGGCGTTGGCCGGCGAGGTCCCACAAGGCGATGTCCAGCGCGCTAGCCGCGCGCACTTCGGCGCCGGCGCTGTGGTAGCCGACGTAAGGGTTCTGGATGTCGTTGGCGATCGTGGCGATACGCCTGGCGTCGCGCCCGATCAGCCCCGGCGCGATCAGTTCGTGCAGCGCCGCCTCGGCCGCCTCGGCCCCGCGGAAGGTTTCGCCAAGGCCAGTGCGGCCGTCATCGGTCTCGACCTCGAGCCAGAGCAGCTTCGGCCGCTCGGCAAGGCGCAAGGTTCGCACGGCAGTGATCTTGGGGACGGGAGTCTGGGACGGGGGGGTTTTGGACACGGGAACTCCGCAATGGGCAAGGCGATGACCGCCTGCAGGATCGGGCGAGCAAAAGGAAGCGAGGAAAAAACGGGGCGTCGCCCATGGCAGCATCCGCAAGGACATGCCGCGCGAACTTTCAGCTCCACCTCCTTCATCGGCAGGGCGACCCTGCCTCTATCTTGTCACGATGCCTGTCGGAAGACATCGATGCAGGCGATGGTCTGGGCTTCGCGTGCATCTACATCAATGCCAAATGGTGGATCGAATGATACCCGGATTGCATGAACGCCATTGGCCCACACTGCCCCGCATGCTACCCGGCGCGGCCGTCTTCCGGAGATTTCGATAGTGCTCGACTTCAATCAATTGCGCTGCTTCGTCGCGGTGGCGGAGGAACTTCACTTCACGCGCGCGGCCGAGCGGCTGAACATGACGCAGCCGCCGCTCAGCCGGCAGATACAGCTGCTTAAACATGCCGTCGGTGCCGCTCTGTTCACCCGCAACAACCGCGTGGTGCGGCTGACGCCGGCGGGGCGGACGCTGCTGCCCGAAGCCCGCACGATCCTGCGGCTGGTCGAAAACGCCGGCCTTGCCACCCGGCGCGTCAGCCGGGGCGAGGCGGGCCGCGTGTCGATCGGGTTCACCGCGGCGGCGGGCTATGACTTCCTGCCGCGCGCGATCGCCGGCTGGCGCACGAGCCATCCCGACATCGAACTGCAGCTCAAGGAAATGGTGAGCCGCGCCCAGTTCGACGCGCTGGACGCCGGCCGCCTCGACGCCGGGCTGCTGCGCCCGCCGGTGACGCGCGAAGGCCTGCGTTCGCGGCTGGTCGAATCCGAACCGCTGGTGGCGGCGCTACCGCAGGACCATCCGCTGGCACGGCAGGACAGCGTGGCGATTCAGGCGTTCGACGACGAGGCGGTGGTGATGTTCGCGCCCGACGAGTCCCGCTATTTCTACGACCTCGTCGCCAACGTCTTCAGCCATGCCGGGGTGAACCCGCATTTCGGGCAATACGTCAGCCAGGTCCACACCGTCCTGGCGCTGGTACGCGCCGGGCTAGGCCTGGCACTGGTGCCGCGCGCGGCGATGACGCTGCGCTACGAAGGCGTGGTGTTTCGCCCCCTGACCGGCCCCGAGCCGTTCCGCCCGGTCGAACTGCACCTGGTGTGGAAGGACGGGAACGACAATCCCGCGCTGGCGAGCCTGCTCGAAGAGATCGCCCTCCCCGAGCAGGCCCGGCCCCTCAGTTGAAGTGCGCGGACACGTCCTCGGCGAGCTTCTGCTCGGTCAGGTCGGTGGCCCCGCTGACGCCGACGCTACCGACGACGACGCCGTTCTTCTTGAGCACGACGCCGGCCACCGCGGGCAGGATGCCGGGGATCGTGCCGATCGCCAGGTTTTCCTTGCGGGCCAGGTCGTAGAACGTGATCGTGTTGATCGCGAAGCGTGCCGCCGAAGTGGCCTTGGCGATCGAGGCGTCGACGCAGCCGGCATAGGCGCCCTGCATGCGCGTGAAGGCGAGCAGGTGGCCATCCGCGTCGGTGACGGCGATGCAGATGTTCATGTTGCGGCTGGCGGCCAGCTTGGTCGCATAGTCGGCCAGTTCGAGCGCGGTCGCGGTGGTCACGTTTTCCTGCGGCGCGGTGCTGGACGTGGCGGCCTGGGCCATGGCGGGGCCGGCGACCAGGCCGCACAAGGCAAGGAGGGCAATTGCTTTCTTCATCATAGTTCTCCGTATGGAAAGTCAGTCGAGCCAGTCCTGAAGCTGCTGGCGCAATTCGTCGGCGAAGCGTTTTTCCTCGGCGTCGCTGGGTCCGCCGGCGATGCCGAGGCTGCCCACCACCGCGTCGCCCTTCCTGAGCACCACCCCGGCGACCGCCGGAACGATGCCCGGAATGGCGCCGAGGGCGGGGTTGTGATCGCGCGCGAAGGCCAGGAACACCTCGGTGTCGGCCCCGTTGGTCGCGGCACTGGTGGCCTTGGCGATGGCCGCTGCCACGCAGCCGGGCGCGGCCTCGTCGTCCCGGTCGAAGGCGAGCAGGCCGCCATGGCCATCCTCGATCGCGAGGCACAAGTGATAGCCCCGCTGCTTCGACACGGCGATCGACTGCGCCAGCAGCTTGCGCGCGGCGGCGCTCGACAACGTGGGCGGGCTGACCAGGATCGCGTCGGGCGCAGCGCGGGCGGGCGCGGAAAGGCCCGACAACGCCAGGATCGCGGCGGGCAGAATGGCCAGCTTCATCGTCACGCCTCCGCGCCGCGCGGTTCGGCCAGGCACAGCGGGCGCGCCCAGCGCGGCAGCAGGCCGCGCGCATCGAGCCAGCCGTCGATCGAGAACTTGCCGCCGCCCGAAAGCGCGAAGCTGGCATAGAACAGCGCCATCAGCAGCGGATATTCCCACCCGCCCTGGGGCCGGTTGCTCCAGGTGAAGCCGGCTTCGAAATGGCCGCCGTAATGGTTGGCGATCATGAAGTAGAGCGCCCCGCCCAGGCCGGCCAGGCGAGTCAGCAAGCCCATGCCCACGCCGATGGCGATGCCCAGTTCGCACAAGCCGCCCACGACCACGAACAACCCGCCATCGGATAGCCCGAAACTCTCGAACTGCGCCGCCATGTGCGAGAAGCTGGCGCTGCCCGCGAATAGCTTTTCGGCGAAATGGCCGACCATGTCGAAGCCGAAATAAAGGCGCAGCGTGGTCATCTGCCATCCCAGCCGGTCGGTCCAGCTGGTCGCGCGCGGCCAGTCGGTCCGCACCACGTCGATATAGAGCAGCACGTAGTAGACCGCGCAGACCGCCGAAGCCGCCATGATCGGCACCGCGCCCATAATCGCGCCGACGCGCCAGGCGATCACCATACTCAGCAGCGAACCCATGAAGCCCATCGCGAACTGGCGCGGCAGCACGACGATTGCCAGCCCCAGCGCCAGCAGGTCGAACCCGGCGACGCTCAGCCGCGCGCTGTCCGGCAACGCCCCCTGGACGAATGCGCTGTAGAAGCTCGCCGCTGTACAGACCGCCAGCAACACCTGCAACGGCCACACCGGCAGCGCGCCGGGACGCGCGTCCGCGCCCGCCGGGCCACCGGGTAGCAGCGCCCCGGCTAAAGGCATGGAGGAGGAGGTGTGGAGCATCGCGGACGTCCTCAGTGCGTGACCGCATCGCCGAGCGGATGACCGGCGAAGCTGTGGGGGAGCGGAAAGCGGAGTATCTGCCAGGGCGGGCGCAAGCCGTTGCGGCCGCGGTTGAAGCCGGGCAGCCGCTCGGTCTGCGCGCAAGGCACGTAGACGTGGCGGTCGGCGGTGATGAACATCGCGTCGCCGTCGACCAGGCGATCGTCCTGCACCAGCGTCACCTCATGGCCCGCAGGCGTGCGCAGGACGATGCGGCGGCCGACGGCGTCGGTGTAGTACAAGTTGCCCAGCGTATCGATCGCGGTGCCCATGATCGTGGGGATCTCGGCCACGGTCTCGACCTGCGCCGCGAGTGCGTCGTCGTCGATCGCGGCGTCGCGCAGCGCCGCCGTCGCGATCCGGCGCAACGGGCCGGTCGGTGTGCAGAAATAGAGCCAGCGCCCGTCGGCGGTCACTTCCAGCATGTCGACATGGACCTGCGGGCGGTTGCCCTCGGTGTCTTCGAGCGGAAAACCCTCGTGCGACATCAAAGGCTTGCCGGGCACGTGCAACACCGGCGCACGGCCTGCCAGGCGGCGCGTCGTCACGCCGGTGCGCATGTCGCGCACGAGGATCGCGCCCAGGCCGCTATCGGTGATGTACATCGTATCGCCGGCAATGCGCAGGTCGTTCATCTGCGCGCCCGGCGGCAAGATTTCGGGCTCGAAGCGGACGATCTGCGAGATCCTGCCGGTCGCCGTGTCGAACTGGACGAGCTTCTGGGCGCCGGCGATCGTCTGCTTGCGATCGGCGGTGCCCTGATCGACCACCCACAAGGTATCGTCGGCGAAAATGTGGATGCCGTTGACCATCACCAGCGCCTCGCGCGGGTCCTTGTCGGGGGACCATTCGTTCCAGGCGTTGCCCGGAAAGGGATGCAGCGTGCCGTCCTTGCCCACCCGCACCAGCGACGGAGTCTGTTCCATGCCCGGCCAGCGCGGCAGACCAAGGAACATCGCGTTGTCCCGCGTGAGCGCTACCGCGTTGCACAGGAATTGCGGGGAAATCGCGGCGACCTCGAGGCGCACATGCGGGTTCGCCACCGCCGCACGCAGCGCCGAAGGGGCGAGCGCGGCAAAGCCGATGCCGCTCGCGGCGGCGATCAAGGCGCCACGGCGCGATGTCAGCGGGTGGGCACTGTTCGTCATCGTCCTCTCCTCAAGCTCGAGGGGACCATCCGTCCCTCGGGGCGACCGGGCTCTGCCGGCTTGCGTTCGCGTATGCATTTCACTGAAGACGTCCATGCCGTTTCAGCCTTTCGTTGCTGTGGCCGTGCCGCACGATGGCGCGGCCCGTCCAACACCAAGGTTGACGGGACTGATGCCGATATTGAATGGAACCAAGCGTCAGATCGCTCGAAAAAGTATGCTGCGGTGTGGAGGGGTTGCGCCATGGCGCCCAAGGTCGCTGCCATGGCGCGCGCTTTGCGTCGATCGCGCAAACGCATCCGGGCACCAGCGGCCTCGCCACTGGTGCCCGGACGACGGTCATTTTCAGGCCCCTCGCAAGGGGCGCCGTCTCGTCAGACCGGGGTTGCGGCCGGTTGCGGACGAGCCTGGACCGCGAAGCGATCGCCCACCGTCGTTCCGACCGGGAAGGCGTCGTCCAGTTCCGCGATGGTCGCCGCATCGAGTTCGAGCGCATTGGCGGACCAGTTCGATTCAAGATGCGCGACGCGGCGCGTGCCGGGGATCGGCACGGTGTCCTTGGCGATCAGCCACGCGATGGCGACCTGGGCCAGCGTCGCACCCAGCCGTTCGGCCACGCGCTGCGCCACCGCAAGCCGCTTGGCATTGGCTTCGATCGCCTCGGCATAGTAGCGCGGGTGAGTCTCACGGCGGTCGCCCGGCTCGGTCGGCAGCGATCCCGCCAGAAAGCCGCGGCCGAGCGGGCTGAACGGCACGAAGACGATGCCCAGTTCACGCACGGTCGGCAGGATTTCGGCTTCCACCTCCCGGCTCCACAGCGAATATTCGCTCTGCAGCGCCGCGATCGGATGGACCGCTTGCGCGCGCCGGATGACGTCTGCCGAGACTTCGGACAACCCGATCGCGCCGATCTTGCCTTCGTCCTTGAGCCGCGCCAGTTCGCCCACCGTGTCCTCGATCGGCGTCTGCTTGTCGACGCGGTGCAGGTAGTGCAGGTCGATGTGATCGACGCCAAGCCGCTTCAGGCTGGCCTCCACCGCCTCGCGGGCATAAGCGGGCGAACCGTCGACGCGGGCGCCGGCCTGCTCGGGCGAAAAGCGGAAGCCGAACTTGCTGGCGATGACCAGCCGATCGCGATGGCCCGCGAGCGCCTGGCCCAGCAGCGTCTCGTTATGCCCTCGGCCGTAGCTGTCGGACGTGTCGAAGAAAGTGATACCCAGATCGACGGCGCGATGCAGGGTTTTCGTGGATTCGGCATCGTCGGAACTGCCGTAGACGCTCGACAGCGGCATGGCGCCGAAGCCTTGCTTGCCGATCGCGGATTTAGAGAAGGCAACCATCTGTTTAGTCTCCAGGACTGGGGTGGATATTGAGGAAGTCAGCAAGGCGTTCGCGCGGGGCTCACCATTTCACGTCGAGCCGGGCATAGTAGAACCCGCCATCGAGCCCGAAGGGCGCGTAGCGGTTGTAAGGCGCGACTTCGGTGCCGGAGATGAACTGCAGCGCCTGTGCCTGCGCCGAGATGCGATCGGGCTTCTTGTTCAAGACGTTGGTGCCTCCGACCGAGAAGCCGAGCCACTCGGTCACGTCGTAGTTGACGTTGGCGTCGAAGGTGACGGCGGGCGACTGGTGCTCGTCCAGCGCGGCGCTGGCGCCGCGGTACGTGGTGGAACTCCAGCGGGTCGCCTTGACCCAGACGTTGAGCTTTTCGAGTTCCCAGCGCAGCGCGATCGAGCTGATGTTCTTGGGATAGTAGCTGGTGAACTGCGCGCCCAGCGTGCGCAGCGTACCCGCGCTGGCGGTGCCGATGATCGCCGGAAGCGCGGCGAAGCTCTTGACCTTGGTGACGTTCTGATTGCTCGCCAGCGTCCAGTGGAGCGTACCCAGCGCGCCGATCGGATCGCTGTGCTCCAGCCGCAGATCGAAACCCTTCGTCAGGGTATGCGCGCCGTTGATGTTGAACGTCACCGAGCTGACGTTGTAGTTGCCCTGCGCGTTGAGCAGGTTGGCCAGAGCCGAGCCCGCGGTGACGTTGGCCGATGCCGCCACGATCCGGTTGCGGATGTCGATCAGGTAGCCGTCGAGCGTCACCACCGTGCGCGCGAAGGGCTTGACGACGAAACCGGCGCCGGCGTTGATGCTGTGCTCCGCCTTCAACGCCGGAACGTCGATGAGCTGGCCCAGCGCATCGAAGTGATTGGTGGTGACGGAAGTGCGCTGGGTGAATTGCCCGAAGGTGGGACTCAACGGATCGTTGTCCACCGAGTAGCTGCCGCTGCGGGTCACGTTGCGCTGCTGGAGCAGCGTCGGCGCCGAGAAACCGTTGCCGAAGCTGCCGCGCAGCGCGAACGCGTCGCTGAATTCGTAGCGGGTGGACACCTGGCCGGCCGGCGCGTTGCCGAAGTCGGTGAAATGCTCGAAACGGCCCGACAGGTCGAGCGTCCACCGATCGGTAAGCTGCTGGTTCAGTTCGACATAGGCGGCGATGGTCTGCCGGCTCCACGCCCCGGTGGCCTCGGGCGGGGTCCCGGACATGCCCTGAGCGCCGAGGTTGGGGTGAGTACCGGCGATGGCGGTGCCGGTCGGCCAGACCCAGGTGCCGGGCAGGTAGGAGAGCAGTTCGCCCGCGCCCTTTCGGAAGCTGTCGCGGCGATGCTCGGCACCGAGCGCGATGGTCAGCGGGCGGCCGAACAGGCCGGAGTCCACCTTCCGCGACAGTGCCAGCGTGGTCAGCAACTGGCCGTTGATCTGCGAACCGTCGTAGAAATCGCGCTGGTCCCAGTATTGTGGCCCGGCGGACACGTTGATGCTGTTCTTGGTGTAGACCTTGGCATGGTCGCCGCCGTAGCCGCTGCTGAGGTTCCAATCCCATCCGGCGAGGTCGCCCTTGATACCCAGTACCGCCTGGAAGTCGTTCTCCCTGACGTCGAACGTCGGCAGATAGCCGTCGGGGAACACGAGTTCTCCGCTGGTATACGGCGCGTTGGCGAAGGGATCCTGCGGGCTCGGCGTCGTGCCGGGTGCGCGCGACTGGTTCGAGGCGGTGCGATAGTATCCCGGACCGGACGAATAGCGCCAGGCATACGTGCCGTTGCTGTAAAGCGTGACGTCGCCCAGCGGGACTTGCGCGTTGTACGCGAAGGAAAACGTCTTCGACGACGGCATGCCCAGCCATTGGCGATAGCGCGACTTGCTGGTTTCACGCGGATCGAGCGAGCCGTTGGCCAGCGTGGGATAAAGCAGCGTGGTGCGATCTGTAAGCGTGGCCGCCTTGTAGCCGGGGAAATTGTTGGTGCCGTTCTGCCACTGCGCGTTAGCGCTCAGGTTCACGAAGCCGCCGTCGTCGCCCAGCCGCCAGCCCTGATGGAGCT
>Ga0247734_1001861_pt1 | contig 15102 bp, 13 predicted proteins | sample UWRJL103311B2_FD_180933 | JGI IMG/M metagenome (GOLD analysis project Ga0247734, IMG submission 180933) | Plant litter microbial communities from Arlington Agricultural Research Station in Wisconsin, United States - UWRJ-L103-311B-2 | ecosystem: Environmental > Terrestrial > Plant litter >... | reverse complement strand
GAGCTTGGTGCCTCAGGCTACCATGCTCTTACTAAGTTTGTGTGGCTGGAGCATGGCACTCAGCCACATGCAGCTCGGTAAGGTTGCTAACCCCTATCTTAACAGATTTTAATAATTTATTTTAAAGAATTACTTAAATCCTTAATATTTTAAATAGATTATAGCTTTTAAGTATTTAAAACTAATACTTTTGAAATTTAGAAAGTTTGGTTGGGGTAGCATGTGACCATGCACGTGATGTGATTAAAGGAATTTGATTAAAGGTTCTAAACCCTAACCCAAATCCCGCCCTTCTATTACTTAATAAAATTAAAGAGTTATTAGGTTAATATTATAAAAGAAGTAATTAACTAGAATTTAGAGTCTTTAAATAGAATTAAAGTTATTACTAAATAAATAATTAATATTACTAACTATAAGATTTTAAGTATAAAGCTCCTATTTAATAAAACTATTCTACTTATATAAAATCCTTTATGCTAAAGCAAGGTCCTGGGATCGGGGTCCCTAAGATCCCAAGGTCCTGGGGTCTATCACGTGACTACACCGGCCCTAGAACCGGGGTCAGGTTAGCCGTCTGGTTATTTACTCTATATACTATTCCGTGAGTTTTATCCTTGCGCTTCTAGAACACTTGTCCTAGAACTGATTCTCTTCTAGAAGCTTTCTTCTAGAAGTGGTTTTCTTCTCGACACACTTCTTCCCAAAGCCACGTGCTTCTAAAACCCCAGGGCTTCTAGAAGCCCTTGGCATCTAAAACCAGGTCGTGACACTTACTTGAATTTTGCATATTGAGAGCTACCTACTCGACACCACATTACTTATTAACGGCACTCAGTGTTTGCCTAAAAAGTTATTTGTTCACAAAGCCTATGTTACATTTTTAACAAAACACAAACTTACGAGTTCTTCCACAGTAATAATGTCTGCAGTAAATAGAAGGCGGATGCGCTGTTGGACTCATCGGTCGCTGGATTTAGCATCGGCGTGATTGTGGACCACTGGAGATAAAAACACCAAGAACAGTAAAACTCTCTTTTGTGCTACATTGATCAGAGAGCGTTTTATATTTCTCGGCCATAGAATTACAAAGACTAAACTCAAAAACTAATTCTCAATCTCCACAGCTCAAATGGAGACAAGATCCGGAAACCTCTTCTATTCTCAGTCACATGTACTTGGAAACTTCATACTTACACCACTCATAAAATTCAAGGGCCACACCGGTTCCACCTGATTGCTTGGACTGCAGTGCATTGAGAAGGTCTTGACGAGGCGAAGGATGAAGTCGACCCCAAGGAATCACATATGCCCCCACATGTTCCATGGTCAGGTTCACGGATAATCCAGCCCAGAGCTCAGTGTAAGCTCCTAGTTTGGGATTATGAAGCAGCGGCAGCGTAGCATATTTCATCCATTTGACGTGTCGAAGTAGGTTGGTGTTCGCATTTCCCGGATTTTGGACAAGACATAAAATCCCTTGAGGGGCAAGTTCATGGCCTAATTCACTTGCCAGGAACCAGTTTCCAGTCTTAGACGTAACATAGTTCCTTGTTTTATCAACTGGTACAGGCCCTGTAAGATCTGCCATAATGATTCCTTCCTTGGGGGCATTCATATCGACCACTTGCGAAGACGTCCAAATGACACGAACAGAAGCTGGCGGTGATTCTTTGGCAGCCGCTTCCAACATGGGACGGAGAAGCTGTGTCAGAAGAAGTGGCCCTAGGCAGTTTGTGGCAAGCATCAACTCATGACCTTGACGTGACACGCTACCGAGTGGTGGAAGTGAAACACCCGCATTGTTCCACAGGACGTCTAATTTCGTTTCTTTGCTTCTGAACGCCTCAACCGAAGCTTTAATTGTGCTCAAATCCTCAAGATGAAGTGGCAAGAAATCTAGCTTTCCTTCTGAGCCGTCTGAAGATGATTCGATCTTTTGTATGCTCATTTTTGCATCCTCTTCAGATCTTCCCGCAATATACACAATCCCCCCTGCCCGGTATAACATTGCTGAGAGTTGGAAACCAATACCAGAAGCTCCGCCTGTGACAATAAAAACTCTACCTTTCTGGCTAGGTAGGGTTTTCTCTGTCAACGTTGGGCTTGGTGGAAAGAACTGAGTAAAGAGGGCTCCCATCTTAGTTCTTCTTGTGGGAAAGATTTGGACACTGGTATCGGTATAGATCAAAGTAGTCGTAGCTTCTTGGAAGATATTGATGAAGGTGTGAAGGTCACACATGGTAGTGGCGGTCGTTCATCTTTAGGGTGGGCTGAACGGGAGCAGGGGTCGTTGCATCCGGATAATTGAAATTGCCAATCGCCGCAGCGCCACAATTACTCCCTGTTCAACGCTCTCGAAGAGGTCAGTCAGTTGTCTTAGATGACGTTTATTATGCACTGGTTATCACACGGCACTTTTGTCGAACCATTGTCATGCACAAACAATTTGGTTGCATTGAGATTAGGGCTAGGAAGGGTGATGGTGAAACATGATTACTATAGGTATATACAGAGTTTGACATTATCATTATCACAATCTATTCACTAAACAGATAGTGGATCGTACAGGAAAGTTCAATAGATTATTCATATCGATTTATAACATTGAGATACTATTAAATTGGCAGGCACACTCTTTCGTATTATCGAAAGCCTAGTAACTGTGTACAAAATTTGGCTCTTTCGTTACACAAATGGCATCATGGAGGCTCACACGGCCTGGCATGGAGACTTGCTTCTTTCAGATGGCATATGTTGTTGCTTAGCATTAAGCACATTCGTTTGATCGGGAATACCAGCTACAACCTGTGACTTATAATAAGTTCCATTTGGCGCTATAAACACCAAAGGCGCTTCTTCTGAACTATCTGTTCTCTTCCATTGGGAGTATGGTTGACTGGTAATAGAGCTCTCTTTAGCCGATGTGTTTTGACTTCGGCTTCTGAAAGTGCTATTAAGTAGGCGCTGGAAGGAAGCTCCGAAGTGCTTCGGCCAGTAATGCTTGATAAAAGCTGGAAGAGCTAACAAGCATGAGCAAATGATGCCTATATTTACTTCTAAGACCCTTTAATTATACATATTAGCATCGAGCTCGACTCATGATTGAATTAACATACGCCCATACTCCCATCTCTGATAGATTCCACGTGGCGTCCAAGTCGGAATACAGTCTGCCTGTCATACCGAGTCTAACTATGCTCGTGATACAAGCGCTAGTTAAACAATAGTAAGAATCCAGAAGCACCATTAAGTGGTGGTGTTTGACTTACAATATTCCCACACCAAACACAGCCATTACTCGTAACTTACGATTTAGATCCATCTGCAAGTCCCATAAAGGACGTATGGGTATTATCAACACGTAAATATCTGTAGCTGAATTTAACACTCCAGAAAGATAAGGAAGGATCTTTGGCGGGAAGCATCTTCCGGGCATTGTTGGAATCCATGACTTTCTCACAGGAGTACATTGGAAGACGTTTGCAAAAAACATTGCAGTATATACCACAAGAATGAGACCGATACCTGCAGTTGTCCATCTCTGTGTAATTCGTCTTGGATGGAACACACGGCGGTAGAATAGAAGACAAGATAGTTTGATGTCAGCGGCAAGGACCAGATAAATGAATTCGCCAATGGTCAGCGCCTACTTAATCTTAGTGATGAGTACATGCAAAAATGAATGGAATGTAGCTGACCTTCATAGCTTCTGAAAACTGATCGAGAGTCACATCCCACATGTGTCTTCCGAGTCCTTTCACATATGCTAGAAATGTACGTAAGTATCATTGGTCGTAGTGAGCATATGTGATCCAAAGTGCGTACCATGAAGCATGAGACCCGAGAATACGATTGTAAGCATCTAACCAAGAGACAAACATAAGTTTTGAATCTCGATAAGGTAAATGGGAGTTTTGGCTGGCATGAGACATACAAAGGCAAGCATGCACAAATCTGCGCAGAATTTGTTAGAGTAAGTCTCATAGGTGGTGCAATGAACAACTTGCAATCGTCTAAACTGAGCTCTCTGTTGATGTACTTTCGAGTATATAGACGTAATGACACGCTCAGCGTCACCAACGACAAGCACACCGAATGGAGGACAATGTTCCCCGTCATCTGGCTTGGAGGGTTCTCAAAAGTAGCCTTTTGCCCCGGAGGTGGAGGCATAACACCTATCATTCTCGTCGCATTGTTCATTTTTTGTTGAGGCTGTCTTAAAACAATAGTTTTTTCAGGTAGTAAACTTGAGAGGATGAGTTTGGGGACGATAGGAGCCTGACTTAGCACTGAACACTGTTTTCAAGAAATATCAAGAGCCTTGCTGATAAACTCCGCGTTATGGAGCTGAGGACAGGGAATAGACAGCTGAACATCTCTTAGGGGATTCCTGCCACCCTACTATGCAGTTGGTGTCTCAGAATCACATCTTTAGCTGCATCTATGGCATGGGAGAAGAATGAAGTTGTAATTTTGATTCAGCAGTGCATCATCAAATGAGGAAGGTAGCCTTAATGTCAAGAATCTTCCAACATTTCTCCAGCGGCAAGATGTGGTCGTGCAGAAGTCCAACATCCTTGGCATTGAGGATTCATGTGATTGAATCCTTTAGCGTACCATCCAACAAAACAATTTTCTCCGGCACTTGTGTTTACCTATCACATTTCTACCAATACCAACACAAAGATAGGATAATTTGAGTAATGCAGGACCGTTCGGAAGAGTGAGATCCGTGCTGATCTGTGCCGTTCCTTCCAACGCCTCTTTATTGGAACTTCTTCAAGAGTTCCCCGGCATTGCAACACTGGGTAGGGGAAGTACGCTGTAGATTGCGAGTGAAAAGTTCTTTGCTTATTACCCAGCCACTGATATTGCTCTCGCTTAGTGGTCGTGTATACATGTGAAATTATTTATCGATAGATTGGGGAGGAGTTTTTCCAATACCAACTTTAACAGCATTTCATAGAGTTATTTTATAGTGATTAAACTCTCATAAAATTATGCTTTATTCCATACGTTAGGTAACAACATAAGCCATAAGTCTGTAGCCAACTAAAAGTTTTCATTCATTGTTGGAGATAATGCTACCTGATCTTTTCTAATCTAGCTATTGGTGCAAGACTGGCGTGAGACCTAGCACACTTTGTTGTATCGTGGGCAATACTTGCTCCACACAAGATTCCCGCTAATGCTGTACATTATTGCTTCAACATATAGCCGCAGATCCTTCGATAGAGTAACATCGGTCATACTAGCAGCGACTGTGCGTCTGTAGACTGCGACGTATTCCTTGATTTTACGCCGGCAAATTTCTTTCGCCATGTCTTCACCAATGGAGTTCTCTTCCATGATGACCCATATTGCGTTGACGACATTAGGTAAACCATCGCTTTTGGCACTATCACGCTCCTTTTCCCAAGAGTAGAGATCGTTCGTCAAACTGAGGGCTGCAAAGCCAGGCATTACAAGTTGCCTGCACATCTCCAACTCTTTTGCTGGGATAGTAAGTCCCATAGCAAATGTGACCGTTCCGAACCAGATCCTTGAATGTTTAGCCTATAATCAAGATAGAATTCAAGAACCTTACATTTCACCTGCATCAATGATTCTGTATGGGAGGTATTCTTCGAGTGTATTGAAAGGCTTGGACCTGGATCGAGCGGACGACTGTTGTACAAAGTCTGCCCATGCTTTCATAGACGTTAACGCACGTTCGCGGTCAATCGATGCCATGTCCGCTAAGATCTGAGCCTGTATCTTTTTTTCCCCCCTTGGAGTCTTTTGAGTGTCTTGTTTCAAGACCTCTTCTCCAAAAACTTTCAAAATATCATGATCTCCGAATCCCTTATCAACGTTATCATGAATTACTTTTAAGTAATATCCTCAACAGATATGAAGTGTAAACATACCTTAACCAGATCAACGGATTCCGTAACATCTAATGACCGCTGATTACTTGTGTACCTTCTGCATATCATTTTGAACTTACCATCATATAAGAAGGCAAATTCGTTGGCGTATGACAATATTTCGAGACGATCTGGTCGACATTCAGGAACAGTAACTCGAAGAAAGGTAAAGTTTGATCCTAGACCACCGTGAAAATCAACAAGTGGAGAAACGAGTGTGTTCCAATCACGTTGAGCTCGATGAGCTCCGTTGATTTCTGCAAACATGTCTTTGTGTCTCCGAAGTGGAATCCCCTCACAAAGGCCATCTGTTTCATATGTGGATGGATCCACAACCTCGGAGTAATTGAAATCCATACTAGTAGATGCTGGTTAAGACTTTGCCGCTGAAAACTAAGCGATCTAAAAAATGTCCTGGTGAAGAAGTGAAGATGCAAAAAGAATCAACAAAACCTGTGGAAGTATATAAGCATTACGAGGCTAGTGGTTTTTTGGTTGGTATTTTGACGACTAAATGAGGTTATGTTATTACATCAGAAACATGATCAGATACAGAGACCCGTCAAGGTTACATTCTATGGCTTGCATGTCATACTATGCAAGATCCAAGAAAATCGATGGTGGCCGCGTCAGTCATCAACCTTTTCCAACCGCGAAGACCCAAATTGAATCCCCTCTCCACTCAGAGATTGCTCTATCTAACGACATCGTACTGTAATACTTGCACTTAGGTAGGCTAACTCTAATTCGAGGAGTCCTGCAACGCTGTTGGAGGTTTGTTGGTGTAGGCATGGCCGTGGCGAAATGATAAATTACTTCACACTTACGAGCTGTATTTATGATACACTCGCTTGGATCCTCTGGTCTAATAACCAGAAGCATGAAGCGCAACATTTGTAGTGCAGACGTGATGAGAGAGCAACGAGTTTGATCGGTACATGCCACAACCTTGTCGAACTCACACTTCAGGCAAGACACATGAGAAAGGATTGATCGTCAAGCAAGCGAATCAGGCCAGTGAATCTTGTATAATCACTATAATTTAGATTGACTGCATATGACCTTCTATATTTGAGCTAGTCTCATTCCTTGCGAGTGCGGAGAACAGTGTCACATCATACAGCGCGCTTGTTAGTGATTATACCCCCTTGAAGATTCGTTACCTAAAGACTCCAGTGTTCGCGCTCCTTTTTGTCTTTTGACCTCTCAGATAACGTCACATTCGTAAGTTCTTGCGACAATGTATTACTTTATAGCACTTCTTACTGTATTCTGTCTGATTTACACCAGCGTACTGGCTGTTTACCGATTGTATTTTGCGCCACTGGCTGGCTTTCCGGGACATAGGCTAGCTGCAGCTACTGGATGGTACGAGTTTTGGTACGATTTCGTACTAGGGGGCAAATATATCTTCGAGATAGAGAAAATGCACAAGAAATACGGCAAGTCCCTCTTCTACAAACTGAACTTATAAATTTAATCGCTGACAACTTCAAGGTCCAATTATTCGAGTTAACCCTCACGAATTACAGATTAATGATCCAGAATTCTATAACGAAATCTACGTGACGGAAAGCAAGAGAAAGACAAACAATTATGAGGTCTTTATCAAGGGAATTGATTTTGACGGTAATTCATCTAAAAGAAAATTATATACAGAGCTGAAATCTCACATAACCTCTATAAGGATCACATTTACTCACCACAGACCACGATCTGCATAAGCGTAGACGAAAACCCCTTGAGCCATTCTTCTCCCGTATGGGAATCACTCGCCTACAGCCACTGCTTGCTGATGTGGTGCGGAAGTTTGAGAGTCGATTAATAGAAATAGAAGGGTCGGGTGCTGTAATTCGCTTGGATCACGCTTTTTCTGCATTCTCTGGTGATATCATTGGTAAAATCTGCTGGGAAAATCCAGGTAGCTTTCTGGATGACTCCGAATTCGCGCCTGCATGGTAAGCCTTCTGATAATGTCTGTGGTTCGTACTAAATCATCGTAGGTATAACTTAATTCATATGATTGTCCGGTCCATCCCGTTGATGACAGGATTTCCGTTCTTAGTACAGTGAGTCGAAAGCAGTACACAATCTAGGTGTTTATGAAAAACAATTAACACTATACAGCATTGCAAGCTATGTCCCAGAGAAAATATTACTTTGGATATTCCCCGAGGGCCAAGCATTCAACAAGTTTAAAGAGGTCTGCACAGTTTAACTTTCGAAGCTATGCTGGTTATTAATCGTTCTCTAGATAGCTTTGCTTCGTATACATGAGGCTAAACAAGAGAAGCTGGATGAAGAGCTTCGGGGGTTTTCTACAGCAGAGCATGTCACACTTTTCCGATATATCGTTCACAGTGACATGCCACTATCCGAACTGTCAAATGAACGGCTTGCTAAAGAGGCCCAGGTGCTGCTCGGTGGGGGAACGGCCAGTACTGCCAGAACACTTAGCTTTCTCTCATACTATGTTCTTTCTAATTCGGGCATGAGAAGGAGACTGCAAGATGAGTTGAGAATACCTATGATAAACTGGCCAACAACAATTCCCTCGTGGGCAGAATTAGAAAAACTCCCATATCTACAAGCACTGATCAAAGAGGCTCTTAGGTAGGTGTCAAGAAAAATAAAGTTTAACTATTTTGCTAATCCACACAGACTCAGCTATGGGGTGATGCATAGACTCCCTCGATGTTTCCCTGAGACGACGATACAGTACCAACAATGGAAAATACCTGCTGGTGTAAGGTTCAGCCGGTTCTCTGTTGTTACCCAGATCTGAAGACTAATTATTGATTTATGAGTAGAGTCCGGTTGGAATGTCCGCGTATCTAATGCATTCGAATCCGAATATCTACCCAGAACCAGAGACGTTCAATCCTGAGCGCTGGTTAGGAGAGATCGATCCTGCGATGAACAAAAGCTTTGTGCCATTCTGCCGGGGTTCTCGAAACTGTTTAGGAATGAAGTTAGTTTTCATCCATTTCCTGTCGTGTCTTTTCCTCGAAAAGGGTAATTGTCCGTTAGCTTATAGGAACAATTCCAGCTAACATTCGGTTCTGCCATTGAATAGTTTGGCTCATGCCGAGATGAGCCTCTGTGTTGCTATGTTATTTCGGCCAGGTGGTCCTTCTTTAAGACTTTATGAGACAGACGAGAGTGATGTCAAACAGGCGCATGATTTTCTCATCCCTCTTCCAAAACTTGATACCAAAGGGGTTCGAGTTAAAATTTGCTGATTATTTTGATGGCCTACGACTTCTGAAGTAGGTAGCTAAATTGTAGTATGGATGCCGTCATAACTGAACGTCCCAAATTGATTCTATAAGAGTGTATATCGCTCTATAATAACCTTTGAGTTGGTTCACTACATCTCTTTGTATTGTAACCCGCGTACCATTATAATGGTTCACTATTCTGGGCGTTTTAAGGATCACAAAGCGCGAATCTATTAATTGACTGATAGAATCACCCTCCTGCAGCGCATGGCATGATGCCGGTAATTGGTTGGCTAGTCGAGGTACAGTTACATATATATTTATAGATGGTTACCAACAATCCAACACTGCAACACGCATTTCCACTCCACTTCCACTTTCACTTTCACTTCCACTTCCACTTCCACTTCCACTTCCACTTCCACTTCCACTTCCACTTCCGTTACAAAGGTTTCTTGGCACTCATGATATGAACAAAATGTCGATTGGAGTTTATTCCTGCGTTCCCAGCGGCATAGTGACAATACTTGTTCTTCTTGCGGTATGTGACCATTTTCCGCTGTATGTCGTCCTTGCGATGGAAAATGACATATTCATATAGTACCCGTTGTACAACGCCTTATATAATACTTTCTTCCATCCACTTGCACATGTTCCAGGCCCCAGGACTTGGGCTTCATCCCGCCTTCCTTTCGTGAGGTCTCTGATTAAGGGAACTATTGTTCATGACATTGAGAAATTGCATCGGAGATATGGCCCTATCGTAAGAATTGCGCCGAACGAGATTACCTTCGCGAAAGCAGAAGCTTGGATAGACATATTCCAGGGCCGAGCAGGACATCTTCAGTTCCCGAAAGACCCACTATGGTGGGCCAGACAGCCAGGCCATTCGGAATCGTTGCTCAGTGCAGGATTTGAAGATCATGCCCGGATGCGAAAGCTGCTTCATCACGGTTTTACACAAAGAGCGTTGAGGAATCAAGAGCCTATCCTTCAGAAGTATGTGGGCTTGTTGATCGACCGCCTACGCGACCAGACGAAGGGGCGATCTGAGGGAGCCGTTGTTGATATGGTTTCTGTAAGTCTGTGTGATTCTCCTCAAGCTTGTTTGTTCGTTATGTTCTTCTCTCCGTACTTCGTCAAAGCATGAGTAGATCGAACGGACTAAATTTTGCTCCTAGTGGTTTAATTTCACCACCTTCGATATATTTGGCGATTTAGGTTTCGGAGAGTCATTCGACTGCCTTCAAGATTCGCGGTATCATCCTTGGATCTCATTACTCTTCAACAGCGTCAAAGCAGCTTCGTTTGTTATATCCGCTCGATTTTACCCTTCGATCTACTCACTGCTTATGGCAAGTATCCCTGCTTCACTGATAAAAACACAAAAAGACCACTTTGACCAGATCGGGGACAAAGTTCAGAGGCGTTTGAACTGGGAAGTAGAACGGCCTGATATCATGTCTCATGTTATACAACACAACAATGACAAAGACGGCACGGGCATGACTCTGGAGGAAATTCAAGCAACTTTCATGATTCTCACGACAGCTGGTAGTGAGACAACAGCTACGGCTTTGAGTGGTATTCTGAACTATTTAAACACGGATAACAATGGAAGAGTCTTGGCTACACTGTTGGATGAGCTTCACGAGGCTTTCGCATCTGAGGATGATGTTACTCTTAAAATATTGAATGAGCTTCCCTACCTCAATGCTGTAATTAGTGAAGGGTTAAGGCTGTGTCCTCCAGTTCCAATCATGCTCCCAAGGGTGGTGCCAGAAGGTGGGGACACAGTATGTGGAGTGTGGTTACCTGCTGGCGTAAGTATCCTCCGATAAGCAAAGAACATTGAGGTCACTGACGAATGCACTAGACGAGTGTGTCTCTTCAACAGTGGTCCTTGTTTCGCGACCCTAAAGGTTTTCATGATCCTTTGAAGTTCTGTCCGGAACGTTGGCTTCCCAGCACGATGACTCCGGCTAACCCCTTCTTCAACGATCAGCGGCAAGCTGTTCAACCTTTTAGCCTTGGGCCTAGGTCATGTATGGGCAAAAGTCTTGCTTGGGCAGAAATGCGCTTGGTCCTCGCGAAATTGTTGTTAGCATTTGAGTTTGAGGCAGCCGGTATTCCTGTTAAGTGGGAAGAGTTACGAACATTCTTGTTGGTGGAAAAGAGACCGTTAACATTCAGACTGCGAGAGAGGGTTTCACATAACCACTAATATACCATCAATCCGTATTTGAAGTAAACTTCTTTTCGAAATTGAAAACAAACCTTGTTGACGCATAAGAGTCCATCTTTACTACAAACTTTTTAGCTTCAACCAAAAAACTTACTCAAATACTATTGAGCTGTGCTCAGCAATACAACAGCCTTCATCGAACTAACACTTAGGGCCCTTCGCTGTAGTGTTGTTGAGCGGCAACTTATCCTCGAAGATTCTCTATCACTTAGTCGCTAGAGAATCAAATTTGTGATCCGTGTCTCCGGTATACCTCCCAAGCGCTTAAATACAGAGTCCTAAGCTACCTTTGATGGTTCGTAGAAACAATTCAAAATGATCCCGAAGGGAAGATATATCGTAGATTCACTTACGCTGTGATTTTATATCAAACTGCTCTTTTTATAGAGTGCTAGCTGAGTCTAGTGAGTGATAGACTTTCTGCTTCCCATGGTATTGTAAAAGATAATTTTATACGTGAGTCACGTGCGAAAGTCACATAATTCGATTCCTCCCTAAACGAAATACCAACAAATATAAAGGCCGGCAGGTCAGGTGGGTGCTCACCTGACCTTAGGTGGGCACGCACTGGCCATCTAATAAGGCTCTATAATTCTCCACTTTTAGGCGTATGCTGTCAGGGGCTTATACAAGGCGTTGGGGAAGATCACCTTGACCCAGGGGTCACCTGTTCGGGTACAAGGAAGAGGTTATAAATCATGGCACTGAAGTAAGATAAATGCTTTGTAATATCCCGTAACCTATTTGATAAGGCTTCAATTGGCCTTTGATATAAAGTGAGGAGAAGCAGAGCCTTGAGAAGGGTAAAGATTAGTTTATATAAAATTTGACTAATTAATAACAATTGATATTTTTAAATATTATATCACTCTGCCTTTGAAACCTTACAATCAAACTCTAGTTTTACACCCAACTCTAATATATAGGTTGTTAGGAATTATAATAGCATTTCAAGGATCTTATAATAAAGGATATATTATTATTATCAATTTAAAAAGCTGCGTTTCTGAAATCCTACTGTCACGACCTGGTTCTAGATGCCAAGGGCTTCCAGAAGCCCTGGGGTTTTAGAAGCACGTGGCTTCGGGAAGAATTGTATCAAGAAGAAAACCACTCCTAGAAGAAAGCTTCTAGAAGAGAATCAGTTCTAGAACAAGTGTTCTAGAAGCCTAAGGCTGGAACTTACAAAATGATATATAGAGTAATAAACCAGACGGCTAACCTGACCCCGGTTCTGGGGTAGGTATAGTCACGTGATGGACCCCAGGATCTCGGGATCTCGAAGAGCAAAGGGACCCCGGGACCCCAGGACCTCGCCTTGGCACGAAAGGTTATATATAAGAAGAATAGTTTCATTAGATAGGAGCTTCGTGCTCAAAATCTTATAGTTAGCAATACAGATTGTTTACTTAGTAACGACTTCAATTCTATTTGAAGACCCCGAATTCTAGTTAACTACTTCTCCCGCAATACCAACCCGACAACCCTTTAGCCCTACTAGGTAGGATATTAGGATCGTTATAGCTAAGGGCAGGTAAGTTATTCTATATATATTTCTAAGAATATTACGGCGTCCTGAGGATTTGACAAAAGATGACTGGAAATTTGTGTAAAATATGTGCTATATGATTCTTGTAAACTTCATAGACCATTCTTGCTCTGGATCAAAGACTTTGCTCTAAGATTGTGCAAGGAATATTTTTAATGACTCCTGTGTGGTATTAGAGAACATAATTAAAATTAAGATGGTTAGTATCTCCCAAGTTATCTCCCAAGTTATCTTTAAGTATATAAAGATTATTCATAGTAATACCAAAAACAAAAACAAAAACCTCGAAATAATGCAGGATTTATTAGAATTCTTTGTGTTAATTAGCTCTACTTACCTATCAACTATGTCTCTATGTTGGGGTAAAAAAGGATTCCAGTGAATCTCAACCCTTGCTTGTACTAAGCATCATATAAGTGCATTTGGGCTTATAGATACTACATACTTGCTAGGTGAACACGCGTACTTTCGCTCCAAGCAAAGCCATTTGAAATTATTTTCTATCACAAGAAGGTATCCGTTAAATCACCAGTTGTAATGACTTGAAATGTTAACTATGCCTCGATTGTGGAGTAACTTTTTCTGATTGGGGTGAACTTTAAGTTAGTTAGTTCGGTTGCCGCGCCTCTATCACTTTCTCCCGTTAACCCATGTTAGTGTAATATGAATAGATATAGGTTCATGCAAGATTGTACCTCGTCATGAGATAACATATGATATATTGAATTCTTCAAGTTGCTGATTTAGTTGCGCAACTCTCATATATTACAAATAATTTCTTCTGAGAGATCCACTAGGATTTCTGAACTTCGATAGTTGTCCTCGGGTTAAATGACTGCAATGCGGCTTGCCCTGCAGGGAAGCAGTGGGGCCAACTGATGGTGGCGTCTGAAGGCTGACAGTAACTTTCTGATAAATGCATTTGAAATCCTCTTAATTGGTGATTTTGCCTTCTTGTGGAACAATGAGAGTTATCATATCTCAGGATCGATCTCCGCGGGGATCATTAATTGCTCCCTTGATATATTGGTACAAGAATTTATGGATTACGTATACTGTGGCCTTAAATTTCATTCGGTTTTTTACAATCCTCTTTACTTATTACTTACAAGCATGTCCTATAAATAATTCTTGAGTTTTAAGTCTTTATTTGGTTGAAAACATGTTCAAAACAATTAGAGGCAGCCTCCGGGCGATTCTCCTCCTGTCTATTTTTTTGACTGCTGTGTATGCAGGAGAGTTTGAACAACGTAATCGTATTCCTTTCTGCCACCCAACTCCTGGATCAAATACACCATTAACAGCATATAGGCTGCCATGTTGACCGATGTCTTCACGCACTCGGAGCAACTGCTCATTCATCTGAGTCTCATGCCTTCTGTTCGCGCTATATCAGCCGATTAACCCCAACTATTACCTTGACAAGAACTTTGACTAGGACAATCCCCGGCCCTACAATTACTGTGACGTCTTCAACGTGAGCAAATTGACACAAGATGCATCAATTATAAGCTAATTCTTTTCGTTTAGAACTTCAACTAGCCGCAAAATAGTAGTTTCCACCGTGGGTTTCATCAGCGTTGCTACTATTCATGGGGAGCCGGTCACAACCACAGAAATAGCCACTGTCATTAAGAGAAGAGTGTGGAAAGTGCCGACTTACCTCAGTGCTTGCTCTTCATCTGCCAGTCGACTTAGCTCTGCATGTTCATGCTATATTGGACAGACCGCGGCTCCTGTGACCCTAACAGCTACTACATTTGTAAGACTACCAAACACCACTCATTGACTGGGCTGATAGAAGGAAAGAAAACTCTTAAACCGTTGACAACCTCCACCATCTTTAGCCTTGTGACTGTCTTGACAACTGTGGCGATTCCATCTACGGTTAGATATCCCAATGGGTATCAAATTATCCCGCGTAACCCTAACATATATATTCCAGACCACTCTCAACCAAGTTTCCACCACTACGCAACCTACAACTTTAATTGAAACTCAAACCATCTTACGGTGTAATTTTACCTCCACTAATCTCAGCCAATCATGTGTATATCTCCGCATCGAGGGTCCTGAGACCACGATTTTTGAAGACTTCATTGTTAGCGGTCCTCGATCCATAACCACAGCATCAGGTGGTACCCACATCTGCGACGGGACAAATTTAAATGCCAA
>Ga0247734_1001860_pt1 | contig 15103 bp, 12 predicted proteins | sample UWRJL103311B2_FD_180933 | JGI IMG/M metagenome (GOLD analysis project Ga0247734, IMG submission 180933) | Plant litter microbial communities from Arlington Agricultural Research Station in Wisconsin, United States - UWRJ-L103-311B-2 | ecosystem: Environmental > Terrestrial > Plant litter >... | reverse complement strand
ATTACCCCCCCCCCCCCCGGAGCAAAAACGCAGAGTTTGTATTCCCTAATTTGACATCCTGATCGGGGAGATGATCTTAAAGTGGTTGGTTGATGTAGAGCATAACGATAATGAAATGTATTGGGGTTCTGTTTAGAGCAAAACGCTCTTTGCTTTTTGGCAATCGATCAAAGGCCATAAAAACGCATAGCTTCTGTAGTTGGCGGAGGTCTACAAAAGAAAACTTGCAATAAACTGGATAAGATTTTAAAGTAGATGGATGCTACTAAAGCAACCTCGCTCTGTCCCCATCTTCCTCCTTCCTCCTTCTATAATAGCCAATTTCTCCGCGGATGCTTTCCTCGCTTTGTCTGATTCTCCATGATGGCATTCTTAGGGCACGGGCACCGAAAGACTGGTTGGCTATAATTCGTTTGCCTCTCGTTCTTCCCTAGAGAGATTCATGGGAGGTCTGTGGTCACTAGACGTTTGTGAAGTTCTGGATTGAGGGTGCAGATTAACTTTCGAGTTAAAGGAAGTTCTTCGCAGGGGCAATCGAACGATGACCCTTTCATGGGTTAGCTTGGGAAATTTGATCTGTGGGTAGGTACCGACCGGAGTCTTCAAGCTTAGTTCGGATCCTGAGCAATCCGAATGCACAATCTCGGGCGCAGTTGAAGGCTTTCATGCTTCTACTTTCTCCATTCCCTAAGTAGCTCTCAATATTTTTATCCTTCGACAACGAGTATAGACCCGAGTAGGCCATGGTGTATGAAGCAAGATACCTGTCAGCAACCTGTGCAAGATGGTTTCGATTCGCCGAAATCTGTTTGGAGTGAGTTGAAACTATTCCAATAGAAGAACAATAGAACTAAAGAAAACATTAATTGCATACCAAGTCAAAGTCCGCACAACTACCTAGAACGTCCCAGGCCATGCTAAGACATATATGTGATAGAGCAACGCTGGGAATAAACTCCGTCCGATTTTTAGTAGTTGATATCATCTTTTTCATCACTTCTGCAATAATTTCTTGTAAATACCAAATGCAATATAGTGAAACTATGACGCATTTCGGCCGGTATTGCTCAAACTTCAGTTTGAGAGAGCCTTCATTCTTGAATAAAAACTCGGCTACCCACCACATGCCACAAATTCCCATGCAATAGTCCAAGTACAGCCTCGACAGTTTTACTAATTCAGCCTGATGACAACAATCGTCAGTGGAAAGTAGACTAAATGTAAGCTTCCCTTAGGCCATACGTACGTTTACACCTTCAAGAGTGCTATACTTTTCAACACATTCACAGACGAATATGATAGAAGATCTAGTCGAGTAGTCACAATTGTGTTTGAGAAAAAACTTTGTAAATATACGAATATTTACAGTGGAATGTATATTGTGGAGCGTATGATATGTCTCTGTTTGCTGTATGAAACCAGAAGAATCCTGTGTAAAGAAATATTTGCCTATGTTTACGGGACCGTCGAAAGGCCACAGGATTCGATTTCCATCATCGAAAAGGTGTTGCATTGCTAGAGTTGCTTTTTGTTGACCTACTAAACAGAGCCTGCTTTCGACCGGCAAGTGGGACGGATAGATAGACTCGAAGGTCTTTGTATCCCTAGCTTCTATTCATACAATGATCAGACATAGTTCAAGGCCTTAGAATCCGAGGTTCGCACTTACCAAAATTGATAACAATATCTAAGAGGTCATCGACGCAAGGATTCCATTTCCAGTTAGCATATTTTGTCAAGCAGCTGCTGCAAGGGCGACTGGGCACACACTGCTTTGTGTTAGTCAATTACATCTGGCACTAATGATATCATGTCTGAAGATTTGTGTACCTTAATACCCTTCAAACGGCAAGGAAGGCAGGCTCTTCCATAAGCGATGAGAGCTTTTCTCTCATCTTTTTCGTGCTGATGGAGTGGACGTCCAGGTCGCTGATGGCCTGATAGTTTAAAAGTTGTAAACAAAGTTTTGTTGGACTTGACAACGCATGATTTTTGGATCATCTCTGAACTTTTCCCCTTCTGTGATTGAGCGGGTGTTTTGGGTTCTTTGCGACGCGTGTTAACATTCCCAACTTTTCGTCGATGTATGATTGTGTCTATAGAGAAATCTTGATCGTGTTCAGCGATCTCAAACTCAATAGATTAGCTTCTGATGTAGTAACTGAATTGAGACTGACTGGGAGGAAAACACCAGAAAGCGTAAATAAATGCGCCTTTCTGGAGATGCATTCGAGAGATGATTTAGATATGAACAGTTTATCGCTTGGCCTTTTAACTTTTGCAGTCGATCATAGCAACCTAAGTAGTAGATAAGAAAAGTAATCTTACCGAAAGCTGATTGGAACTCCCGCTTTGCTGTAAGCCATTCAATTTCTGACTCACATCCAGAGTCGAATTCGTAGTCCAAGGCTCTTGTTGCGTAACGAAGATTTCCGGAAAAGTAGATGGTGGTGGTGTCTTCATCTGCGATGTAAGTCCAGTTGTAAAGGCCCCCCTCTCCGGAACTATCAAGCCTGATGTAGCAACTCCACCTGCAAAACTGGACTGTAGCCCGAGAGGAAGCTGACCATTCGCTGGTGGCATCAACAAGTGTGGAGTCGACATCGGTTGAAAGTTTGAAGTCTCGGAACCAGGGTCGGTTAGTATATTTACAAGCATGTCAAATCTATAATTGGTAATCTGGCATGTCGATTCACTGAAGGTGGCAATACCAGTCTCCGGAAAATGTTGTCCGATGAAGCCATAGTGGTCAGGTCCTGAACGCATAAGTAAGGTAGAGTGATCTGGGAGTGGGTCAAGCATACCAGCGCTAGATAGATGACCTTGATATTGCAACGGATTTACATTTGGACAAATCCCAAAGTCTCCTTTAGCTGGGCTTTGTTGTTCCATGTTGTATGAGGCAGTCCCTGAACCCTGCTGAGAGGCTGTGCTACTCCATGGTCCTTCGGTTAGACTGAATTGCTGTTCGCACATGGGAGGTGTGAATTCGCCGCCTACTTGACCACCGGAATATTGAGCACTGGAGACGTAGTTTTGAGCAGTGTTCCATTGTTGTAAAGTATCGCTGGCCATCCCGTTGAGATCCGGAATGACATTTGGATATCTGTAGTCAACCGGTCCTGATGAAGATTGGGTATTCTGAGCCATGTATGACTGGAAGACATCCCAAGTTGGCGAGGGATCTCCGGAGGACAGGGACAGCATGTCTGGGTAGCTGTAAGGAGAGGCATGACCAATGTCAGCCTGTACTGTTGCAGCTGTATCTTCATCGGCAAATTTCAAAATATCTATTGCATATGTTAACACAATTATTATTCCTTTGTGCATTGTCTCAAGATTCATCTTACCATCCAGAGAGAAAGATTCAAAGTTATTGTCAGTCATCTTGCCCCAGCTATCAAAAGTTACTGAAAAGTTGTGCAGATTATTGGGGAATAAAGTAAGTTGGAAGTAGATCAAGGCTTGCTCTACAACACTGGGGAGTTCTGCAGCATTATAGCAAAGCTAATCGGCGTAGCCTGATGCTCCTCACATGCAACCTTTCCTCCAGATTTTCCTGTTTCGGCTTAGTGTCAAGCTGCATTTCGTGTCACCGTCCATCCAGATTCTCCTAATTAGGCTTAGCTGTACTCCAGCTGGCATTGGACTTTCAAAACACCTATTAGGCTCCGCAAATTATAATTATGATGCCATACATCGCTTATTGAGCCTGGGAAATTGACCCCAAATCTTGAAGAACACCCAGAAGACGATTCCTATGCGATAAATGCAGTGCCAGTCGGGTTTCTCAGATCTCTTGGTTGTCTGCCTAACAACTTGGGCAACAGAGCCCAACCCTAAAATGGAAAATCTGGAAGACGTATATTCTTCTCCATAAGCTTCAATTCCGAGTCTTTCTGCGTTCTCGTCTAGAACTGACAGAAGATAAAAGGATATACCAGTCTTCAGAATGTCGCAGCCCAACTCCAACTGGCAAACGACGATTCATTTCTTCAAGCCTTTCAAAACGTTACTGCCTAAGTATGTCTCAAAAATTGCATGATGCGACAGGTAAGCCTCCTGAAATATACGAAGAGACTAAATTCTAAATTCAGTAGCGGTCATCACTCCGCAGATTTCATCTACAACAAAATCTCCAGCAGCCCCGATTGCAGTCATTGTATTTGGTGTTATCTCAAGCATAATTATGGTTGCTCTGTTAACCATTGCTTGGAAATATCGTATGCGCCAAACGCACTTTGGAGACGCGAACGAGTAAGTTCAGCATGTGATTTAGAGGTTCTGTGCTGATGCTGGCAAGCGGGGGAGAAGATGTCGAAATACCTGGAAATACCGTGTGAGAGAAGCGGAGGTGGTCTAGCCTGTTCGAGATGATACCGTTGCGCGCATTTGTGGTTGGTTTTGACAAGTAAGGAGGAGATAGACCGCTCATAGATTGAAAAAAGCCTGTGTATCCAGACGTCTAGTTCCCTGTAGCCAAGTTTAGAAACTACCTATCCATTATCTTGTACTGTTCCATAAATTGTTCTTGGCTCCCAGAACAAGTTATTTAAGGTTATCATTTCGTATTGATCAATTAGTGGAAGCTCACTATTTTGGTTTAGCTTTTGAGCCCGATCCCGTTGACCGCGACCATGATGCTAAGGCGAAAGTGGAAGTGGTAATTCTTAATATAATTTCCTTCTTTCTTCTGAATTGACGCTGTTCACTTGTAGCACTAGCAGGCCATGTGTGTGTTGCAGCGCCCGTCTTCTGTGAATCTTGAATTGGGTTGCGTATGTCGGTATCATTGAACAATTTTCATTATCAGCGGTACAATATTGAAATATAAGCCCCTTTACCACTCACTTTTCGGGGCCAATGATGGCTCTGGGCATTTCCTTTTGTTTGATGAAATTGTTGTTTAATGTGTGTTTGCTTGCTTTATATTTTTGGTTCGGTGACGAATGTTTCAATATACTTAAAGAACGCATAGACGGATTATTTAATCACTAAGAACAAAAGGGTTTCTTTCAAAGAGTAACATCAAGCTCTTATCTTGTAGCTAATATGGCTAAGAAAAGAAATAAGTGACTCGCTTAAACCTCGCTTAATAGAAAATAGTAAGGGGTAGCCGTACCCTAACAATTGGAAAACAAAATGTTGCGTTAAGTATTATAGAAATACATTGGAGAAAAAGGTTAGATGAGGCCCAGCTCGCATGGAGTTAGGTTTGAGTTTAAAGTCCACTTAAATGAAGTACACGTACGCACCCTTGCACCCTCTCGTCAACTATTTCGGTCAGCCGAAGGACAAACCAGTAAAAACCTAGTCTCCCCGCCCAAAGGAGCAGCGAGGCAAGCCATTATTGCAGTATTAGTTAGGCCATTGAGAGTTTTCTGTGAGGAAACTGCTGGTAAATTCATTATGTACTTTGTTATTGCAAGCCCTCTGAATAAAATTAATTTGTTTACAGATTACACAACACGACTACAGAAAGCCTGAGCACTGGGTAGCCAGATTATATGGCATGAATTGGATTCCATATTTCTTTGCCTAAGAAACTACGTTATGTCCCTTCATCCTGATATTCCACGGGAACTGTAAATCTCAGACGACTACTCATTGAGGTTAAAGGATCGAGAAGGATTAGTATAGTCAAATCTTATCTCAGTGCCTAGGTAGCGGCCACGAAACAGAATTTATTCTAACAATGATGGAGCTAGGAGCGAGTGACCGGAGTGGCTTGTCATGTTGGGTTGGTGTTTGCAATCAACGAGCAGGAGTGCCGCCAGCTCTAACTTCCGGGCGGCGACCCCGTAGGAATCTGATGTGAAATACTTGATGATTCAGAAGGTCTAATTTCTGGCGCAACTTCTATAAGTTCATGTGAGGATATACTACCCGAAATGGTTGGCGGAGCTGTTGGTCTGAGTCGATGAACAATATTTCCAAGACGTATCCATCCATTATGAATTCGACTGGTTCTTGCAAGCCAGAAAAGCCCAACAATGCAAAATAATACAAAAACGATTGCGGCAACCGTGATACCACCAATCGTTCCACCAGTCCAGAATATTGCTGGCTGATTCTCTGGAGCAGCAGTACTGCTTGTGCTGCTAGATGTGCCACCTGTTGCTAGAGTTGTTGATGTTGTCCCCCTTGACGTTGTAATTGCAGTGGTTCTTGCCGGGCCATTATTGACTCTCTTGGAGTTTGACAAGCAGTAGCCTACAAGAATACTTGTAGCATGTGATGCCAAAGTACCCCCACAGTGAGTTGCACAGTGTTTGGATATCGCGTCTGTGAGTAGTGAGGAAGACTTTGGGTTGCCGCAGATGCAGGGAAAACTGTCAACAGGATCACAGGAGTGATCGAGTTTGAATGACCTAGTGAGTGGAACAACACACTCAGCAGGGCAGTCTTTAGATATGACGGCTGTTGTATGTTCATCTGTATCTTCCCCGTAGATTTCCCTTGTCGTCGCCGCCGTGTTTGTTGCCAGGCCGTTGACCCGCTTGGAATTCGACGCACAGTATCCTACAAGAACGCTTGTAGCAGCGTAGGCGGACCCGAGACCACAAACACTCACGCATGAGTCCCATATGTCATCTCTAAGTAGTGAAGATGCTGTAGCATTCTCACAGATACAAGAAAATGCATCCTCTGGCGAGCAAGAATGAGTATATTTAAACTCGCTGGAGAGCCTATCAGCAAATTCCATGGCACAGCCTTCGGCTGCACTATACTGATCTGTACCATCGAATTTGATTACGGTTGTATTGTACGAGCTGACAGATGACGACAGGAAAATTTCGACAAACGGGAGAGACCATGGAGAGTCCATATTAGAATGGAGCAAAATATACACGAAAATAAGTTAAGTTGGCCCTTCCTTTCCCAGGAAGCTTCCTGCCATAGTGAATTGCGATACAGTTATAATACCATAAACGATGTAACTTTGAAACATGAGGATTTGTGATTTGAACAGGAGTCCTTGAAATCAACAAACGAGGCTGAGTCTGAAACTGAGCCGCCTCGAATTGCACCCAATTGTTGTATAGCTTGTTACAAAACGTCCAGCCTGCAGAATATGGCGCTGAACTATTGCGAAAGTTCACGTTTTTGAAGGAAGCCCCCGTATCATAATATTCTTTGTTTATGGATAAAATCAGAAATATTTTAGTAGGACTAAACCAAAATATTACTACGTGACATAATAGGCCTAGAAACAATTAACCTTGGTTGGTTTAGAGCTAAGAAAGAAAGCGAACCTCAGCAGACACGGCGCTATACGTACTGGTCAAAGTGGTCTGCCAATGGAATAGATTTAGTAGATTTTAACAACAGAAACTCACTGAAAAGCTACTAATTTTGGCCATATTTCCATGCTTTAAGGTTCTTTTGGTAGCTCGCTTATTCCTAAGCCCCTTTTTTCCAGATGACCGCTCTAACGACTTGGGTTTAAGTACTGTTGTATAGATTTGTGGATTTAACCTGTTATCCTGTCATATTAAATGCTGGTGTAGCTGATTGATAAAAACCCCCCATCAAATGACAAAACGACGAGAAGGCTGAAGCCGAGCCGCGCCAAGACCAGAAATCTGACCTCACTTCTACAATTTATGTTTGCACAACTGTCTACAAAATGCCTCTACCATAGCAATGGCCAAGGCCAAACCAAGATCCGCACGAGAAGAAGACTCGCATCCAAACAACGATGAAGAAGACCGCGGTTTGCTATCTAGAAACTCTGAGGATGAGGAGGACATACCTGTCCCCCATACACCACGAACCCCAAACCGAGTCCGGTTCGATCTTCCCCCGGAGATAGATGTCGAAGCTGGAAATGGATCTGCTACCACTCCTACTTCGAATAGTAGAGCTCCACTGCTCACCGATATCGAGGCTCCGTCTGTGACGCTTGCAGTGAGTCCCTGGGGGGATGGTGAAGATGTACATGAATGGGCGGAACGGGAGCGCGCGCGACCAAAGTCGGATATGCGGTCCGCCTTTATGAATATGGCGAACTCTATAATTGGAGCTGGAATAATAGGGCAACCCTATGCTTTGAGACAAGCTGGGCTTCTTACGGGTGTAATTCTTCTTGTGCTGCTCACGATTACGGTGGATTGGACGATCCGGCTTATTGTTATCAATAGCAAGTTGAGTGGAAGCAATAGCTTTCAAGGGACAGTCGAACACTGCTTTGGAAAACCAGGACTGATAGCAATATCAGTTGCACAGTGGGCGTTTGCATTTGGGGGTATGGTGGCGTTTGGGATCATTGTTGGGGATAGCATTCCGCACGTTTTGGCAGCGGTATTCCCGGGATTGAGGAATATACCAGTCTTAGGTCTGTTGGTCAATAGAAGGGTTGTCATTGTAGTTTTCATAATGGGAGTTAGCTATCCGTTGAGTCTGTATAGAGATATCGCAAAGGTAAGCTCTTGAAGCAATGTTCTTGTGAAATTGATTGCTAACATGGAGCAGCTAGCGAAAGCAAGCACACTTGCACTAATCAGCATGATGGTCATCCTATTCACAGTTGTAACGCAAGGCTTCTTCGTTCCCGCGGAATCCAGGGGCACTTTCAGTACTCCACTTTGGACAATCAACTCTGGAGTTTTCCAAGCCATCGGTGTAATATCCTTCGCATTCGTCTGCCACCACAACTCCCTTTTAATCTACGGCTCGCTTAAAACCCCAACAATTGACCGCTTTGCAACAGTAACGCACTACAGCACCTCCATATCTATGGCAGCATGCCTTCTAATGGCCCTTACCGGCTTTCTCACTTTCGGTTCCCTCACCCAAGGAAACGTTCTCAACAATTTCCCCGAAGACAGCATTATGGTCAATATCGCCCGTCTCTGTTTTGGCCTCAATATGCTCACTACCCTCCCTCTTGAAGCCTTTGTATGCCGTGAAGTAATGATACACTACTGGTTTCCTGGCGAACCTTTCAACATGAATCTTCACCTCCTCTTTTCGACTAGTTTAGTATTTAGTGCTATGTTGCTGAGTCTCATCACATGTGATCTAGGAGCGGTATTTGAGCTTATTGGTGCAACGAGTGCGTGCGCTCTGGCGTATATACTGCCACCACTGTGTTATATTAAACTGAGTACGAGAAGCTGGAAAACGATACCTGCGGTTGCATGTGTGGTGTTTGGGTGTATAGTTATGGGAATCAGTCTGGTGCAGGCGGTAGCGAAAATGATTTCTAATGAAGGTGGCGTAACCCAGTGTCGATAGAATTTAGACAGGCATAAATGCAGAATCTACTTGAGCTAGCAGATGATTACAAGTCGGCCAGAGCTGTTGTTATCCTTGTTTTCTCAATATCTTGAAAATAGCCACTACTATACAACTATTGCCTGGTTGTGTTGATACATTGTATATTTCCATCAAATCTGGCTTCTACAAAATATCCACATGTTCGCTGAAACGAACCTACCTTGGTGTTTGATGTGTTATCCTTCTCTCTTTCTCTCTCCCTGTGTGTGTGCGTGTGCGTGTGCGTGTGCGTGTGACACTGTTTTGCTTGAAGTTTAGAGGTAAGTTCTAAAAAAGGGAGTTAGCGATGGAGGCGCCGACAAGCCATCTTTCTTAAGCTCCAAGAGCACGCTCAGCCTTTCTAGTTGACTAGAACTAAACCATTGAAGATTGCTGTCATGAGTTCAAAGCAAATAAGGCAGCACAGTAGATATCTTGACAACACAAAATGTGCCTTCTGAAAAGACGTATGATAAGATTTTTAGAGGCTTGAAAACTTCCTAGCTAATCCAGTGACATCAAACTTTGCCTACTCGTTGCATCTATTTCCTAACCTGACGTGATTTCAAGACTCCGTGAATTCTCCACTTCTCTGAGGAACATGCTGGATATCTAAATATTAAATAAGCTGAATTCAGATATAAGCAAGGCGGACTAAGTTTCTCCTCACGAAATAGGCTCAGAGGAGGGAAAGGAGAACAACAATGGCAAGAAAAGCCAGCATTCTATAAGGCTGAGACGAAAATAAGTCAAGTAGACTTAGATTAGCAATACAAGGGAGCCATTATCGAAGAAAGCTAATAAACAGACAGATCTGGAGGGAAGACATTAAACTATTTCGAGTCCATAACCTTCCAAAGAAATGTTCCATCTAGATACTATAACCTGTTGAATATACCAGAAGGTCTAAAAGAATTTTTCCTTCAATATTCATTCGATTTTAGTCACCTAATACCTGGATCCGTTCTCGATTTATTCAACTCAAGTGAAAATTCATTCGGGGTCCGCTTCAGCTTCCTTTATGGCGAGCCTCGTCATCGGCCATCCCAATTCACTCGATTTTGCTTCATTCCTAATTCCTCCCACTCAGATCGACAAGGCTTACTTCAACTTCTGACCATCAATTCCCACCATACCACAAAACCGCGACAATGTGCCTCACAAAGGAGCTGAGATGGAATGTCTGCGAAGCAAAGGGTACAGTTTACTTTTATTGCCGATCCCATATCGCGCATACGCTTGAACAGATTGACACCAAACCTTGCCCTCATAGTTTCACTGTCAAAGAGGTGAGTACATCACTGGGTTAAAGTCAATGCTTTTGGAAAGCATAAGCTACTTACTATCAGCATGATCATTTTGAAAATGGCCAATGACTAATAAGACTCAAATACAGCTTCTCAATTCAAGAAGCTGTCAATGTGCCATCGGACCTCCAGGAAAAGGCAAGTCAGGAGCGTTGCCGGTACCGGCGTGTACTCGAAAACAGGACCAAAAATACTACTACTTTGAGCATGGTAATGGCATTAAAGAGCGTCGTGAGACCAAGAACCTTCTGTGTGTTACGCCTTTGCTATATAATGGCATATTACTGACCCACCATCAGACAAGAGTTCTTAAATCTCAAGCGCAAACCCCACCGTATTGCTTCCAGCTCTGGAAGCAACCTTAAGGACCCTGAAAATGTCGATAGTCGGTTCAGTAACGCCAGTATGCCCCGCGATGTTGACTTTGATCAGATCAAGGTTAGACATCATGATAATAATGATAATGATAACGAGCTAGAGATGGAGATGGAGACGGATATGGAGCTGGAACAGGTGGATGATCACAGGCGCTCTATGTTTGAGAAGTTCAAAGAAGCTACTGAACGGCTTGAGAAAGATGTGATGTTGAATCAGGAAAGTGAGCTGGAGAGGAAGGAGAAGCAAACACCTCAACTTGAATGGATGAATAAGAAGTAGGTTGCTGGAGAATAACTGTGAATGCAATACTAACAGAGTTGTAGAGTCAAAGTTGAGCACAACAAAGGAAACAATGACCAAGATGAGGATGAGGAAATGACTTTGTAGGCGGGGATGATTCTTCATCTGATACAGGTTGACAGTGTGTATGATATTTGTGAGACGGAACGGGCAGGAAGGAATGATATCTTGCAAGCAGCAACAACAAAATGAGAAAGGATTAGTTATCATATCTGGAGGCATTTGAGATTGATTGTTTGTTCCCAAAGATACATGTTGCAGGTGTATGATAGTTATCTGACAAGAACTAATTTTATACCACAGCCATGTACCACCATCTGTAGCAAACTCATTTGTGTATAGCTGGTCTCGTTCTAAAGCCATATGGTTGGTTGCATTATCGTAGCTCTGGGTTAGAAGATCCAGTAGACCAACCTCAGGAGAATATCATGGACTTCCAGTAGCTCCAGACGCACTACCACAACTGTCGTTCTTCACTTACCACCATGCTTCGTAACAAATACAGATGCTGGACGTTGTTGGATTTGTGTTGCACAAGAGTCTCATCACTAGTTTCTCGCTTCGGTTTCCTCTTTCAGCCTCCTACCCCTTTTTACTCCTCCCCCAGTTTGCTTATCCTTAGACAGGCAGTATCAGATCTTTTGATATCCTAACATAGTAAATAGATATCGCAAGATTTATTGTGAACAGTTGAGAACCAAAATCAAGGAGCTGGGTGGTTGGAGGTTGTTATCCTCCTACGGCTTTCACTACTGTGAAATGTCAATAGTGTGTTTTCACGGCGTACTGAAGCACACCTGGAGATCATATTCCAAATCAAGACTAGGAATAAGTCGGTATCTTGAATGATTAAGATGTTGTTTACAACTGCAGACCCCTATATTTCTGTATAAGAATGCATGATACTTACTGGTCAATCGTGGATAGTCACTCAGTTTGTCACTGGCATAGCCACAAGGCTATTTCACGTAAGCTCAGAGTGTAGCATATCTCAAAAATATCTCTTGATAACTACGCCTGTTGCTATTACACCTTACAAAATGCGTATCCCTTATCCCTGCCTGCCCCCAACACACACCTAAGGAAGAGACGCAGCAGTTCAGATGCAGCGTATGATACCCATCTTACGCAGGAGAGAAAAAAGAGACAAAGGCATAAAGATCTCGCAGAAAAAGACGCAGCAGAAATAGCCAGCATAGCAGGAAACATGCCCCCATGCCAAGATGTACCGAACCACGATATAGAGGAAGAAGAGCAGCACGCCGGTCGTTTGTGTAATAAGAATTTGGGTTCTGCGAGGATTGGGGGGTGTTGATTCCATGAATTATCGAAAAGATGACAGATCATGAACGAGGAGCCTTTGAAAGCTTCCCAAACAGGTATCTCATCCAGGAAAGCACTCCATAACACCTTTAGGTGAGCCATGCTTGTAATATTGAGAATCCGATCGCATTTAAAAAGCAGAAGAGCACAAGAGTACATTTACAAAACGATGCACTTCTTGTGGGTGCTCTTCTTCTTTGTCAAAAGTGCAGCACGTGTGGCATGTTCGAACACCTCACGGACACCCTCGTTGGTCTTTGCTGAGCACTCGAGATACTTGTAGGCACCAATCTTCTTGCGGATCTCCTCACCCTGCACACAATGTATTAGCCTCTCGTGAAAACTGTGAAGGAAATTTCTGCTGGGTAAATGGAGTGATGCAGTATAGATATAGGCTTACCTGCTCGGGAGTGACGGGCTTCTGGCTAGTCTTGTGGAGCTCCTCAATGGTCTTCTGGTCATAACGCAGATCCTTCTTGCAACCAACGAGAATGATGGGGAGACCGCTGCAGAAATGTAGGACTTCAGAAATCCACTATAGTGCACGTGTCAGCTATTCCTTATCTTTAAATGTAAAAGTGCCAGTCTGGGACGGATATATATACCTTCTCTTGGACGTTGTCAAGGGAATCTGGAGAGTCGACGGCGAAGCAAATGAGGATAACGTGGGAATCTGGGTATGAAAGAGGTCGGAGACGATCGTAATCTTCTTGTCCAGCCGTATCCCATAGAGCTAACTCGACATGCTTTCCATCAACCTCGACATCGGCAACGTAGTTCTCGAAAACGGTTGGGACATAGACCTGTTGTAAAATCCATTAGTATGCTTATTCCATGCATTTTGTGCCATTATTGGTGATCAATCGAGCTGCGTCGACGCAATGATAAGCTGCCACAAAAGCCCCCGCAAGCTATGCGAACATATAGACTTCGGCGTTTGTGTTATAGCGTCTTAGCTACCGATTGAGAGCTGATAGGGATAGCTTACTTCTGGGAAGGTGCCTTTGGAGAAGACGCTGCGATGCTGTCAGTAAGACGTAATGTTTGCTACGATGTAGCTGAGCTTGAGCAGGGGCAGCCAGGGGTAACTTACATTAAGAGACAGGTCTTTCCGCAACTGTAGATTCAGATGAAATGTTAGCATATGCCACCTAGCATTCGGCAGCGACCGAGGGAAATTTGGAGATTCTAGATGCTCCTCTCAGAGTATGACAGAATGCAGCCGGGGGACAAGGTAGATAACGTACGCGCCATCACCGACAATGACAAGTTTTCTGCGAATTTCTGCCATATTGAGATGATTGTGGAAGTGTATGGGGTTCGGGTGTGAGTGGTTGTGGTGGATGAGTTTGATTTATGGAGGGTGTATGCGGATGTTGATGTGATGAGGATCAAGGTAGTTGGGCTTGCCTCAACTATGTTAGCGTGGCCAGGTTGTCGGCCTTATTAAGGCAAGAAATCTTAGGTGAAGGGTGAAAGTGGATTTATGAGTCGGGATTCGGGAGCTGTTCTGGCTGGCGGGTGGTCTTGTCCAAGTGCTGTGGCTGTGGCTGACGACGATTGCCGCCTGTGCTCTCCTACCATCCACCACCACCACCACCTCCTCCTAAGCTCTCCCCCTTTTATATGATTCACATGGACTTACATGATCGCAGGAAAATGAATTAAAACATAGAGGCGTGAATATGAATATCAGGCTTCACTTCCGGTCTACCATTCCATCCATCTATCCATCCATCCATCCATCAATCAACAATGCTTGGATTCCTTTGAGATCAGACCACCACCACACAGATATCCGTCTCACGGGCTGGCCGACTTGCTCATGCAAGTCCTACAACACACTACATTGGAGTCCTTATCAGTTGGAAATCAATCACTCTTAATTTAATTAAGATAGAGAAACGAATTGAAAGCAAATCAATCAAAACTATTAGGAGACACCCCCCAAGCTAGCTGGCTTTGCGCGTTGATGAACTGTCAACAATCAGCTAGGACGGAGATACGTAGCACGGTACGGGTCTCCAATAGGCAATAGGCAATATGCCCATATGCCAATATGTATGGTATGTATCTATGTATGTGATCTGAATGCCGGCGCACGAACATCAATATTATCAACATCAACATGAATGTCGAGTGGCAGGACTATGAGATGAGTGATCAGTGCCAACAACGATACCAACAACAATACCAACAACGCTACCTACTACCACTGCCGAAGCCAATACCAAAAAGGGTCAATATCAAAAACTCCATACGCCTGACGCACCACGGTCCTGGAACCGCGCTGAAACAAGATGTTTGCTGCTCACTTCAGGGCATGTCCAAGTTCATGGCCAGTGTTTGCAAGCTCTCTGACATACCAGCAGCTTGGAGCTGATTCCTACAAACACACAGCCCGGTCTTGCTTTGTATCGCGATGCTATATGTATGCCATGAAGGACTCTGAAACCCTAACCTCTTCTTCCAACATTTACAGACGAACCGCCGTCCCCATACACTGTCTTCGGATCTTTGACACCTCACTACAT